>Ga0315268_10000268_pt1 | contig 60266 bp, 54 predicted proteins | sample C1_top_MG_FD_204535 | JGI IMG/M metagenome (GOLD analysis project Ga0315268, IMG submission 204535) | Sediment microbial communities from Yellowstone Lake, YNP, Wyoming, USA - C1_top | ecosystem: Environmental > Aquatic > Freshwater > Lake > Sediment | place: USA: Wyoming | collected 2017-08-01 | reverse complement strand
TTAATCGCCTATGCTGGCTGTCATTTGGAGAGCGGTCTGAACTTGGCTACTCTTATCGCCTGAATTTCCTTCCTTGCGGGTCTATCTTCTTCCGTATCTCATTTTTTACCAATTTCCGAACGATCACTGACCGCCCGCGCTCAAAACGTAAGCCTTGCGAGTAAGCATCCCAATTGAGCGGCTTAATTGGGTATATCAAGCGGCTTAATCGGGTATGTCAAGCGGCTTAACTTGCGAATCGAGCGGCTTAATTTTGGAATTAAGCCGCTCGATTCTATGCCTAAACCGGCTTTCATCTCCTTCAACACTCCCTGTGGTCGCAGGATAAGCTTGGGAAGGGGACAGGGAATAGGCGCCGCGCTGACTGCCCGATAGGGCGTGTCGAAGCGTCACACTCCACCACCCACACCCACATCCAAACAACGCAGGCGACTTCGCGTCCCTCATAAAATTAGTCTGATAATTTACTTGCAATTCAAGAAATATCTTGGTACAATGTTGTTAACCCAAAAGGTGAACGACATTGTAGGGAAACTTTGGACATAATTTTCAAAACAACGAAGCTTGCAAAAGAATGTAACGAGTACAGGTTGTTACAAAAAGTCTATGGCGAACGAAGAGCAAGATTAATTCGACGTCGGTTGGATGAACTTCGAGCCGCTAATACTCTGGATGAAATCAGCCACATCCCTCCACCAAGAATGCATCAACTAAAAGGTGAACGGCAAGGGCAAATCTCATTGGATCTTGACTATCCTTATCGTCTTTTGATGACCGTTGCCAACAATCCTGTCCCGAAAAAAGATAATGGAAGCATTAATTTGTCCAAAGTGACCGCAGTTATGGTTTTGGGAGTAGAGGATACCCATGATTAAGAATCAATATAACCCCGATTTTGTAACCCCGCCTGGCGAGACCTTGCTTGAAACTCTCGAAGTGATAGGCATGTCTCAGGTTGAGTTTGCTGATCGAACGGGACGACCTACTAAAACCATCAACGAGATTATTCGCGGCAAGGCGGCGATTACCCCTGAAACAGCTTTGCAGTTTGAAAAGGTTTTGGGCGTGCCCGCGGGTTTTTGGATTAACCGCGAGCAGAACTATCAAGAATGGCGCGCTCGCGAGCAGGAGCGTTCAAATTTCGAACAATACCTATCCTGGATAGAAAAATTTCCCGTTAAAGAAATGGCGGAATTAGGCTGGATAAAGAAGCACGACGAACCTATTAATAAACTAAATGAGTTACTTCGCTTTTTTGGAATAGCATCCCCTCAACAATGGGAAGCTGTAACCAATGACTTGAGTCTGGCTTTCCGCCGCTCCGCCGCTTACAAAGCAGAACCTGCGATAATTTCTGCATGGTTAAGAAAAGGTGAAATTGAAGCACAAAATATCAGTTGCGAATATTTTGACGCTGACGCGTTTAGGAAAGCGCTTGGCGAAATCAGATTACTAACAAGCGAGCCGCCTAAAGTTTCTGTGCCAAGAACTGTTGAGTTGTGCGCAAAGGCTGGCGTTGCTGTTGCGCTTGTTCACGAACTTCGCAAACTCCGAACAAATGGAGCGACGCGCTGGCTCAATCCTAATAAGGCTTTGATTCAATTGAGCCTATTATATAAAACAGACGACCAATTATGGTTTACTTTCTTTCACGAAGCAGGTCACATCCTCCTGCACGGCAAACGCGATATTTTTCTGGAAGGCGGCATTGAGACAAATGAAAAGGAAGAACAGGCAAATCGGTTTTCGGCAGATTGGCTCATTCCTTCGGGTGAATACAAAAACTTTCATTCAAAAGGAAGTTACTTTAGCAAGGCAGAGATTATTGAATTTGCTCAAAAAACAGGAATTGCCCCTGGAATTGTCGTGGGACGTTTGCAACATGACGAACGCATTCCGATCCAAAATTGCAACGATCTAAAACGTAAATTACGTTGGGCGGGCAATGAATAAGTAAGAAAACGGCGGTTTATTGACCGCCGTTTTACTTTGAATTAATATCCCAAACCTCCTATCACTGATGGAATCATCGAGAGGCTTTCAATTCTTTCCCATTGTTCAGGGGTTGTCTCTTTTACAACAATCTGTGACATACAAAGTGTAAATTCTTTGAACTTTTCAAATGCCCCATCAGTAAATACCTGTCTCCCATCACGCAGGTTATTAAAGGTTGCAATAAACCAGCGAACATAGACTACAGGAATTGACAAATCTTTAATGCTCTCCCATGACGTTATTAACTTTGTCTCTTCATATACTTTTCTTTCCATCATGCGATCATGTTCCCCAAGACAAGCCCAGTAAACATCCTTAATGTGCCTCCGTCCTTTCTTATCATGCTTTGTGACAAGAGCGACAACGCCTGACCGTTCAGGCAATAAGTCTTTTTTACAAACGCAACACTCAAGTGGGGAATAAGAATGAAATACCCGTTTAGGTGTCTTATCTTTATCTTTCCATAGTTTACAACTTTTCGGAAGATATCGTTGAAAGATTGATTGCAAGCATTCTTCTGTAATAAGGGCGTTTTCAATCTTTTCGTTATCCCAAACTTCAACATTTATTTCGTTTTCATGACTTCTCAAAGTCTGCATTAATCCACTCGATGGAATTCTTGAATAAAAGCCAATAAAACCTGGGCTTTAAATTTCCTAACTCTGCCTAATATATCAATCTCATCTTTATCCCCAACAGCCTTTCCAGAATGCGCGTAATGCTTACAACTTACAATCCACCGTCTTTTACCCGATTTTATTTTTCCTTCCAATGGTTCAACCATAATTAAATCTTTTCCGCCGTCTGCTCCACGACTTGGGTTTTCTTCTATTTCAAATCCCAGTGCTTGAAAAAAATCTCTCGTAAAAAGCTCAAATGTATCTTGATCGCCTGCGCCAGTATTAGCTGGTGGAATTTCTGTAAAGTCTATTATAGGCATGGCAATATTCCTTTTGAACTTGATATGACACTTTATGTAAATAAGTATTTTGGGACGGCGTCCCACCCTCCGCCATCCCATTCACCATTAACTAAAGTTTCGCGAACTGACTCACCACCTTCGCATCGTGGCGAGACGATCCATCACAGCTTTTACTGTTTCTTTTGTTGCTCTTCCTGTTGCCGCAGTTTTCGTTTCTGTTCCTGTTCCTGCTCCACTTGTAGTTGTGCCTGTCGCCGCAGTTTTTGTTTCTGTTCCTGTTCCTGCTCCAGTTGCAGCTGTGCCTGCTGTCGCAGTTTTCGTTTCTGTTCCTGTTGCCGTTCCAGTTCCTCTTGCTGTTCCTGTGTCATCATGTTTTCCTCTTTCATCCACTACAACTTTGCGAACCGACTTACCACCTTCGCCGCGGTCGCGGGACGATCCATCACTCCGCCTTGATAGATAAGAATCGGAGCGCCTTCTTTTGCATATGCCAAGTCTAAATATGCCTGACCGGTGATAAACCTTGCTCCATCAATGGCGCAGGATGTGACGAAGCCAATGGACTTTCCATCCTTGTCCACCACCGGGTCGCCGTTGTGCGCCATGCGGACGCGCTGGTCATCGAATGTGAAGCGGATGACGGCGCCTTTGCGTTCTTTCTCTCTTGCAACATACGCGTCACGCCCGATGAACCACGGCTTGTACGTCTTGACATAAGAACCGAATCCGCCTTCTGCCACGCCGAGATCGCGTCCGCCAAATTTGCCGGAGCCAAGTCCCATTTCGTGACCATATAACGGCAAGCCTGCTTCTGTTCTCAAAGAATCACGCGCGCCCAAGCCAATCGCTTTGACTCCAAACTGCTCACCCGCTTTCATCACCGCATTCCAAAAGTCAACGGCGCGGTCAGGATGAACAAACAATTCAAACGCCATCTTCTCGCCAGTATAGCCGGTACGAGAAACAATTAGATCGAATCCGCCAATGACCGCGTCACACAACTCGGTTCTCTTCAACTTGGTAACTCGTAACCGCGTTTCATCGTCCACGCCCATCGCAAGCAAAATGTCGCGGCTCTTCGGTCCTTGCAAGGCAATATCAACTCGCATGGCAGAACCAGCTTTCGGGTCGCGCAGGTTGCGGATGTATGCTTCGTAGCCATAAGTCCGCGCCCACGGTTTGCCGTTATCAATCTTCACTTTTCCATCGCGCACACTTTCCAACCATGTCCGATCCTTGTCATCGTTCGACGCGTTTACTACCACGAGATAATTTTCCCAGCCGCGGCGATAGACGAGCGTATCATCAATCACATCCGCGTCGGGCGTGAGAAAATGCGAATACAACGACTCGCCGGGCAGAAGTCCGCCGCAATCATTTCCGCAAACGGTATCAAGGAACGAAGCCGCGTCCGCGCCGCGCACATCGTACACGCCCATGTGCGAAACATCGAACAATCCCGCCGCGTTGCGCGTGGCAAGATGCTCCTCGAAAATCCCCGTGTACTGCACCGGCATTTCCCAACCCGCAAATGGGACCATTCTGCCGCCGCTGGATTTATGGACTTCATACAACTTTGTACGCATTGGTAGGGGCGGATGACCATCCGCCCCTACGGGTTCGACCCATTGGAAGGAAGGCAACGCCTCTTTCTTCGATTTAGGCTGGTCGCCGATAAACCAGGGTTTTTCCTCGCCTCGTAGGGGCGACTCGCGAGTCGCCCCTAGCTTTTTCGCATCCGTCACCATAAACGGTCCCGGCATTCGCTTGGCGCTGAAATCTTTTTTGCCATCAAGATTAAATGACATATAACCATCAGACAAATCTCTCAACCATGTTGCAACAATATTTGCTTTCGCAACCGGCACAGTCAATTGATAGAACGTATCATCCACATTCACCAACGTTCCTTTGACTTTGCCCTTGGGCGTGGAAATTTCCGTTGCCTGACTCATGCCAACTTTGAGCGCGGACAAATCCGATGAAACCGCATAATCCAACAACTGCCTGACTCTATCGCCGCTCAATTCATATACAGCCGTTCGCGGTTTGTCGTCTATATAATAAAAATGGGGATAACTATTTTTCGTCGGTTTGAAATCAATGCCAGCGGATTCAGCCAACTTTCTAACCTTTAACTTGGCATCATTCAAAACTTTGAAATCAAGTTTCGCTCTGCGTTGGCGTCCCTTGTGGACAGTATCCACTGAATGAGGCGCGCAAGCCAGAAGTACATCCGCCATAACATCCGCGAGTTCACGCGTCTTCTTCTCATCGAAACCGCGTTGTGTAATCCACGGCGTTCCCAAACGAATACCGCTTGGGTCAGCCGAATTCTTATCGCCGGGAATCGTGTTGCGATTAACCACCACACCGACAATATCCAAAATGCGCGCGGCTTGGTCGCCCGTAAGGGCGACAGTCCTGTCGCCCCTACCACCATCTTCACCTTTGACAGAAGTTACGTCCACGTTGAGCATGTGACAATTCGTGCCGCCAAACGGCACGCGCAATCCACGTTTGGTAAATTGGTCAGCCATCGCAGCCGCGTTCTTGATGGTCTGCGCCTGCAATTGTTTGAACTGTTTTGTTTGCGCCAGTTTGAAAGTCAACGCTAAACCCGCGAACACATGCACGTGAGGTCCGCCTTGTTCACCGGGGAAGACAGCCTTGTCAATCTTTTTGGCAATCGCCGCGTCGGTTGTCAGCAACACTGCGCCGCGCGGACCGTCAAGCGACTTGTGAGTGGTAGACATCACCACATGAGCATATCCAATTGGCGAAGGCACAACGCCCGCCGCCACCAGTCCGCCGATGTGGGAAATATCCGCCAGGAAATACGCGCCGACCTCGTCCGCGATCTCGCGGAATTTCTTCCAATCGGGAATCCATGAATACGATGAATAACCGGCAATTAAAAGTTTTGGTTTATTCTCCAAAGCCAGTTTGCGGATGGCTTCGTAATCAAGTTTCTCGTTTTCATCAATTGTGTAGTGAACCGCGTTGAACCATTTGCCTGAGCGATTAACGGATGAACCATGTGAGAGATGTCCGCCGTGCAGCAGGTTGAGTCCCATCACGGTTTCACCGAGATTGATCAGCGCCTGATAGACCGCGTTGTTGGCGGGCGCGCCAGATAACGCTTGAACATTGACAAAGATTTGGTCGGCAGAAAATCCATTGGCAGAAAACGCTTCCGCGCAACGGCGGCGAGCCAGCGCTTCGACCGCGTCCGCGTATTCCACGCCTTTGTAATAGCGCGGGTCGCCGCTGCGGCGATAATGAGCAAGCCGCGCCGGGTAATCGAGAATTTCATCCTCGGTCATCCAACGCGACTCTTCATCGGGATAGCCTTCAGCATAAATATTTTGGAAGGCGGAAGCCAGCGTCTCGCGTACCGCCATCGGCGCAGTCGATTCGCTGGGGATGAGGATCAATTTTCGATATTGCCTCTCAGCTTCAAGCTGAGTCAGATCGAAGGTTTCAGGATCAAGTTCGGCAAGTTTGCCGCGAAAAAGAAAATCGGACATGGTAGTCTCCTAATCGGAAAGTAGTTATTCGATATTCGATAATCGGTTCGGCGAATTGTCGAATATCGCCGTCCGAATATCTGCCTTTGAATTGTAGGACGGGAAACAGGGAAGGTCAAGTGAGAAATAGCATATTCAGGGCTTTCGCTTGGAGCGCTAAATCTCCTGATTTTGCTCCAAAGTCTGGAGACTTCGGACTCCGTCAAGCGAGTCTTAAAGATTTATCCATGCGAATCCGCGCCATTCGTATACAGAAAGAATCTTTCGATCAATGAATTTCTCTAAGACGCTGTGCCATCAGGAAAAACGCGGTGACGAGTAAAACGCCAATCACGATCCAATACCAAAAATGGATGAAGAGGATCAACGCGCTGACCATTGCCAGAAATATCGTGATGCTTCCCACTGTTTGAATAAACGCCCCGCGCAAAATGGATTCAATTTCCACAATCAGAATTGTGAGAATGATCAATCCTACGATAAGGTATTTGGGAGTCAGCGTCATCAAGGCGACAATTCCAAACAGAAGCAAGCTCTGACTGATTGCCGCCCAGGTCTGCATGGCATGATCGAAACGCATGTGCGCCGTTTTAACAGGCGCCGCCAGATGGTCAATGTGGGCATGAAGGTCATCTTGAACGCCTTGCTTCATGCGTTCCAGCCTTTCGGTGAGTCCTTGCAAAAGCGCCGCGTTCTCAAAATACTCAAGGCGCAAACTACGCACTTCGCCAACCAGAGAATCTTTTTGTTTTTTAAACGCGGCATATTGTTTTGCAAGATGTGGATTACCATCCATGCTTTTTAATTTAACGCCAAGCGATTGCAGTTGACTGGCTTTTTCCGGTATCAATGTCTCAAGTTGTTTCTGGCGGACGGTAATCTCGCTGCAATTTTTTTCAAGCAGAGTTAAAGCTTCGGGCGGCGGCGGGACTTTATCCAGACCGGCAAAACCAAGCGGATCGTACCATGTGCCGCGCGGCGAACCATCGCGGTTGTATTTGGGACCAGCCGGAGCATTCTCACCCGAAATTGGATCGCGGGCGAACAAGCCCCACAACCCTCGATACTGACTCACCCAGGGCGTGGATTCGTTGATTAGAACCGGAGTCCAGCTTTCGGTCCCGCCTGAACCGATGGATAACCCATCGCCGCGCGCGTAATCCACAAATGGAATTCGGAATGGATCCACGGCTTGTTGTCCGAGAGTTTCCATCCAAAATTTATTCCAGGTATTTAAACCATGTTGAAGCCAGCCGGGCAGGTCAAGGTTGGCTTCAGCCATGTATTCGCCTTTTCGAAAATAAGAGGCATGTGAGCCCGCGCCGGCATAAACCACGGGATGTCCATCCACAAAATCAATTTCTTTTTCATCGTCCCAGCGGCGGCGGAGGTCGTCGCCTCTGAAATCGTGCGATGCGTAAGCCAGCCATTCGGGAATCAATTGTCCGTTTTCCTCATAGAGATAAACTGAGACCAGTTCCCAATCTGACTCATGATCGTTAACGCCGTTGAACCCGGAGCGCCAACTGTTGTAACAATAGAAAAACCAATATTGAAGAACGATCCAGCCATTTTGACGAGTAACGCGCCCATAGTAAGTGTAAATATCTGCGCGGCGGCGAATGCGGAAGTAAGCCAATTCGGCGGCGGCGGCGCTTGCGGCTGGGACGCGTCCGCGCAGGAGGAACGATGCCGAAAAAAGCGCGTCAACCAGGCGCGGCAAAATGCCTCCGCGCGCCAATCGTCCCAGCCCTGCGTGGAAATAATTATTCAGTTTGCGGCGCAAGCGAGCTTGATCGGTAAGCGCGCGCGCGGCTTCTGAAAGACTAAGCGGTTCAATAAACCGCAGATAATGGACGGTGCCAAAAGCGGCGTTGCGCGGCTCAACAAGTTTTTCCAGATCCAAATTACCTTGACGGATGAGCAGAGTATCTCGTCCTTGCGGCGAATGTGACCACAAGCTGGATTCTTTAACATAGGTTTCGACATCTGTTGGGAAAAACTGTTCGCCTTTCGTAAAGCGCAGGACAGGCTCGAAGCGGCGAAGAAGGTCAAAGTCTGATGTAGATGCGGGGAGAGTGGGGCGTTCAGTCGAGGCGTTCACCGGGATCCGTCCTTATTCCAAAGATGCGTTGCACATCCGCTTGGTTAAGCGCCAGCGCAACGATGGTGTCTGAAGCCATGATGATGTAATTGGTCTCGCGATAGAAATAATCAAACAGGCTGATGGTTAGGGAAATTCCCGTCCAGACTATAAGCACCACCCAACTCCAGCGTTTCACGCGCAGGAAGCCGATTAATACGATGATGCCGCTCAAGGACAGCGCGGCATAGGTGGCGCTGGTAAGCATGGCAAAACCGAATGAGGTGAACCAGCCGCCCTCAAATAATGGCTCAATGATGCCGTGTTCAAATACGCCTGTCAGAACCAGCGGTTCAAAGACCTGATACAAGCGGACAAAGAACATGACGAGAATCGTCCATGCGACGATAGTCACGGCTAAGGGACGTTTACGTCGTTGTCGAGGTTTTTTCTCCATGAGGGACTCCATCAAGAACGATAATTTTATTAGCAAGACTTTCGCTCAAAACTGTCCTTCGACTACGCTCAGGACGAAGAACATCCGCGCTGAGCGTAGTCGAAGCGCTTGACAAGCGAAAGTCCTGTTCATATCAGATTGATTAACTGTAAGCCGATAATACATCTTATGGCGCGCACATCCACAAATAGATCGGATGATTGCCCCAGGAATAATCGCTGGATGAAAAGCCAACGCTTACCTGCGAACTTTCCGGAAGAAAGACAAATTGCAAGTCCTTTAGTTCCGCTTCGATAGGAATATCAAAACGCAGCCAGGCATCTGCCTCTTCCCCTTGATATAGGACTGGTTTCAAAGTCGTATAATCCACATATCCTTTGCGATGTCCATAAGTTGACTTGAATTCAGTAGCGTCATAGAGTACGCTAAAATGCTCGGGCGCGGGCAAGTTCTGCTCGCGCTGACCGACATTCTTGAGCAGGACATGAATCCAGAGAAATTTTCCGCCCACAGAAGGCTCTCTCGTGGAACCATATTCTGTCAGATAGCTGGTTGTAATCTCAGCTTGACTCATCGCCACTTGGAGATCGTCGTAAACAATCCTTTTGCCTGGAGATATGGAGGTAGGCAAACTTTTCACAGCAGTCTGTGGAGTTGCAGATGAAACGGGCGCAGGAACAGCCCCGTCTGCAGAATTGCAGGCGGATAATATCAATAATCCGAACAAACCATACGACAGAAGAAATTTCCTAATCATACCGAATCACCAGTTTTCTATTCGACTTTCTAAAAAGACGCTCAAATGTAAAAATATTATAGCGCTCAATCTTAAACAATAAACCATTTTTTTGCCGGTCGGAAGTATCCATTCAGTTTTTTTGACGATATAAGGTATGATTGTCAAAATCTCAGAAAGAGGATTTATATTTATATGGAACAACCTGCGTCAAACAATAACAATGCCATCTTGATCGTTGGCATATTCATTTTACTGTGCTGCATTTGCGTCATCGCAGTAGGATTGGGCGGATATATCCTTTTTAGGTTCTCGGAAACTTCGAGCGTCAATGGAAATTCCCCAACTTTTTCTCCCGATACCGGCTCTCCGACTCCAGAGCCAATCATCGTGCGCCCGCCTGCCGATACGATCTCAACTGACACCATTTCAATTTTGGATCAGTCAATCGTACCTGAGAATGATGTCTATGATCTGGCTTGCCGTTTACAGGACAAATGCAACATTCCAAATACTTTGCCGGCTCCCGCCGCGCCATTAACCGTCGGCACAACGCAGAAGTTTTGGTTGAACAATGCCGATACAAATAAACATGTTCAAATAAATGCCGTCTTGCTTTACATCACGCCTCTTACCTATTTTTGGGCTGAAGAGGGCGTAGATGTGAACAAAGACGATATGAAAGCTTTAATGGATACATTCGACAGCAAGATCATTCCAACCGACCGCGAATTCTTCGGCAGTGAATGGACTCCGGGCGTGGACAATGATCCGCATATCTATGTAATCTATGCGGGCAATCTTGGCAGTAATGTCGGCGGATATTTCTCCTCGTTCGATGAATACAATCCGCTGGCGCGTCAATATTCCAATGGGCATGAGGCTTTTGTGATGACAAGCAACAACTCCCTGGGCGATCAATATGCGTATGCCATACTTGCCCATGAATTTGTTCACATGATTCAATGGCACACCGACCGCAATGACGCCTCATGGCTCATCGAAGGATTTGCCGAACTCGGAGCATTTGTGAATGGATATGATGTTGGCGGCGCAGATTGGGGTTACGCCCAATCTCCCGACTTGCAATTGAACGACTGGGCGGCGCATGACTCCCCCGATTTTGGTTTGCATTATGGACAGAGCTTCCTGTACCTTGCCTATTTCCTGGATCGTTTTGGCGAGGAAGCCACAAAGGCGTTGAATAGTAATCCCATGAACGATCTTGCCAGCGTGGACGATACCCTCAAAACACTTAATGCCATTGATCCGCAAACGGGTAAATTGATCACGGCTGACGACGTATTCATGGATTGGGCTGTGACCATGTATTTAATGGATGAAAAAGCCGGAGATGGACGTTATATCTATCACAACTATTCTTCCGCTCCGCAGACTTCAGATACCGAAACGATAACCGATTGTCCGCAAGCGCCGATGACGCGCGATGTTCATCAGTTTGGCATTGACTATATTAACATCACCTGCGCGGGCGACCACACGCTTAAGTTCACCGGTTCCATGTCTACGCAAATAACGCCGGTTGACGCATATTCCGGTTCGTACGCTTTCTGGTCAAATTTTGGAAATGAATCGGATATGACCCTGACGCGCGAATTCGACTTCACAAATGTCAGCGCGCCGGTTACTTTATCTTTTCACACTTGGTATGACCTTGAAAAAGATTTTGATTATTTGTATCTTGAAGTTTCAGAAGACGGCGAGCATTGGCAGATCATCACAACACCTTCGGGGACAGGCGAAAATCCTTCTGGAAATTCCTATGGCTGGGGATACAACGGCAACAGTAACGGCTGGATACAGGAAGACATTGATCTTTCGCAGTATGCAGGCAAGAAGATACAAGTCCGCTTTGAATACGTCACCGACGCGCTGGTAACCGGGAATGGATTCCTGCTGGACGATGTTTCGGTTAACGCGATCAGCTATAAGTCCGATTTTGAAGCGGACGATGGCGGCTGGTCGGCGAAAGGCTTTACGCGTATCCAAAATATCATCCCACAGACTTACCGGTTGGCGCTTATCACCAAAGGCGCCGATACCACCGTGAAGATGATCGAACTTAATTCCGATCAAACGGCGGAGATTCCGCTTTCGTTGAAAGATGGCGAGCAGGCTATTTTGGTTGTGACCGGTACAACGCGTTATACTCGCGCAAAAGCGGCATATCAAATTGAGATAAAATAGTTTATTGGAGGAACAATGTCTACAGCGCCCAAATCGGAAATTTTGAAAATGGCAGAGTTGGTTGCCTATCAAGCTGGCGCGGTCGTCAGCCGTCAGATCACAAAATCGGAAGCGGGCAATGTGACGCTTTTTGCCTTCGATCAAGAACAAGGCTTGAGCGAACATACCGCGCCTTATGACGCGCTGGTTCACATCCTTGAAGGCGAAGCGGAAGTGACACTCTCCGGTCAGCCGTTTCAATTGAAGGCTGGCGATGCAATTATCATGCCCGCCGATGAGCCGCACGCGTTGAAGGCGACTCAGAAATTCAAGATGTTGTTGACGATGATACGCGCGTAATGATTGACGGCATGCTGTTTGTTGACTTGTAAAGAAAAGATATATGATCCCATAGTTTATCCTGAGCCACATGAATCGGCATGGTCGCTTTAGCAAGTAACGCACCTTATTGATGATTAAGTGCATAAATGAAAAACATTCGATTACTTTTACTTTTGATTACCATTATTTTTTCACAAGGATGCAGCTCACTTTCTACAACACCTACGCCTCCTCCTATTTCGGAGAAGACCAATGGTGAACTTATTCATCTACTAAAAACATTTGAAAATTCAAGCAATGAGGTTTCAGAATATCCGCCTTATGAAATTTTTGATGAATTAGAAAAAAGAGGTGCTTCTGCATCTGAGGCTGCTCCCATGCTGGCAAAAGTGATTGCTTTCGATGGCAGCACTTCGGTCACAGCAAGCAGTCCATTGGTTGCAATGGGTTCATCTGCAAGACCAGCTATTCCTTATTTATTGCAAAATCTGGCTAGTCCTCGCGAAGACGTTAGGCGTTATTCCATATTTGTACTTGGAACTATCGGAACACCAGCCCAATGTGCTGTGCCTCAATTAGCGACCTTCTTATGGGATCCTGACCGCTTTGTGCGATCAGCTACAGCAGGAGCCCTCACGGAAATTACTCAAATTGAATTGGTCGAAGATGAAATTTATAAATTAGACCCCACAATGGTGGGCGGTGTCTTTGCCGATGAACCAGAAGGAAATATCTCAGGAATAGCTCGTGAATGGTGGCTGAATACTGGTCAAGGTATGAATTGGCCGGTAGAAAACTGTGAATTACCAAAGTAGATGTGGCAGGTTGATGTCTGCTGTTCAAAATTGCCAGCCTATCAACTAGGTTGATTTTAGAGCACAGCGACAATATCTTCAGATAAACCCAGAAGAACAATTCGGTATAATCAGCACACTATGACCAAGATTGCCGCCCTCGTCCCAATGCGCCATCACAGCCAGCGCGTGCCGGGAAAAAATTATCGTCCGCTGGCGGGCAAGCCGCTGTACCAGCACATCGTCGAAACGCTTCTGGCTGTGCCTGCCATCAACGAAGTCGTCGTGGATACTGACTCTGAGCCGATCATGGACGGCTTGCGCCAAAATTTTCCAGATGTCAAAATTATCAACCGTCCCGAATCTCTGCGCGCGGATTCAATTCCAATGAACGAGATTTTGATATACGACACCGAACAGATTCAGGCGGATTTTTATTTGCAGACCCACAGCACGAATCCACTGCTTAAGCCCGAAACTGTCGCGCGTTCCATTGAAATTTTTCTCGCCAATTATCCCGCCTACGATTCGCTTTTCTCCGTGACGCGTTTGCAAACCCGCCTTTATGACCAAAACGGAAAGGCCATTAATCATAATCCGCGTGAATTATTACAGACACAGGATTTGCCGCCCATTTACGAAGAGAATTCCTGTATTTATATTTTCACCCGCCAAAAACTTACGGCGAAAAAACACCGTCTCGGCGACCGTCCTTTTATGTTCGAGATCAACGCGGATGAAGCCTGGGATATTGACGAGGAACTGGATTTTTCGATCGCCAATTTCTTGATGACAAAACTAAAAAATGCTGAGTAAAATTACCGGTATGAAAACTTTCTTGAACAAACTATTTGCCATTCCGTGGTATCCAATCGTTTTTAGCGCCTATCCAATTCTGGCTTTGCTCGCCGCGAATATTGGGGAGGTCAAAGCAAGCGCAGGTCTGCGTTCATTACTTATCTCTGTGGGAATAACAAGTATTCTTTTTGCTTTGTTATATCTAATCTTTAGGAATTGGCGCCGCGCCGGATTCCTGCTCACCTTGTTGCTGGCATTATTTTTTTCCTATGGACATTTTTATATTTTCCTTGGGGAAAAATATCCCGATTTCAATTTCTTTCCATGGATGTTGAGCGCGTGGGGAATCATCACGGTGGGCGCGGTGTTCTGGGCTTGGAAGCAGAGTCCTCCGTCAGCCGCGACCTTGAACGCGATCGCGCTTGGGCTGGTGACATTCTCCTTAGTGCAGATCAGCTCAACGTCCGCGCCGCGCAGCGCACATGCCCTGGGCGCGGAACATGCTCCAGTTGAATCCGATCTAACGCGTCCCGAAAATCCGCCAGATGTGTATTACTTCATCCTCGATTCGTATGGTCGTCAGGATTTGCTCTTGCAGGCTTATAGATACGACAACAGCGAATTTATCCATGAGTTGGAGAAGCGCGGCTTTTATGTGCCAAAGTGCAGTCAGAGCAATTATGTCCGCACGGAACTTTCTCTTGGCTCTTCGCTTAATATGCAATACCTGCCAGCCTTAAGCGAATCATTTAATAACCCTGACAGCACATCGCGGGCTGTGTTATGGGATTCGCTTAAGCATAGCGCGGTGCGTTACAACTTTGAAAGCATGGGATATGAAACCGTGAACTTTGCAACCGGTTTCGCGTGGAACGAATTAACTGACGCCGATCATTTCATCGTTCCGCCCGCCATCTCTTCCGGCATGAGCGAGTTTGAAGGATTACTTTTGCAAACCACTCTGGCGCGCTACGCGCAAGACCTGGGTTGGGTGGACCCTGACGCTATTACGGGAGATAATTTTCGAGATCGTTTTAAAAGTATCTTTAACAGTATAGATACAATCGCAAAAATGCCCCAGCCGACTTTTGCTTACATTCACGTTATGTCGCCGCATCCGCCGTTTGTATTTGACGCGCAAGGCAACCCAACCTATCCGCCGGATTTTTGGAACGCGCAGCGTCAGTATCCATCGGACTTATACGCCAAAGGATATAAGAATCAACTTACCAATCTCAACAAGAATGTATTGAAAGCGATTGATACCATTCTGGCTGATTCAAAAACTCCACCGATCATCATCTTTCAAGGCGATCACGGTCCGTGGCTGCAACCCACTGCCAAACGCTTATGGATATTCAACGCGTATTATTTCCCCGGACATAAGGACGTATTGTATCCCACCATCTCACCTGTCAATACATTCCGCCTGGTATTTAATACTTATTTCGGCGGCAAATATGATATGCTCAAAGATATAAGTTATTTTTCGCCTGTGCCAAAGTTATATCAATTCAGCGAAGTACCCTACACCTGCCCGGATAAAAAATGAAACATACCGTCCTATTAACCGCTCCATATATAATACCGTCTATCGAACGCTTCAAGCCGGTGTTCAAGAAATATAATATTGATCTGATCGTTCCCGATGTCGTTGAAGAACGCATGGAAGAATCTGACCTGCTTAAATACGCGGGACAATTCGATGGCACAATTTGCGGAGACGACCGATACAGCGCGCGCGTTTTGGATGCCTGCGCGCCGCGCCTTAAAGTTATTTCAAAATGGGGAACAGGAATCGATTCAATAGACGCCCAAACCTGCTCCCGTTTAAATATCCGACTCTGCCGAACGCCGAACGCGTTCACCACGCCCGTCGCGGATACCGTCCTCGGTTATCTTTTGGCTTTCATCCGCCGTCAACCGTGGATGGACAAAGAGATGAAATCAGGCAGGTGGGAAAAAATCCCCGGCAAGGCTCTCAGCGAATGTACGCTTGGAATTATTGGCGTCGGCAATATCGGTAAAGCCGTCGCTCGCCGCGCGCGCGCTTTTGGCATGAATATTCTCGGCGTTGACATTGTGGATATTGACCATGTCTTTATCAGCGAGACAGGCATGCAGATGACTGACCTGAATACGCTATTATCAAACAGCGATTTTGTTTCGATAAATTGCGATTTAAATCCGACTTCTCATCATCTCATCAATGCCAAAACTCTCGCGCAGATGAAACCGTCCGCCATTCTCATCAACACCGCGCGCGGACCCATTGTCAGCGAGAAAGAGCTGGTCGAAGCGTTGCAAGCCAAACGTCTCGCGGGAGCCGCGTTGGATGTCTTTGAAGTCGAGCCTCTGCCTCTCGATCATCCATTCTTAAAAATGGATAACGTCATGCTGGCTCCGCATAACGCCAACTCCAGTCCTGCCGCGTGGGAACGCGTGCATTGGAATACGATCAGGAATTTGATAGAGGGTCTGGGGATTGAATATGATGAATAATTGCGTAATCCGTAGTGCGTAATACGTAAATTACGAATTACGCACTACGGATTACTAAAGGGAAACCAATGGCAGAATCAAAAAAGACTCTCCTCATCACCGGCGCGGCAGGCGGAATCGGACGCGCAACCATTGCTCTCTTTGCTCAAAAAAGCTGGCGCGTGATCGGCGTGGATAGATTGCCCTTCGACTCTGCTCAGGGAGAAACAGGTTTTCCCAAAAACGGACTCTTCATTCAATCTGACATCGCGCGCCCCGAAGACATGGGCGCCATCTTTGAGAAGGCGCGCGCTTTCACTGACGGACTGGATGCTTTGGTGAATAATGCCGCCATGCAAATCGCAAAACCTCTGATCGAAACCACCGTCGAAGAATGGGATGCGGTCATGGCGGCTAATTTGCGTTCGGTATTTTTGGGTGTTAAACTCGCATATCCATTATTGAAAGCGCGCGGAGGCGCGGTCGTGAATGTTTCCTCGGTCCATGCGGTGCAAACCTCCGCGAATATTGCCGCGTACGCCGCGTCCAAAGGCGGGATGCTCGCGCTTACGCGCGCAATGGCAATTGAGTTCGCGCCGGATAATATCCGCGCGAATGCCGTTCTGCCCGGCGCAGTGGATACACCCATGCTGCGCGCAGGACTGAGCCGCGGGCATGTCGGTCACGGCGATATGCAAGAGCAACTGGATAATCTTGCGCGCAAAACTGTCAACGGACGCGTCGGCACGCCCGAAGAAATCGCGCACGCCATTTATTTTCTTGCAGATAACGAACAATCGTCATTTATGACCGGTCAGTCCATGATCGTGGATGGCGGCGCGACAGCGAGATTGAGTACGGAATAATGCGTAGTTCGTAATCTGTAATTTATGCAACACGCATACGGAATACAGACTATACAATCAAACGCGTCCTTCAATTGCCTGTTCCAAATTGTGATAATATAAAGACATGAAAAAATATCGTCCGAGACTGCGCGCTTTAAAATTAGCCAGGGAAGTCCGTGCGCGCCTGACAAAGGAACTGGGGAAGCCTGTCAGGGTGGTTATGTTTGGCTCGCAAGCGCGCGGCGACGCGACCAAATACTCGGATATTGATCTTTTTGTAATCCTTCCATCACTGGATGATAAAACTCGTTATCTTGTTTCAGATATTGCATGGGAGGTGGGTTTCGAGGCAGGTAAGGTAATTTCAACGATACCCACCACCAGGGAAAAAATGAAGCAATATGGTTTTCTCCCGCTATACCAGAACGTAAAAAAAGAGGGAATTTCCGTATGAAGGAAGATCATTCCCATACACAGGCATTAATAAAATATCGCATGGAGCGCGCCTATCAAACGCTGAATACAGCGCAACTTCTGCGCGAACAAAACACAGATACAGCAAGCATTGTCAACCGCGCCTATTATGCCATGTTCTACGCGGCGCTGGCTTTGCTTGCCACAATCGGGGAAGAAACTTCAAAACACAGCGGTGTAATGGCTTTGTTTGACAGGCATTTCATTAAAACCGGCGTTCTGCCAAAAGAGATGGGCAAATTCCTGCACACAGCCTTTGACGTGCGTCAAACAGGAGATTATGAAGATAGACCTGAAATTTCACAAGCAATGGCAGAACAGATTTTGGAATTTGCCGTGAAATTTGTTAAATCTGTTGAGGAAAAACTTCAGGGGAAAACATAACCGTTTACGAATATATCTCTGAAGTTTTGAAAGCAAGGAGTAAAAAATGCGAATCTCCAACCTTTCTATAAATCCCAGCCTGCTTGTTCGTTACCTGCTCATTTTCACCGCCGCCATTTTATTCATACTCGGCGCGGCGACATTCATGCGGACTAATGCAAATCCAGACATGAAGGTTATGTATTTGATCTATGCCGTTTTGATGCTCGGCGATGGCGTTGCCATGTTGGTCAGCGGGTTACTAATCAACAAGCAGAAAAAACAAATTTACTGGTTCGCCGTCATCGTCCTCAGCCTCAACATCATATTGACCATCTTTGACCAATTCGGAATGATTGACTTTCTTTTTGTGTTGTTGAATGCCGTCACACTTTTCTTCCTGCTCCGCTTTCGCAAAGAATTCTATATCAATGAAACAGACTCTTAAATCCATCACGCCAACTCCCCTGCTACAATTTGCGCGCAATACCTACGACGCAATTAAGCGCGTACCTCAATTGCCTGACGCTTATCTTCATCCCTGGCGGCGCGAGAGCATACGCCGGCTTGCCGCGTTGAAAGACATCCACAAAGGTCAACGCGCTTTTATCATCGGCAACGGACCGTCTCTTCGTCAAACCGATCTTTCCAAACTCAGGAACGAATTTACCTTTGGAATGAATCGTATTTATCTGCTCTTCCCCGAACTTGGTTTTCACACCACTTATTTTGTTTCCATCAACGATCTGGTTATCGAACAATTCGCGGATGAAATTCTCGCGCAGCCCATGCCAAAGTTTTTAGCATGGCATTCGCATCGTCATTTCTCTGCGAATTTGCCAATTCCCAAATTGCCAACTTTTCTCTACACAACATATACCGGTCCGCGTTTTACAAAAGATGTAACCGGTCGCGTGTGGGAAGGAGCCACCGTCACCAATATCGCGTTGCAACTCGCGTTTCACATGGGATTCCAACAAGTGATTCTCATCGGCGTGGATCACAACTTCACATCCAAAGGCGAGGCGAATAAAACCGTCGTTTCGCAAGGCGATGACCCGAATCATTTCATGCCCAATTATTTTGGCAAAGGCGCCAGATGGCAGCTTCCCGATCTGGACACATCTGAGATCGGATATACCTTTGCCCGGGAATCTTATCGCAAAGCCGGACGTGAAATCCTCGATGCAACTGTGGATGGAAAATTAACTGTCTTCCCCAAAACGAATTACGCTTCTTTATTTTAACCATGAACCTGTCACCGTTACCCGAACATCCCCTCGTCTCGATTGTGATCCCGTCATACAATCAAGCCGCGTTCCTTGAGCGAACAATTAAATCCGCCATTGAGCAGGATTATCCATACCTTGAACGCATCCTTGTAGACGGCGCTTCAACGGATGCATCTCTTGAAATTATCAAGAAATATAGCGATCAATTTGCATGGTGGGTCTCTGAAAAAGATAACGGTCAAGGAGACGCCATTAACAAAGGCATGACTCATGCCAAAGGCGAAATTGTCGCCTGGCTCAATTCAGACGATTGTTATTTGCCCGCCGCGATCAGCGCGGCTGTGGAGACCTTTGAGGCTAATCCTGACGCCGTCATGGTTTATGGCGACATGCTTGCCATTGATGAAAACGAATACGTCACCAACACATTTAAATATCAACAACTTACGCTTGAAGATTTGTTATGCTTTCAGATCATAGGTCAGCCGGCTGTGTTCATGCGCCGCGAAGCATTTGAAAGCGCGGGCGGACTTGACGTATCTTTCCATTTATTGCTTGACCATCAATTGTGGACCAAGATCGCCATGCAGGGACAACTTATCCACATGCCTCAAACAATTGCCGCCGCGCGCTATCATGCGGATGCAAAAAATCGCGCCAGAGCATCCGAGTTTGGGCGCGAGGCATTCCGCATTTTGGATTGGGCGCAGGGTCAGCCGAATTTAACGGAATCAGTCACCCACCTCGCGCGACGCGCACGCGCATCCGCTCACCGCGTGGACGCGCGTTATCTGCTCGATAGCGGTCAGCCCACGCAAGCTATCGCCGCGTGGATGCGCGCGCTGGTCATTCATCCTGCCACGGCGTTTGCGCGCATGAATATCCTTGTCTCGGCTTTGTTGACGCTGGCGGGATTGCAAAAATTGCGCGAATGGTTTTTGAAACGGCGCAGACAGGCGCGTTAACGATTGGGTATAATATTTTGAACTTCCATAAAATAGTTAGGAATTAAAACTTGCAGGACATCCGCACAAAAATCAATTCACGCTTTACCCCATTGTTCATTGCCGCGCTTATTTTTTTCGCCTTGAACTTATTTCTTATTTTCAATCACCTTACTCCCAGTTTTCGGGACTTGAACGGTTGGGACGAATCTGTTTATATCAACTCAGGCAGAATGCTTTTTGAGGGATCCTTACCGATATTTGCCAGCAACCCCTTGATCGGATTTTTGTATGCCGTTACATATATTCCATACCAAACATCGCCGCTTTGGCTGGTTGAAAGCGCAACTCTTGGGCGGATTTTTTTATTTTTCTTAATATGGTTAAGCGCTTTTTTGACGGGCAGTAAAATTTCAAAACATGCTTCGCCTTTAATTATCGCCACTTTTGTTCTCGTGTTCCCCATTATGACAGACATCCTCGGCAATCCAAGCGATTCGCTTTTCGCCGCGATGTCTGGCTTTGCCTTCTGGCAAGTATTATCATTTTATGAGACTCAAAAAATTAAGCATGTCTGGTGGGCGTCATTCTTCATCGGTTTAGCCGCGCTCTCGCGCAACGATGGATTGGTCTCTTATGTTATTCTTGCCGTTTTGATTATTTGGCTTGCCATTCGATTCAAATCCGCATGGCAATGGATTCCCGCGCTGGTCATTCCATTTGCATTAATAGTAGGCGGCTATCAATTATTCTATGGAATGAAAACGGGGGATTACAGTCTCGGCACATCTCAACGCTCTTACGTCGCGTTCCTGCAAGGACAGCAACTGGTTTACGTAAAAGACCCTGATTGCCGCTTCAAGCGTATTCGCTGCGCGGTATTCCAAGCGGATGAACTTTATGGAAGCGGAGAGGAAAATAATTATTCGATTTTCCGCGCAATTGCAAATAATCCGCAAGCCTATTCGATACGCCTGCTGGCTCACTTCAAAAGTTTGCCTAAACTTTTTTCCTATTCCTACGGTCAACGGACAACGTTCCTGCTCCTGTTCCTTGCATTGCGCGGACTGGTTGAACTTATCCGCAAAAAGGAATATTCAGCGCTCGTCTTGCTCATTTCATGGATGGCTTATCTTGGCGTTTATTTCCTTACTTTTTTCCGCGAAGGTTATTTGCGTACGCCGTTTTTCATCTTCTTTATTTTTGGCGCGATCGGCGCGCAAGCCCTTGCCGAGAATCTTGCGGATAGAAAAGAGAACCGCATTTGGATAATCATTCTTACGGTCGCCACGCTTTTGGCTTGGTTTACCGGAATCCAAGCCTTATACTTCACAACCATCCTATTGCTGGCGGCGGCGCTTATCATTCCGTTGTTCAAACAGACAAGTCAAACTACATCCGTATTATTGATTTTATTTTTGGTCGGAATTATATTGAGACCCGCGTTCGATCCGCCTGTCGCCAAAATAATTAATGAAGAGCCTGAAGTACAAGGCATATTAACTTTGGCGCGGAGTCTTCCCGCCGGATCACAAGTAGCTTCGGGCGCGCCGGGCGCGGTCTGGATGGCGCGCATGGAACCGGTTGACGTTTCTGGTCTCGATTATGGAAATGTAAAAACGCCTGAAGCGCTTTATGAACAATTAAAAAAAGACGGCGTTAAAGCGATCTATGTTGATTCATATCTTGCAAACGCCAATCGCGAAATTTGGTATTTGATAATCCCCGGCATCGGCAAATATTATGAGAATATTTATCTAAGCCCCGGCGGCGGTAATATTCAGGTATTCCTTTTGAAATGAAACGTATTTATATAGTTGTCCTGCTTTTGATCGCGGGCTTTTCATTGCGCCTTTACGACCTCACCGACCTGCCTCTCGACTTTCATCCCACGCGCCAATTATTCTCGCTCATCAAAACGCGCGGCATGTATTATGCAACGCTCTCGAACATCCCCGAAGAACAACGTCAATTTGCCATTGACCAGTGGCATTCCAAAACAACCTTTGAACCTGAGTTCCTCGAAAAACTAACCGCGTTCACCTATCGTTTCACCGGTGAACAAATTTGGATCGCGCGGATTTACTCATCTTTATTTTGGATAATCGGCGGGATATTTTTATACTGGCTCGCGCATGATCTCATTTCGGAAAACGGCGCGCTTCTCTCTTTGACCTTTTACCTGTTCCTGCCCTATGGAGTTTTTGCCAGCCGAAGCTTTCAACCCGATCCACTCATGTTGATGTTGATAATTGCCTTTTGGTGGACAGTCCAACGCTGGAGCAAAAATCCCGCTTCGTGGACCTTCGCCATCCTCTCAGGCATTTTTGGCGGACTGGCGATCCTCGTCAAGTTTGTCGCCGCGTTCTTCGTCATCGGCGGCGGAATTGGCGCGCTTCTGCTAAAGCGAGAGTCAGTTCACGAAATGGTACGCAAGCCGCAAGTCTGGGCGATGACCGCTTTAGGAATCCTGCCCGGCGCGGCTTGGCTTATATACGGAATCTATATCTCCGATTTTCTCAGCTCAAAATTTGAAGGACGTTTTATTCCTGCTTTGCTGGTCAGCCCGTCTTTTTATTTAAGCTGGATGTCCATGCTTAATATCGTGATTGGCGGCGCGCTGATCGCGTTGGCGCTGATCGGCTTATTCTTTCACCGTCAGCGGATTTTTATCGTCAGCCTTTGGACGGCATATTTTATTTACGGAATCTTTTTTGATTATCATATTTCAACGCACGATTATTACAGCCTGATGATGATCCCGATTGCCGCGCTTTCACTGGCTCCATTTGCAGATTTGATTTTGCCTCAAACAAGTTCGCGTTTATCAAAAATATTTTTGGCGCTTATTTTTTGTTTTGGAATATTCGCCACCGCATGGAGCGTCCGTTCTCAATTCAAGGAAATAGACTATCGTCCCGAAGCCGCCATGTGGACAGAGATTGGCGAAACGCTTGGCGCTCACGCGAAGATCACCGCACTCACGCAGGATTACGGCGCGCGCCTTGAATATTGGGGCTGGGAAAAAGCGACGATCTGGCCCCTGTACGGCGATATGGTTTATCATGTAGGTCTAAAAGGCGCCAACAAGGAATTTGAAATGCTCTTCGCAAACCTTGCGACTCGCAGTGATTTTTTTCTGGTGACTCTGCCTGATGAATTAAATCGTCAGCCTGAATTAAAAGCGCGCCTTGCTCAATATCCTGTCTTTGCCGAGGGCAAAGACTACATCATTTATGATTTGAGATAGGCTTATGTAGTAACGACTTAAGTCGTTACTACAAATTATCAACAAATGACAAACACATCAAAGACTCCTATCTTAGTAACCGGCGCACACCGCACAGGCACAACCTGGGTGGGAAAAATGCTTGCCGCGAATCCGCAGACCGCATACATTAGCGAACCGCTCAACGTTTTGCATCGTCCGGGCATTTTACGCGCGCCGATTAATTATTGGTACGCTTACATCACCAAAGAGAACGAAGACAAATATCTTCCGGCGTTTCAAGAGTTGTTGGCGTTTCGTTATCATCTCTTGGATGAAATCCGTTCTTTGCGTTCGCGCAAGGATTTTTTTCGCATGGGACGCGACGCTTTTATTTTTTTCAATGCCCGCCTGCGCGGACAAACGCCGTTAATCAAAGACCCTTTCGCGGCGTTCTCCACTCTCTGGTTTGCGGAACGTTTGAATTGTAAAGTGGCGATTACCGTCCGTCATCCGGCGGGATTCGCCAGCAGTCTTAAACGACTCAACTGGCGCTTTGATTTCAGCGACCTGCTCGCACAACCCGCGCTTATGCGCGACCATCTTGAATCGGATCGCGCCGAAATGGAATCCATGCGCGCGGATGATATTATCGGTCAAGCCAGCTTGCTCTGGCGTATGATATATCGCGTCGTCGCTTCGACCCGAAAACTGCATCCCGATCTGATCGTTGTCCGCCACGAAGACCTGTCGCTTGACCCGGTAGCAGGCTTCCGCCAATTGTATGAATCGTTGGGGCTTGATTACACGGATAAAATCCAGCAGGTGATATTAAATTCCAGTAGTTCGGAAAATCCGGCAGAATTATCCAGGAAGAAAGTTCATTCGGTAAAATTGGATTCACGCGCCAACATGGATAACTGGAAGAAACGCCTAGGCGCGGACGAAATCGCGCGCATTCGAAAAATCACCGGCGAAGCCGCTCGCATCTTTTATCCTGAGCAGGAATGGGAATGACATCTCCGACTCCTTTGCCGCTTGTTTCAATCATTACGCCATCGTTCAATCAAGCGCGTTATTTGGAAGCCACGATTCAGTCCGTGCTCGCGCAGGACTATCCGCGCATTGAATACATCATCGTGGATGGCGGCTCGACAGACGGCAGTGTGGATATTATCAAGAAGTATGAAAGCAAACTTGGCTGGTGGGTCAGCGAAAAAGATAAAGGTCAGACCGACGCCATCAACAAAGGTTTTGCGCGCGCAAAAGGCGATATTCTCGCCTGGCTTAATTCGGATGATACTTACGAACCAAAAGCCGTTGGCGCGGCTGTAAAATATTTGCTGGCGCATCCTCAAGTTGGCATGGTTTACGCGGATGCGAACTTCATCAACGAAACCGGACGCGTGATTGGCAGATTTAATTCCGCGCAAACGGATTATCGTCTTTTGCGCCAAGGCTATGTGCATATTCCGCAACAGACCATGTTCTTCCGCGCGAGTCTGTGGAAGGAAGTCGGTCCGCTTGACCCATCCTTTTATTTCGCCATGGATTATGATCTGTGGACGCGTATTACCCGACGCGCTCCGATTGCTTATGTTTCGCAGACCTGGGCAAATTTCCGCTTGCATACTTCTGGAAAAACCATCGCCGCCGATGATCGTTGCTGGCCCGAAATGCTGCGCGTACATTATCGCGACGGTGGTGGTTTTTTCTCGATAATTGTGGCAAAATACTACATCCGCAAATTGATCGCGCCGTTATGGAATTGGCGGCGGCGGATGATGTTGAAATCATAAAATGTCATTACGAGCCGCGAGCCTTAAATGGCGAGTGGCGAAGCAATCCCAGCTAGGTGGATATTACATCACTTACCTGCACTTGCATTCAGTATAAGTATGGTTGGGCAGCTTCGCACAATACATATTTCAAGGGAAATCAAAAAATGAGTGGTAACAGTCAGTTCAGTGAGCGTGAAAAAGAAGTAATGGAACTCCTCTTGCTGGGCAAAAGCAATAAACAAATTGCCCTGGCACTCGGTATTTCTGCAAGCACCGTTGAATATCACTTGAAGAATGTTTACAAAAAACTTCAAGTAAATTCCAGAACGGAAGCGGTTTTGCGATTGGGGAAATCCATAGGTGGCAACGTCACGAGCGAATTAAGGGAATCCACAGTTGAAATAAATAGTGAAATCATCGACAATGCTGTTCAACCTATTTCAACACGGAGGATTCCTGTGAATAAAAAGTTTGCGATTATCGGCGGCGGCTTATTGATGATTGTATTGGTTGTCTTGCTTGTTCTCGTCAATATGCCTGCTCAAAGTACAGAAGTTGCGCCAACGATAGCTACCCATACACTTGCGCCCACGTTGACACAGACCGATTCATCTTCGACACCTGCCACCACAGGGCATGTTCTCTTTCCAGAAGAGCTATGGCTGGCATATGCGAATGACAGCCTCGTCATTGTCAATCTGGATGGCACAGGGCGAACTCCCAGCACAATACCCGATTGCAGTTTCGATGCTCCACTCCTGATTGATGCAGATCCATTAAATCGCACGGCCATCCTTTCCGAAAATGTTTATCTCATCCAGCCACTCAAGGATATACGGCAGCTTGTTTACAGCCCGTGGACTTCCTGTCATTCTGCTTTCACGGGAGATGCCAAGAGTGGACTGCTGGCAAGGATCAATCGCGCAACGACGGATGCCATTCCCGAATTGGTCATTTACGAGCTGCCGGGCGGGAAAATCCGCGCTCAATTTCCGCTGGTAAAATGCGCCGCCCAAACCCAATGCGATTTCAACGATGCAAACGTGTGGCAAGTCCAATGGTCTCCCAATGGGCGCTATTTGGCGTTCCCGGCGATCTGGAATGGCTCATCAACTAACTTGTATGTCTATGACATTCAGGATGGCAGCACCCGACAACTAACCAGCGGTCCGGACAAAGTCGCCCAGCTCTGGTGGTCACCCGATGGACGATGGATCATCATGGGCGAGATTTTGCAGGGCTCAGATGTAGTGTCGTCACTTTGGGCTGTCTCTGTCAGTACCAACGATATCCACTTGTTGTATTCCCTCGAGAAACCCTCTCCGCAAGGTATTCTAGGATGGCTGGATAATGAAAGATTCATTGTCTACGATGGTAGTTCCCTCTATAATGCGTTGGATCTTCCTGCCAGAAACCTCCGCATGATCGACGTTGCCTCCGACAAAATACAGCTCGTGTTCGACGGTGACTTCACAACAGCAAAGTTGGACGCAGGCAGTCAGACAATCGTGCTCTTTGGCAAACATAACGGCGAACAGTACCAACAGGGTACCTATCTGCTCTCGATCGGGGCTTACACAGTCCGGTACCTTGGAGGCTTTCAGTCAGAATGGAATGATTTTGCGAAGTTGTTTATCACAAATATCGCCTGCGAAGGTGACCCCACAAAGATCCAGGCTTTTGACTTCCGCGGCAAGATGCAATGCGTCCAATTGCCATTGCGGCCCAACAGCTACCTATCACCGGATGGCAAATGGCAGATTTCGTTGCAGGATGGGGTCAAACTGGAAGCTGAGGGTAAACCGGCTATTTCTGTGAGTGCAAACCCGGCAACCCAGGTCATCTGGTGTCCGGATTCGAAGTGTTTCTTTTTTGTGGCAAATCAAATTCTTTACCACGCTTCAGTGCCGGATCTCGCTATTCAAGCAGTGGATGAACAGTTGGGGAAAGACGAGATCGCGTTTCAATGGCTGAAGTAGTTGTGAAAGCGGCGAATTCCATATGCACCGGACAGATGGGATTCCTCGCCACGCTTCGCGTTAGGTGTTTTTCTGGCGTCGGATTTTTTCCTACTCCCACGTGTGCCTGCGGCACAGTGCAGGCAAGCAGAATCCACGCCCGCCTGGTTGTTGAGCTTGTCAAAACACACCTGCCGGTAACGCAACCGTTGGACATTGCATTTTTAGAGTTTTATAAATTCCTTGATACATAGAACAACTCAATAGCAAAACATTCAATCAAAAACAGGTCGTGAATGAATAAAACATTCCGTTTCCCCAGCAATTTGCTAACTCGCGTCATTGTTATACTCACAGTTTATGCTTTGTTTTGCGCACCAGCTATTCAAACAGCACAAGCGGATGCTGCGCCGCCTCCAGATCCGACAATTGGAGGCGCTGGTCCATACCAGCCCCTGAAAACGAAGGTTCAGATGATGTCTGAAACAGTGCTGATCGAGGTCGTTGGTCATACTCCACAAGCGCTTGATGAGCGAGTGAGAGTAAGCGCTAGCTTTAACATGCAGAATCAGGGCAGATCTGTGGAGAAGATGAAAGTAATTTTCCCGTTGACGCGCTTGAGCGATTATTCAGAGGAGCAGGCGCTTTACGAAGTTGACTACGCTTCCTTTGTTGTTAGGGTGGACAACCAGATTGTACCCACGACCATAATAACCACGCCAACGGAAAAGGGGTATATGTTGGAATGGGCTTCCCACTCCGCTTCGCCTTCGAGCGGGTATTTGCCGTCGGTACGCTGGGCAGCTTTTGAAGTTACTTTCCCTGTTCGCAAAAATGTCCTGCTTCAAGTTGACTACAACATGGTTGCCAGCTCTGGCAATGAGTTTACTGCCATTGAATATATCCTGGAAACTGGCGCGGGATGGTATGACAACATCTTATCCGCGGATATTATTTTACATCTTCGATATCCAGCGTCTGAGGAAATTATCCGAAGCGCCAATTCTGGTTACACCTTTTCGATGAATGAGATACGGTGGCATAAGGAAAACTTCGAACCGACAGGAAAGGATAATTTGTCGGTTCGCGTTTTCTCTTCAAAGACCTGGTATGACATTCTCAAATTGCGATCAAAAGTAAAACAATATCCGGAAGACGCCAATGCTTGGTACAAATTAGGAAATGGATACATGCCGCTGGCCATTCGTAGTTATTCGTTCCAAACGATCAGTTATTCCGTTCTCAACAACCATTTTGTTGATTTGGCAATCGAAGCCTATCAACAGGCAATTACCTTGCGCCCTGATTGGGGCGATCCCCATTTCAAAATAGCGAAAATTTTATGGGCTCAAAATGCCAAACGGGATGACGTCACTCTGGAAGATCCTTCAATGCAACAGATTTTGAGCGAATTGAATATAGCCTGGTCTTATGGGATAACCAATGTTGGGGAAGCATCTGCCCTTGTTCAAAACATCAATGCGCACATCCCCGGTTTGGAACTAAAAGTACAACCTGCTCCGGCTACCGCTGGTATGTCTTTCTCAATACCCACGTCTACGTCTGGGGAACAACAAAAACCTCTCCCTACGCCTAACGCGACGCAACCATTGCCAGCCTCCAATTCAACAAAAACGCCTTTATCTGCAACAAACGTTAGTTTGGGTGTCATTCTGTTCATTGCAGTTCTCGCCCTCATTTATCTTGGACAGTCAAAGTTCGGGAGCAAAAAATGAAAATGCTACTCCGGATTCTAGCTGTTAATTGGGAAGAAGTCAGGAGGGTTTCATGAAAATTAAAATGATCTTTCTGATTGCCATTATGTTTTCAATTGCGCCCGCATGTCAACCTTCTGGGCAATGGGCAGCGAACGATAATGGCAATCCTACACAGACTTTGGTGTCGCCAACACAACCGCCGTCTGCCGAGATCACCGACGACAAAGGCGTGACTATGCGTCTTGTCCCAGCTGGCGAGTTTACGATGGGCAGCGAGAACGGCACAGACTATGAAAAACCCGTTCACAAGGTTTATCTGGACTCTTATTATATTGACCAATATGAAGTGACCATCGCGTCGTACAAAGACTGCGCGAACGCGGGCGTATGCGTCGCGTTGACACAAGCCCCCAATCAATATATTGCTTATTCTGATTATTACATCAATCCCGCATTTGGCAATTATCCAGTCTTCGGAACTTGGAATATGTCAAAGACATATTGTGAATGGCGGGAAAACGGAACGCGCCTGCCCACTGAAGCCGAGTGGGAAAAGGCTGCGCGCGGCACAGATGGGCGTTCCTATCCCTGGAATGAAAGTGTGGGCTATGACTGGATGGGGGACGATAACAATAACACCGTCGCTAACTTTGGCAACAGTATGGGAGTGCCCAAGTATGTTGGCGCGTACAAGCATGATAAAAGTGTTTATAGTATCTATGATATGGCAGGCAATGTCCATGAATGGGTGGCTGATTGGTACAGTTCAACTTATTATCAAGATTCTCCATACACCAATCCCATGGGACCAGTATCGGGGAAATACCCTGTATATCGAGGCGGTGCATGGAATGATTCCTTGGATAACCTTCGTGTTACATTTCGGAATGGCGCTGATCCTGGAATATCTTTTGGGTTTCGCTGCATCCGTCCACTTTCTTCTGCCCCAACACAGGCTCAAGCAGCAGCGCCACAACCGACGGTTATGTTAAGCCCTACTAAATCGCAAATTCAACAGCCGGATTTGAATGCGAACAAAATCACTGACGACATGGGCGTAGTCATGCGCCGCGTGCCAGCGGGCAAGTTCACAACCGACAACGGGCATCAAATATTTGTGGATGCTTACGACATTGATCAATATGAAGTAACCAATGAACTTTATCAGAGTTGTGTGGATGATGGGGTTTGTATTCAACCAAAACAGACTCATTCTTTCACACGTACCAATTATTATGGAAATCCCAAGTTTGGCAATTACCCCGTACTTTACGTGGATTGGTATATGGCGCGGGCTTTTTGCGATTGGCGCGGGGCGCGCTTGCTAACCGATGCCGAGTGGGAAATTGCCGCGCGTGGCACGGACGAACGCGCCTATCCATGGGGCGGAGATATTGACGATACTTTCGCCAATTACAACCAAAACCAGGGGGATACCACCGCTGTAGGCAGTCATGAAAAAGGGAAGAGCCGCTATGGAGTATATGATATGGCGGGCAATGTTTGGGAATGGACGGCGAATTTTATTGAACATACACATTATTGGCGTGAAGAAAGTGTTTTGTTGGAACAAGAAAGCCTTCTGGAACATAATTTAGTGAGTGATGATACAGAATCCTATCGTTGGATACGGGGCGGTTCATGGTACAACGATGAAGGAACAATCCGAGTAGAAAGCCGCCTTAGCGTCTCTCCCAATTATGCCAACCTTCTCATTGGCTTTCGTTGCGCCCGCTCGATTCCTCCTGACAAGCGCCTCAGTGTAGCAACACAAACTCCAGCGACAACATCACAGCCAGATATAAACCAAATCACGGACGGCTATGGCATAACCATGCGTCTTGTGCCGGCAGGCGAGTTTATGATGGGCAGCGAAGATGGGGCTGTCAACGAAAAGCCGACTCATCAGGTGTACCTGGACTCGTATTACATAGATCAATACGAAGTGACCAACGCCCAATACAAAGATTGTGGCAACGCCGGAGTGTGCAGACTCCCGGATATTACAAGCGAAAATCATCAATACTATCGTGACAAGTACTACCGCAATCCAAAGTTTGACAATTACCCAGCGGTATCTGTAAGCTGGACCATGGCAAAAGCATACTGCGTATGGCGCGGGGTGCGCCTGCCCACGGAAGCCGAATGGGAAAAAGCCGCGCGTGGCACAGACGGGCGAACCTATCCATGGGGCGAAGGCGTTGACAATACTTATGCTAACTTCAATCAACTTGCCACCACTCCCGTTGGCGCTTACGAAAAAGGGAAAAGCATTTATGGCGTCTATGATATGGCAGGTAATGTCTGGGAATGGGTCAATGATTGGTATGGCAAAACCTATTATCAAGATTCTCCATCTGCCAATCCTTTAGGTCCAAATTCAGGAACATATCGAGTGTTGCGCGGCGGTTCGTGGTACATAGGCGATCCCAGTATTCGTTCCACGTATCGAAGCGGTGGGGCTGCTGACTACACAAGGATGAGTGTTGGTTTCCGTTGTGCCCGCTCCCTTCCTTCTGTTGCCAACCTGCCGACACAAACTCAAACGATAATGCCGAAACCAAAAACAACTTCAACGCCTGTATCCACCTCAACCCCTTTGCCTACATCGGCTCTGCCCACACGGATTCCTTTACCCACATTTACGGCATTGCCTACCCCGACTCATTTGCCTACTTTTACTGCCCTACCTGTCCCAACTCCTTTCCCCACTTTAAATCCCTTTGCCACACTTTCGTCTTTTCCTACTCCTGTTCTCTTAGATCCGCGTTATGCTTTACCCACAATTCTACCAACACCTTTACCTCCTTTGCCTAAAAATATTTTCGACCTTTTCCCTGTGCCGCTTCAAGTTGGCGCTATCAAAACAGCATTTGGGAGCATTTCATCAAACGCGGTGGTTGAAGAACACGTATTCAGCGACACAACAATGGGTTCAATGCGATTTTCGCTCTTCTGGCAGAGAGGCGAATTGGATCTGACCCTCATTCAACCAGACGGCGTCGTGATAGACCCAAATGCGGTTGATGCAGATCGGATTAATATGAATTTCATTTCAGATCCTGTTCATAAGGAATATTGGATCCGTACTCCCCAGCCAGGCACATGGACAATGAGAATCTCTGCTAGATCCGCCTCTGTTGCACGAATCGATTACATGCTCCAAACTACGGCATTTGCTGCGACCACACTTTTCGTCAACTCTGATAAGGATGGATATTTTTCCGGCGACTTTATTAAGCTTTCAGGGAGTATGGAAGATGGTACTACGACGCCTGAATTTATTCGTGGAGTTTCCATGCACGTGACAGCCGAGGACCCTGCGCAGAAACAATATTTCTTCGATCTCTATGATGATGGGCTTCACGGAGATGGCAAGGCTGATGATGGAATATACGCAGACGTTTTTGGCAATACTTTGCTTGCAGGTAAATACAATTTCTATGTCCAAATTTCTGGCGTCAATAATAGCGATGGGTTGCCCTTTACTAGAGAATATTTCCTCTCAACAGTAGTAAAATAATCGTGGTATTTCCAGAAAAATAAAGCGTCACTCATATCCACTATGGAGTCCTGCGTTCCGTGAAATGCCCAGCACAGCGTACACTGAACGTTTCGACACTCCCTACGGTCACAGTGACCGCAGGTGGAATTCTGCGCGTTTTTCAAGCATTTCGCAAAGCGTGGTTTTGGGTTTATACTGTTTCCAAACCAAATCCACACCTGCCAATGTCAACCGTCAGGCAGATACTGGAGTAAAAGATGAAAAAAGTATTGACTATAAGTTGGAAAATCCTGGGTGTTGTAGGGTGACCTTGCTTTGTGGACAATTTACCTAATACACTGGATATAACGCCTACCGTTCGTGATGGCATACAAGCTATATGAATCACTCATAACAGACCTCCATGAATCTCCTTTTCTCCCCTCCTTCTCTCGAAGATTTTTCCCGCTTGCTCAAAGCGTGGCGTTTTTGGATTCTTGCCGCGTTAATCGGCGCGTTGATTGGCGCGGCTGTATATTACATCGCGCCGCCTCCATACCGCGCGCGCGCCACCGCGCTTGTAGACTTCAACCTTGAGGAAGCCTGGCCCCAAGATACCGAACGCCAGCAATTTTATTATCTCGAACGCGAGTCAAGAAAACTGGAAGAAATCGCCTGGTCTGATTCCGTTTTGCAGGTTGTGGCGCAAAGCCAGGCTGTCACTATTGCCGAACTGAGAGATAAAAAATTAATCCTGAGTCAACCCGCTGAAGGCGGCTGGCATTTTTACGCCGAAGATCAGAATCGCAAACTTGCTGAGTCAATTGCATCCGCGTGGGCGCAGGCATTCGCGGATCAAGCGCGCGCGAAAATCGGTCAATCGGATGGATTGAATTCATTCATTCAAATTGACGTGACACAATCTGCCGATTTGCCAGTTAAACGCAGTCCATCAATTAGCATATATCTGCTTATCGGCGCTTTTGCTTTTATGACTCTTGCCGCGTTTGGCGTTTTATTTTTTTTATAAAAGCAAATGAAAGCATCCATGTTCGCTCAGGTAAATTTGGATAAGCTAATGCGCTTTCTGTGGGCGACGGCGCTTTTCACATTGCCTGTCACGAGCTTTCGTTATTTTCCAGTTGGCGAAGGCACACTCGTCCGCCCGCTGGCTTTATATCCGCTGGCTCTGCTTCTGCCGCTTTTATTCATTCAATGGATGCGCGGTCAACGTCCAGCGCCGTGGGTAAGCGGACTCACTTTGCTTGGATTGTTCGCGTTGGTCGCTTTAACGGCGAACAGTTTCGGGTACGCGTTTGATCCAATTCCGTTGCGCGGTCAAACGTATTTCGGTCGTGCCATCCGCGCGTGGTTTACGTTGATCATCGGCTTGTTGTTTTTCACATCCGCTTCATGGATGAATCGCAGCGAAGACGATCTCCGGTTCACAGTCAAATGGATTCTCGCGGGCTTATGTTTGGACATCGCATGGAGCGGCATACAAGCGCTCACGTTTTACACGCCGCTGCTGGACAAGGTAATGGTAACGCATTGGCAGCTTGCGTTTTCGGTGCGCGAACTCGTCCGCACGAATCGCATCTCTGGCATGGCTTATGAACCGTCATGGCTCGCCGGACAAATTGCGACGATTTATATGCCGGTTTTATTTGCCGCGCTGTTGATGAAAATCCGCTTCACTTCGCGCATCTGGCTTGAACCCGTTTTATTTGCCATTACCATGCTTTTGCTTTTCGCCACTTATTCGCGCGGCGGATTGCTTATCACCGTTGGCGTGGCAGGATTTGTATTCCTGCTTGTCGGACGTGACACGTTGAAAAATAGCTTGCGCTGGTTTACCTCAGGTTTTCGTACGCACGCGTCGGACTTATTGATTCGCGTTGTTCTTATCCTTGCTGTGATCGCGGTAATTGCCGGCGCGGTTTTATTTTTAGGACGCAAAAATTATTTCCGCCGTTTATGGGAAACATCGGCAAATACCATTAACGAATACATTGTTGATATTAACGCCGGCGCGCGCGGCGCGTATGCAATCGGCGCGCTCGCCGCGTTTGACGAATATCCAATCACGGGTGTTGGCTTGGGCGCGAGTGGATTTTATATTTATCAAAACCTGCCAGATTGGGCGCTGACCACCGTTCCAGAAATTGCGCGCCAATTAGACCCAACCAACAATCTATATCCAAATCCTAAAAACATCTATGTCCGTTTGCTGGCTGAAACCGGTTTGATCGGATTTATTTTATTCATCGTATTTCAATTGGGCATTTTAGGCGACGCGCTCAACGCCTTGCGCGGCGCCGGATTAATTCGGGCGCTCGGCATTGCCGGGCTTTTTGCATGGCTGGCAATTAGCCTGTATAATCTCACTCAAGATTCGCTGGCAACGCCAAACATCTGGCTTATCCCCGGAGTTTTGGCTGGAATGGCGCAAAACTTTAGTAATGAAATCCTTGTCAAAAAAAGAATTTTTGAACCGCTAAGACCGCGAAGAACGCGAATGCTTTAAAAGATTTTTCTTGGCGACCTTAGCGTGCTTTGCGGTAATTTTTTGGCTTGTCTGCGTTAGGAGAATTCATGATCGTTCTTTCTGTAGGAATGCCGCGCGCAGGTTCCGGCTGGCATTACAACCTTATCCATGATTTGATGAAAACCACCGGTTGCGCGGATGCGCGTGATATCCGCGAACATTATCGTTTGCAAAATATTCTCACCGAAGTAAATTGCAACATTGGCGTACTTTCCGCGCGGCGGCTGGGAATGACGATGATCCCCGCGCTTTTGGGAAAGACGTTTGTGATCAAAGCTCATGCCGGTCCGACGGTTTCATCGCGCCTGTTCTCGACCATCGGCTTGCTCCGCATTACATATATTTATCGCGACCCGCGCGACGCCATGCTCTCAGCGTATGATTACGGTCAACGCGCGCTGGCAAAGGGTCGCCCGAATGCTTTTTCATATCTGACGGATTTTGAAAAATGCCTGGAATTTATGATGGAATATGTTTACATCTGGGACAAATGGATGCAGGAAAAAAATATCCTGCGCGCGCGTTATGAAGACCTGCTGACAAACTATGAAACGGAATCAAGCCGGTTGGTTGGATTCCTCAAATTAGACGGCGGCAAGCCCGAAGTCCGCGCGGTGATCGAGCAATATCGTCCAGGCGTGGGAGACGGTCAACAAGGTCTTCATTTCTATAAAGGCAAAATCGGGCGCTTCCGTGATTCCTATAATGAAAAGCAACAAGCGATCATGAAAGAAAAACTTGGGGCTTATCTGACAAGAATGGGTTATGCGGCTTAACTGTAGACCTATTGCCCTCTCCGCTTTTTTTCGTTATCATATAAAACATGCGTAAGTTTAACACCCCTTATATTGCAGATTGGTTTGCCATTTCATTGCGCTGGCTGGCTTTGATGGGTATTGTCGTTTCGCTTGGAATGGGGCAGGCGCTGACAGTGCGTCTGTTTTTGCCGCTGGCTCTGTTGACCTTTTGGAATCTGGGGTTGACGGCTCTTGCCAGTTTGAGCATACGGATTTCATATCATCGTTTAATTAGTTTTGGGGTTGACCTGATCGCCACCGCGATTTTCTTCTGGATGCAAGGACAATTAAATGGATCTGTCTGGTGGTCAGGCATATTACCGATCATAACCGGCGCAATCTACTTTGATTTTTGGGGCGCATTATTCGCCGCCATTATTTTTTCTGGATTTTTATACATCGCAATTCCTGCAACGGGTGGAATCGTTTTTCAGCCGTCTTCGCTTTCCTATCTTATAACCGGATTGTTGCTGGCTTTGGGCTTGTTATTTGGATTTTTAGGACAGCAGCTGGCTTCCCGCTTGCGAAGCTCGCGCAGTCTCGCTCTGGATGCAGAACAGAAAAAACATCGGATCGAGAATGAGCGTTTGCGCGCGATCTATGAACTCACCGCCACTTTGTCCACCACGCTGAGTTATAAGCGCGTGCTTGATTCCGCTTTGGATATTGCACATTCCGCTTTAAATCCCGAATCCGAAGAACGCCAGGATGATCGTTTGGTGGAAGCCGTTTTACTTTTCAAAGGCGCCGAATTGCAGGTCGGTTCGGCGCGTCGCTTTACGAATGCAGATATGCGCGCCACATTCCAGGGAGCTGAAGGAATCTTAAAGAAAGTTATTGACGAAGGCGACCCGATCATTTCAAAAGACATAGGCTATGACCCGGAACTTGGGCGGGTGATCGCCATTCGCAATTGCACATCTGCATATTGTTTCCCTTTACGAAGCGGATTCAATATTTATGGGGCTTTGCTTTTCGCTCATCCCGAACCTGATTATTTCACACCTGACCGCTGTGACTTGCTTGAGATCATTGGTCGCCAATCTATTGGCGCGATCCAAAACGCGCGCTTGTATCAAGACCTTACGGAAGAGAAAGAACGCATGATCGAAGTGCATGAAGAGGCGCGCAAGAAATTGGCGCGCGACTTACACGATGGACCTACTCAATCGGTGGCGGCGATGGCGATGCGCGTTAACATTGTGCGCCACATGATGCTAAAAGATGTAAACGCCGCCGGAGAAGAATTGGGCAAGATCGAGGAACTGGCGCATCGTACAACAAAAGAGATTCGTCACATGCTCTTTACATTGCGTCCGTTAATCCTTGAGTCACAAGGACTGGGCGCGGCGCTCAAAGCCATGGCTGACAAAATGAAGGAAACTTACGGACAGACTGTTTTAATCGAAGTGGATGACCGCGTTGCCGAACAAGTGGAAATGGGAAAACAGGGCGTGGCTTTCTATATTGCAGAAGAAGCCGTAAATAACGCGCGCAAACACGCCAACGCGCCCACCATCTGGGTACGCTTCCACGCAGTGGAAGCCAATTTGATCCTGCTTGAGATCGCAGATAACGGCGCAGGTTTTGACGTAAAAGCCGTTACCGAATCATATAATAATCGCAGTAACGCAAGCCTGGGCATGGTCAATTTGCGCGAACGGACAGAACTTATCAACGGACTTTTGCATATTGATTCAGCGCCAGGCAAAGGCACGCGCGTCATGGCTTATATTCCGCTCACTGAAGAAGCCGCAGATCGTTTGCATCACAGCAGGAATTAATTTATGCCAACAGCCGCAGGTCTATATTATTTTGCTCACGAAGCCGAAAATAAAACGCGCCCGCCCGTAATCCTGATTCACGGCGCGGGCGGCAGTCAACTTTCATGGTCCCCTCAAATCAGGCGGTTACATGGTCAACGCGTTTTTACGGTTGATTTGCCCGGTCATGGAAAATCGGACGGCGCAGGCAGGCAGGAAATTTCAGAATACGCGCTTGATATTATCGCTTTTATGAAAGCCATCAAATTGCGTGGCGCGGTCATCGTTGGACATTCCATGGGAAGCGCCATCGCGCTGACGCTTGCCGTTCAACATCCCAAACAAATCCTCGGGTTGGGTCTGCTTGGAAGCGGCGCAAAACTGCGCGTGTCGCCCGCCATTCTTGATCTGACCGCAAATGCAGGCACATTTTCAAACGCGGTCGAACTTGTAATCAATCATTCGTTCAGCGAACAGGCAGACGCGCGGCTCAAAGAACTTTCCATAAAACAAATGTCCGAAACGCGCGCGCCCGTTCTGCATGGAGATTTTTTGGCTTGTAACGCGTTCAACATATTGGATGAATTGCCCCGCGTCCAAACCCGGACCTTGATCCTGTGCGGCGAAAAAGACGCGATGACTCCCCCGAAATTTTCCGAAACGCTCCGAGACGGAATCCCCGGCGCCCAACTTGAAATCATACCGGATGCCGGTCACATGCTGGCGCTTGAACAACCGGATGCAGTGGCGAAATCTTTGGAACAATTCTTGAATACGTTTTAATCATCGTCATTGCTTCGCTCGGTCTCGATACGGTCGAGAAAAACATTCGACCTACTCGACCATCAGCTACTCGCAATGACGGAATAATTTCTCCAAAATTGGAATTACATTAATCACCGCCCGCGCCCGATGGCTGATGCGGTTTTTTTGTTCCATTTCCAATTCTGCCATCGTCTTCCTCAACTCTGGAAATAAAAAGATCGGGTCATAGCCAAAGCCGCTCATGCCGCGTTCTTCGCGGATAATTTCTCCGTAACAATTGTCTTCTGCCAATTGGACAGTTTTATCCGTTGTCGCGATCGCGATGGCGGCGTGAAAATGCGCCGTCCACGGACACGGCTTGTCTTTAAGATTCTCTAATAGATACGCGCGGCGGTCTGCATCAGATGCGTTTGGTTTGGTCGAGTAACGCGCGGAATATAAGCCGGGCGCGCCATTGAGCGCGTCCACTTCAAGACCTGAGTCATCGGCGAGCGAAATCATGCCGCTTGCTTGCGCGAAAGCAACAGCTTTTTTCGCGGCATTCTCCGCGTAGGTGTTGCCATCTTCAACCACATCCAAGTCTAAGTTTATATCTGCGGGCGTGATGAGTTCAATGCTTATATTCTTTAGCAAATCACGGAGTTCCTTAACTTTGCCTTTGTTATTCGTGGCGATCAATAATTTTTTCATTTCTTATTTGCTCTTTTATTAATTTGTCCAATTGCCCATTTAGCATGTTCTCTAACAATCGGTTCAGAATCTTCAAGCGCTTGTCGCAAGGCTGGGATTGAATCTTCGCCGCCGGTATTACCCAAAGCAATTGCAATGTTACGCAAATAACCGCGGCGTTTGGCGCGTTTAACGGGACTCCGCTTGAATTTGAGATTAAAGGCTTGGGGTGTAAGAGACAGTTCATCGGTTAGAACAGGAATCGAAATATCTGCATGAAATTGAAAAGCAGAGTCGCCGTTCTTATCCGTAAACCGATTCCACGGGCAAACCATTTGACATACATCACAGCCAAAAATCCAATCCTTTATCAGCGGGCGCAAATCTGGCGGAATATTTTCTTTGAGTTCAATGGTCAGGTATGAAATACAACGCGTCGCATCCAGGGTGCGATTGGATTGAATGCAACGCGTGGGACAAGCTTCGATGCAACGCGTGCATGTGCCGCAATGGTCGCTGACGAAAGTTGTATCTGGTTCGATGGATATGCCAAGCAAAATCTCTGACAACAAAAAATAAGATCCGTGATGCGGATTGATAAGACAGGTATTTTTGCCGATCCAACCCAAGCCGGCGCGCTGGGCGAGGTCGCGCTCAAGGACAGGGCCAGTATCGGTGTAATAACGATTCGGAATCGGGCGACCAATTTGCTCTTCGATGAATGTGACAAGTTCTTGTAATCGTTGCGGCAATACTTCGTGATAATCATCTCCCCAGGCGTACGCGGCGACTTGTCCTTGTCCATGCGTTTGTGTTGATGTGGGGGGCTGGTAGGGAATCCCAAGCGCGAGAATGGATTCGCATTCAGGCAGGATCAGCTTTGGGTGCGCGCGGCGGATGCGTGATTTTTCATCTGCAAGATAATTCATCGTTCCATACAATCCCGCGTTCAGCCAATTTTCAAAGACATCATAATGAAGCGGCGGCTCACATGAAGTAACGCCAGCCAGGATAAATCCGAGTTGGCGCGATTTGACCTTTATTCTTTCCTTCAAATCCTTCGGGGGTATCATCGTTGATTATGTTTAGCAGATTAAGGCTAATCTCTACTTGCAGTTTGCGGTTTCGATCTATTGTAATTCTTTTTACCAAAGTATTTACAATCTGCTTTTTGATCTCAAATATCTCTTGCCTCTCTTCATCATTTTGATGGGCGGCATTTAATGAGTCAAGTCCTGCCTAGTATCCTGCCGCCGATAATTATAGAAGAATCTTTGGATGTCACGCGCATTTATTCTGTTGCAGATCAACTCCCGGCAGGTACGCCGTTGATTCGTCATCGCCCGTTCCGCACCGCATCATACGATTAGTCATGCCGGTCTTGTTGGCGGGGAAATATCCCGAAGCCCAGCGAAATTTTCCTCGCGCATCGCGGCGTTTTATTCCTTGATGAATTTCCCGAATTCGGCACGCGCGTCCTTGAAGTGATGCGCCAGCCGATGGAAGATAAAGTCCTCACCATCAGCCACAGGCTTTCCTCTCTAGTCCAAACTATCGAGTATGGCAATTAAGCTGGCTTTTTATATAAATTAAGCCAGCGATTTCTGTCAGAATCGCTGGCTATTTTATCTGAAATTGCTGGCTATTTCCAGGCAAATCGCCAGCGAGATTCAGCGATTAAGCTGGCTTAATTTTTTCCTGGCGGGTCGGGTTGTGGATAACCGACTAAGACAATCCAATGCTCGTTTTGTGCGCAAGACTTTGTCTTTCTCCAAATCAGACACCATGCACGAAATCGTGACTCGTTTGTTTATTATCTCTCATAACCTATCACTTATTTGTTAACCGCTACCAAGGTTTTTTATTCACACCCCACTGATTCCCACTGCGGGTGCATGGTTTTCCACGCATTTACTGTTTGCTCCATTTTATTTACCGATTCCTGCCATGCTTGTTCAGGGTCTTTGCCATTGGCTACATCTTGAAGCATGGTATCTACAATCCCAGGTGTGCCGAAGACTTCCCAGGCCCAGGGCGGAGCGATGTCGGAGCGTCTGAATTGTCCATTGCTGACAGATCCCATGTTCATGGCGGGATGATTGGTGAAGGCAGACCATTCGTAAAAGGATTGGATCCAATCTGCATGCCTTTGTGTGTACGAAGAGGGGTTGACCAGTGTTTCCTTGCGGACTGAACTCAACGGCGGGATCATGTGTCCAGGCAAAACATTATCGTAGCGCAACAATCTATCGCCGCTGACCAGCCATTGCAAAAATGCTTTGGCTTCTGCTTGATTCTTCGTGCCAGACGCAATCGCAAAGCGACTCCACACGCCAAGGGTCACTTTTTCTTTGCCCCAGGGCGGAAAGATGACGGTCACTTTATCTGCCAGTTCGGGATGTGACTCTTCGAGTTGCACGCCGAGGCGGCCTGCATACATCGCCATCGCGACGCGTCCATTGATGAAGGCGTCTATCTGTTCGGGAAAGCCCCAAGTGGTAAATCCGGGTGGGGCATATTGAGTCAACGCCTGCCAGCGGCGGATTGCTTCAAGCGCTTGAGGTTCGCCAAATGCGACCTGTCCATCACAGGTGAAATAATCGCCGCCGTTCTGCCAGAGGAAGGTGGAGAAGTAATTGACGGTGGCAATGTTTTGTCCCGCGGGCAGGGCAATACCATAAGTTTGATTGTTCGTGAGAATTTTTGCGGCTGTCAAAACTTCATCATACGTGGTGGGGAGGGGCAGACCCGCCTGCTCGAACAAATCTTTGCGAACCCACAAGCCATACACGCTGATGGCATACGGCACGGCATAGGTTATTCCGTTTTGACGGAAGAGACTGCCATCTACAAAATCGTTCACACCGATATTTGTAATCACGTCATCAAGCGGGAGCAGGTAACCTGCGTCCGCCCACTGCGACATGAGGGCGGGTTCGATTTCAAAGATACCGAGGTCTGCGCCTGAGGCAAGGGATGTGAGAAGCCGCGTGCCGCGCGAGGCAGGCGATGCGATCACAATGTCCACTTCGATGCCTGGGTTGAGCGTTTGGTATTCAACGATCAGGGATTGCAAAACAGCCAGTTGGTCAGGGTCGCTTTCGGTGGTGAAGAACGGGATGATCTTCGGGGAGGATGAATTTGGTGTAACTGGAACAGGCTGGGGCGGAGTCAGAGACGGATGAGTCGAAGGAGAAGTACATCCGATTAAGAAAGTCAGAATCAAAATGGGGAAAAATGTCTGGAGGCGCGGAATCCCAAATAATTTTTTCATGGTCTTATTTTACAACAAAGAGATTCATGAAATCATGTACGGGGGTGTTTTCAAGTTTTTGCGGATTGGAAAAGAGGTAGAGAATGGTTGCGACGCGGTCTTCGGAAAAACGCGTGGCAAGATTATCCTTGAATTTTTCAACGAGTAGCGGAATACCTTCTTCACGTCGGCGGCGATGACCGAGGGGATATTCAACGATGACATTTTCAGTAGAAGTGCCATCCTTGAAAAATACCTGGACTGCATTGGCGATGGAACGTCTTTCAGGATCGAGATAATCGACGCTGTATTGTTTATTTTCCATGATCTGCATTTTAGCGCGGAGCGAATCAATGCGTGGGTCCGCGGCGACTTTATCTTCATAATCATCGGCGGTTAATCTTCCGAAGATCAATGGCACAGCGGTCATGTATTGGATGCAGTGATCGCGGTCAGCGGGATTGTGGAGCGGCCCCATCTTATCAATGATGCGGATCGCAGACTCATGTGTGGTGATAACAACGCATTCAATATCATCAATTCGGTCTTTGACCTGCGAGTGCAAAATCATCGCGCACTCGGCGGCAGTCTGCGCGTGAAATTCAGCGGGGAAAGAAACTTTGAACAGCACATTTTCCATCACGTACGAATCATACGGACGCTGGAATTTAAAAGATTGTCCATTGAACAGCACATCATAAAATCCCCATTTCGGCGCAGTCAATGCGGACGGATAACCCATCTCGCCTTTTATTGCCATCAGTGATAGCCAAACCGCGCGGCTGGTCGCGTCGCCTGCCGCCCAGGATTTGCGCGAACCGGTATTCGGCATGTGGCGATACGTGCGTAAAGATTGACCGTCAACCCACGCATTGGAAAGAGCATTAATGATTTTCTCTTTATCGCCGCCGAGCATGTGAGTCACAACGGCGGTGGAAGCAACTTTGACGAGAACGACGTGGTCGAGACCGACACGGTTGAAACTGTTTTCGAGTGCGAGGATACCTTGAATCTCATGGGCTTTGATGGATGCGGTGAGAATATCACGCACCCTCACCCCTGCCCATCTCCCAATTATGAGAGATGGGTTCTGTGAAATGAAATCAGCAACCGAAAGAATCGCGCCCAAATTATCAGAGGGATGTGCCCATTCGGCGGCGAGCCAGGTATCGTTGTAATCGAGCCAGCGGATCATGGAGCCGAGGTTGAATGCGGCGGTGACGGGGTCAAGAACATAATCCGTGCCGGGGACACGCGCGCCGTTGGGAACTTTTGTGCCCGGCACAATGGGTCCCAACAGTTTTGTACATTCAGGAAAATTAAGCGCGAGCATGGCACAACCGAGCGCGTCCATTAAACAATAGCGTGCGGTTTCGTAGGCAAGATCGCTTATGATATTGCAGTTGAGAACATACTCGGCAATGTCACCGAGTTCTTTGTCAGGTGCGGGACGATTACTTGAGTTGATGTGAGTCATTGATTATTTTTTGCTTGAGTCAAAAGTTTTTCCAAACGTGCATTATCGGAATCAAATTTCGCCTTTGCTTTGAGAATCAATTCATCAATATCATCCTTTGGCCAGACCACTATTCCATCATCGTCGGCAATGACCAAGTCGCCATCGTGCACAGTCACGCCGCCGATGCTAACAGGAATTCTCGTGACGCCTTCGCTATGTTTGTTGGATGCAATCGGCGTGACGCCGCGACTCCAAACCTGTAAGTTAAGGTTGCGAATTTCCTGAGCGTCACGAACCAGTCCATCGGTGACCAATCCAATCATTCCCAAATTTTGCATTTCGAGTCCCATCAGTCCGCCAATGGTTGCGGTTCCGGATGTGTTCATACCGCTGACCATCATCACACAACCGGGCGGAGGTGATTTTTTCAGAGCGTGTACAACAGCAAGATTATCATCCTGAGCGGCAAGTACAACGAATGCAGGCCCCACAACGTGACTATTGGATTTCAGGGATTTGATCCACATTGGCAATACGCCTCTTCCGCCGAATGCGTCGGATGCCAGCGTGGAGGCAAGCCAGTCTGGGTATGTTTTATTTCCAGCACTCATTGAGACACCTTCGGAGCATTAATGAGATTGGGGCAGTTCCATTGAAACCGCCCCGACCATGTTTATTTTTCTTCTGGAAACAGCAATATCGAATCGGGCGGCAGGAACAGACCGAGGCGTTTTTCGTTGACCGTATCCACCGTCTCAACTTTGAGACTGCCGGAGCCAGTGTCAACAATGTGCTGCCATTTCGAGCCGAGATAAGTTGATGAAAGAATACCTGCGTGCAAAATATTGCCACCCAACTTGCTGTCGCTGGCAACTTCCACGCGTTCGGAACGGACGGCAACCACCACGCCGTTGTTGACATTCCAAGTGCGATTTGAATGGTCGGTGATTTTCATTTCATCGCCGTTGGCAAGGCGCACGCCGACTTTATTCCCATCCAAGCTGGTGACTACGCCCTTCAGGAAGGAGGTCGCCCCGATGAACTCAGCCACGAACTGCGTGGCCGGATGCTCATATAGTTCTTCTGGCGGAGCATATTGGAGCAGGTTGCCCATACTCATGATCGCGATCATGTCCGACATGGCAAAGGCCTCGGACTGGTCATGAGTCACATAGACGGTGGTAATGCCAACTCGTTGTTGCAACTCACGCAACCAGACTCGCGATGTCTCGCGGATCTTTGCATCCAGATTGGATAAAGGTTCATCGAGCAGGAGCAGGCGCGGGTGAGTTACAACTGCGCGCGCCAAGGCAACGCGCTGCTGTTGTCCACCAGAAAGTTGGAAGGGGTAGCGTCCAGCCAGATCGCCCAGTCCTACCAATTCAAGCGCATCTTGCACGCGCTTCTTGATTTCGTCCCTGGGTGTTTTTTGCAATTTCAAACTGAAAGCCACGTTATCGAAAACTTTCATGTGCGGCCAAAGCGCGTATGACTGGAACACCATGCCGATCTGACGCTGTTCGGGCGGCAGGATGAGATTGCGCCCGGTATCGGTCATGTAGAAATCGCCGACGCGGATGACGCCTTCATCGGGTTGTTCGAGACCGGCAATACAATTGAGCGTGGTGGTTTTGCCGCAGCCCGAAGGTCCGAGCAAAGTCGTAAGTTGTCCTTCCTTAATCGTCAAACTAAGGTTGGATAATGCAGGCTGTGTGCCTGTGACAAATTTTTTGGTCAAGCCCTGGATGATGAGATCGTTATTCATGGAGTTTCACTCCTAAAAGACGGGTACTGCCGATGATCAGGACAGCGGTAATTACCATTTGGATGGTGGAAAGAGCCGCGACAGGCTCCGCTCCGCCCTGCTTCCACAACTCGAGCATGGTCGTGCCGATAACGCGCGAACCCTCAGAGAACAGGAACAGCGCGGTGGCATATTCCTTCAGGAAAGAGATCGCAAGCAGAATGTAACCCGATAACAGTGCAGGGCGCAGAATGGGCAAAAGAATATGGCGGATGGTTCCCAGCCAAGTCGCGCCAGCCACGCGCGCGGCGCGGTCGAGTTCATCCGATACTTGCAATACAGCCGGGCTGATGGCGCTGAATCCGAGCGGCAGGTAACGCATGGTAAAAGCAATTGACATTGCCAGAATCGTATTGCGCCACGAACCAAGTCCGGGCACAAGCAAGAAAGCCCACAGGAAACCGATACCCACGATAATGCCGGGAAAAGCGCGCGGATAAAGCGCCATGTATTTGACTACGTTGCGTCCCTTGAAGTTGGAACGATAAGCCGTAAGCGCAACAAGCGCCATGAAAAAAATTCCTATTCCGGCAGCGAAGATGGAGATGTTAATGCTGTTCACCACAGACTGGCGATAGGCAGGCGTCTCAAATATGCCTCGATAGTTATCCAGGGTAAGCACCTTGAGCGGGTTCATATAAGGACTCAAGAATGAGACAAACGACTCCAACACAATGCAAGCCAACGGCAGAATGATTCCGAGAAAAGCATACAAGCCGAACAGTATGGAAACAATCAATTTCGCCGGACCGAGGTCAAGCAGTTTCGGGCGCGTTGCTTTTCCTCCTACTGTGACAAAACGGCGCTCCAGCGCTGTCAATTTTCCCTGCAAGAATACCAATCCAGTGACAAGGGCAACGACGAATACAGATACTACTGCAATAGCGCCGTAATCTTTGTTGACACCCACAACACCCAGAGTGTAGAGATAAGTAGCCAATGTATCAATCCCCACAGAATTTCCCAGCACCAACGGAATGGAGAGAAGCTCCAATGCCGACACCATGGTCAGTAAAACACTGTAAGTGATGGCCGGGCGCAGAAGTGGAATAGTGATCTGCAGGATGGTCTGCAAGGGAGTCGCTCCACCAATGCGCGCAGCGCTTTCCAATTGCGGATCGGAAAGCGCCAGCGAAGAAGAAGCGTAAAGAAATGTGTAAGGAATGTAATACATCGTCGCCACAACAACGATGCCTCCGAATGTGTATAACTGCCACGTTGGTAAGCCAATCGTCCGTACCACGATGGTGCCGAAACCATTCGGGCCGTACATTTCCATGTAGGCAAAGGCTAACACCAGCGGCGAAACGTAATAAGGTATCGTGACCAGGTTTGAGTAAAGATTGCGCAATGGCATGTTGGTACGATTGACCAGAACTGCCAGAATGATACCGATGAATACGGCAAGGACGGTTGTTGCCAGTGCAAAAGCAACGGTATAACCAAGAATGGTCCAAAAACGGTTGTCGCTCAGAACGTGAGCATAATTTCCAAAAGTCAGGGTACGGGTTTTTTCGTAAAGGGGGGATGCCAGAAAACTCTGATAAACAATCGGCCAGGATGGAAAAACGACCAGGACGATGGTGATGATTACCACGCTCCATTGAACAGTGCGGTCCCATGAAAACTTGGACCGCGCAATTGGGGTCGAATGTAGTTCGTTGTCTGCGGTTGTCATTAAGCGAGCCCTCCGCGTAGTAAAAAGTTGAAGGCCGAGCGCCGGAAATTTCCACCACCCGGCCTTCAGGTAAATCAAACGTTTAGTATATCTGACAATTTATGGGCGACCAAGAGCAGTCTTCCATTTAACGAGGAACGCGGCGCGGTTGTCAGCGCTGGCAATATTCGGGTCGAAGAAGGAATAGATGACATTCTCGGCGCCGACAGCATCGATAATCTTCTGCAGGTGATATTTGGCTTTGTCGGCAACGTCGGGGCGGTAGGGGGTCAATCCGCCATCAGACCAAGCCAGTTGACCTTCGGGAGTGAGGACGAATTCCATCATCAGTTTGGCAGAAGCGGGGCTGGCGGCTTTCTTGGTCAGACCCATGCCGCGAACGATCACAACCTGACCGTCCATCTGATAGTTCCAACCCAGCACAGGTTCGGCATCTGGGAACTTGGGGAAAACGGAAATACCAGAGACAAAGTATCCCACAGTGGCTTCGCCGGAAAGCACGGCCTTCACCATATTACCAGCCGAGGTTTGCATGCTGGGTTGAGACTTGCCAAGTGTTTCGAGCATCTTCCAACCTGCATCGCCATTCTTAAGAGTCCAAAACCAATTGATGGCATAGCCGGTGCCGTTCTTCTCGGCGTCATAGGTTGTGATCTTGCCCTTGTTAGCGGGATCTTCGGCAAGTTTGGCTACTTCTGCCATGGTGGTGGGCGGAGTGGAAATCAATGCCTTGTTCCAGATAATGATCATGGGATCTGCAGAGATTGCCCAGACGCCATCTGCCAACTTCGCGAATTCGGGCAAACCTTCGGAACTGGATGGATTATAGACTTCAAGGTCACCCTTGGAAATGAAATCCTGCCAGCCATCGGGCGACGTGGTGACGATCATATCGGTGGTGCGGGCGCCGCCAGCGGATTCGGTGTAGTAACGCTCGAAACCTTCGGTGGTACCAAGGTCGAGGGTGGTTACGGTGATCCACGGGTACTTTGCGTTGAAGGCTTTGATAACGGGAGCCCAGTTCGCCTCGCCCATGTTTGAATAAACCAACAGGCCGTCTTTCTCAGTCTTGGACTGCTCAACCAGCGCGGCAAGCGGATCAACTGCGGGGGCTTCGGTAGCAGGCGCCGCTGTCGGAGCCTCAGTGGCCGGGGCAGCGGTGGCAGGCGCTTCGGTCGGGGTGGAAGCGGAGGCGCAGGCGGCTAGTACAAAAACCAGGGCCAGCGTCAATAAAAGAAATACGTTCAGTTTGCGATTCATTTTTCTTCTCCTTTGGAATGTGGTTATCTTGAATCCGCTATTTCAAAGCGGCTCAATTCGTGGTCAAGCGTCTCCCACTCTGGCAGGCGGACGAGGCGCTGGCGCTCATTCCACTCCAGCATGGAGGGGATGAGCAGTTCGCTGCTGCGCGCTTTTTGCAGAACGGCGAGCGCGCTTTGCATGGCGCGTGCGGCGACGCGCATAGCAAGGTTGGGATGCATCACAATGCGATAGCCCATCTCGTGAAGTTCATCGTGAGAAATAATCGGCGTCTTCGCGCCTTCGGTCATGTTGAAAAGCAGGGGAGCTTGGATTCGTTTGGGCAGTTCGGCAATCTGATCTTTTTGCGTGGGCGCTTCCACAAAGATGATGTCTGCGCCGGCGCGGGCATACAAATTTGCGCGCTGGATGGCTTCTTCCATTCCATGCGTGGCAATGCTATCCGTGCGGGCGATGATCAGCATTTCCTTGCGCGCCTTGACCGCGGCATGAATTTTTTGGATCATCTCTTCGGTGGAAATAACTTCCTTGCCATTGAAGTGACCGCATTTCTTGGGCGTAACCTGATCTTCGAGTTGCATGGCTGCAACGCCCGCGTCTTCATAGACCCGCGTCGTGCGCGTGACGTTGACTGCATTGCCGTAACCCGTATCTGCATCCGCGATGACAGGAATGTTTACGGCATCAATAATGCGGCGAATCGGTTCGATCATTTCGGTCATGGTCAACAGACCAATATCTGGCAAGGCGAATTGCACATTCGCGATCCCCGCCCCGCTGGCATACACCGCGCTGAAACCAACATCCTCAACAATGCGGGCGGACATCGCGTCCGCCGCGCCAGGCACGACCAGAATCTCAGGTTGGAAAAGTAAGTTACGAAATGCTTTAGCTGTCATCCTGAGTATAGGATACTGGCTGGGGCTTAAATACAAAACTCCCAAACGGCTGGATTTTGTCCCCCCGTTTGGGAGTGGGAAATGCGATCCGCAGATTATACAGATGTCGCAGATTTATAAAACCCAATCTGCGTAATCTGTGAAATCTGTGGATGAGTTTTTTACTTCACCAATCCCAACCGTATCGCCTTCACCGCCGCTTGCGTGCGATCGTTCGTTCCCAATTTGTGCATCACCGTTTGGGCGTAGCCCTTGACTGTTCCCGCACTCAAACCAAGCACATCGCCGATGGCCTGGTTGGTGAGTCCTTCCACCATCAAACGCAAAATATCCATTTCACGCGCGGTCAGAGGCTCAATCAAATCCTCTGGCGATTCGTTCGTCTTCTCCGCGCTTTCGAGATTTCGCAAAACATCCTGCAAAAACAGACTATCCACCAGCGATGTTCCCTGCGCGATGGAATATACCGCTGCGAGCAGTTCTTCACGCGAAATATCCTTCAACACAAATCCCGACGCGCCCGCGGAAAGCGACCGCAGCAAATATGCGGTACTTCGATACGTTGTCACCATGATGACACGCGTATCCAGTTTCGCCGCCTTGATCGCTTCGAGCGCCTGGATACCGTCCATGTCTGGCATACGGATATCCATCAGGATCACCATCGGTTTGAGTTTCAAAACCATCTCAAGCGCTTCGCGTCCGTTGTTGGCTTCCCCCATAATGCGGATGCGCGAATCGCTCAACATGCTTCTCAACCCGGCGCGCACCATCGGATGATCGTCCGCGATCAATAACGTGATTTCACTTTCCATCTTCGCTCCTCTGTGCAAGAGATACAAGCGGGATGCGTACTTCGACACTTGTCCCTTTTCCCAGTTCGCTTTCGATCTTGCAGACTCCATTGATCATTTGTGCCCGCTCCTGCATACTGACCAGGCCCAAATGTTCGGCTTCATCTTTTTGGATTAACAACGCATCAAACCCCTGACCCCAATCCTGCACCCGTAGCAACAGGCTTTGATCCTCCACTGACAGTTCGACGCGCACACGTTGAGTCCGCGCGTGTTTGCGGACATTGGTCAACGCCTCCTGTGCGATGCGGAAGATGGAAGCCTGAACCGAGGAAGCGATTTTCAACCCGTCCGTGTTGGTGACAATCTCCGCTTCCCAGTTTTGTTCTTCGCACACTTCGGTCACGTACTGGCGAAGTCCCTGCTCCAAGCCCAGATCATCCACCATCGTCGGGCGCAGTTCGGAGATCACTCTGCGAGCTTCGTCAATGGACTGTTTGATCAGAGTCCTGCTCACGTCCAGGGCTTGAAGCGTCTGCGCGTTCAACTTTGAACCGATCTGTGAGTTGAGCGTGTTCAAATGCATATTGGCAGAGATGATCAATTGTGTCAGACCATCATGCAGGTCCAGACCAATGAGGCGGCGCTCTTCATCCTGAATATGAGCCATCCTGCCGATCATTGCACGCAGGCGGTCTTCGCGGTTGGCGAGTTCCCGCATCATCGTATTGAAGGAAGTTGCCAGTTGTCCAAATTCATCCTGTCCAGTAATCGTGACTGGTTCTTCGAGATTTCCATGTGTCACGCGCTCCGCGCCATCAAGCAGAGCAGTGGCGCGCATGTTGATCTGGCGTGATAGTTGGAACATGAACAGGATCGCAAAACCTGAGATGATCGCCGCTGCGAGAATGCTGGCAACGCTGGCGGTATTGACCGCGCTCAACAAGGCTTGTTGTTCCTGTGCGAATTTTTCGGTTTCGTGCGGTTCGATTTTTCCGACGATGGTTTGTTGTCCCGCATTGAAAATAATGGATATAAAGTTTGCATAAAGTGACTGTTGCAAATCGCGCCCGCTGATCAACTGGGTGCCGAGCGATTTTAATTGATCGAAGGTGGCGAGAATCTCTCCCGCCCAGCGTTTTTCATCCGCTGATTGCGCGATGTTGCGAAAACTACTCATTGCCTGCTGGAACGCAACAGCCGCGTCAGTGAATTGCACGCGTTTGGATTCTTCTGGCGAGGCCAGGTATCCAGTCACAGCAGATAGCATGGCGCGCGATGAATCCTGCATATTTGAAACAATTGCCTGGTATTCAGGGTCATCAGAGCGATTTGGCATTACATCGTTGGACAGAAAAGTTGACAGTTGCAATTGCGCGTTCAGGAATTCATCGAGATGACTTGTCTGGTTGTCACGCAATGTGATCAGGTCATTGCCTGTGCTCAAGGCTTGTTGATATGCCGCATCCAATGTCGCGGCCCATTGCTGTTCATTTGTTTCATTCGCCATTTGACGATATTGTTCAAGGTCATGAGAGAAGTTATTTAATTGCTCTATAAATTGGGATTTAAATCCGACCTCGCCATTGATCTGGTATCGATACAACGCGGCCTCGGCATCACGCAAGTGCGCGTTCATCTGCACCGCCACCAGTTGCCGCTGACGAATATTTTCAATTGCATCCAGTGAGTTGGAAATTGAACGCGCCAGATACACCAACGCGAAAATGTTGGTTAAAACTGCCGAACCAAAGAGTAGGACGAAAATAACAAGCCGCTTACGAAGAGACATAGGTTAACTATAATCGAAGTCTGTCCACCTACAAAAGCATTTCAAGACCATTAATCACTAAAAAGCTAGCGTTTGAAGGCTGATTTTTACCAATCCCGAAGCGCGCCTTCAAAATGGCCCTTTTATGCATTTACAATGCACGAAAAAACTGTCGGATTGTGTGTATCCCTGCATGCGGATATTATGGTGATTCAGTCAAGCCCTGTACGTGTGCTCCGCCATGGTCACGAAATACCAAAAACGGATCTCCAGTCCCTTGCTTGACCGCATTGACATTCACATCGAAGCGCCGCGCAGGCGTCAAGTAATCCAACGCTTGATGCGGACGTTCAAAGTTGTAAAACGAAGGTAATTGGCTAACCGGAGATATTAATTACTTCAGCATACAAATTTCCTCTACAAGTTTCATGTGTCATTTGTCATAAAAATAGGGCAAGCTTTAGGCTTGCCCTGTTTTGGGCCACAAGGTTACTGTCAAATAGAGTGACGCGGTCAAATCAAGTTTATTGGGATAAATCCCAGCTGGCGCGATTTGTTTTTTATGGCTTGCTTGAGATGCATCAAATTATTTTACAATGATCCAGACAAGCATTGTATTTTCTTTTGTGCCAAAAGGAATACCTTTGGGATTCACCATTTTCCAGGCGCCAAAATATTTACCTGGTTTACCCGGCGCTCTAAGGTTGACAGAGACATCCACCTCTTCCCCTGGCGCAACATTGGCACTAAGCGGTACAGGCTTGCCGCTCATTTTTTCGCCATGGGAATAGATCAGTCCGTATCCGGTATCCCATGTGCAAATCCCGGTATTTTTGATTTTCCAAGTCTTGACGAAATCCTGATTGGCGGTCATGGTGGTATCATCTGGGATGGTGACATCCGAAATAAAAGCATAATCGTCACAGAGCGCGACAGGTGTACCAAGAGCGGCAAGGGTGGGATTTGATGTAAAGGCTTGGGTTTCCGTAGCTGTAGGCAGTTCCGGCATAGGCGTCTCGGTGGGAGGAAGCGGCGTGGCTGTAAACGATGCGGCGGTCAATGTGAACTCGGCGACAACCGTATATGCGGCAGACGTATAAATCGCATTCACATCAGGCGTCGGCGCTGGCGCGGTGGCAGGCGCGCAGGCGTTCATAAACATAACGATAAAGAGCAAGACGGCGATCAATTTGGTTTTCATAGAACCTCTGAAAAATGGCGGGAGATATTATTTTTTGACTATTATCTTTATACAAGCAATGGGAGTATCCTGAAAATATTTGCCTTTGTCATTTCTCATGCTCCAACATTCCTGATAAGTATTCGGCGCTAGGGACGCGTTTAGATGCACTGTGTAATTAACTGTTTGACCCGGCGCTACGAAATCGCCCTTATTCTTTATTTTGATGTCATATCCGCCGAAGGTACCGCCAAGATATACAAACGCATATCCATCATCCCATGTGCAAGTGCCTGCGTTTTTAATTTCCCATGTTTTATCGAAAGAATTGCCCGGCTTCATCACAGTCCCATCAGGATAGTTTTCATTACCCGTGAAGATTGCGCGGTCACATTCTGGACCAGATGCAGTGGCAAGCGCCCTAATCGTGGCTGTAGGCAAAAATCCGCCGGGTAGAGTCGCTGCGCCAAAAGGCAGGCTTGTGCTTGTGCTAAAGGGTATGCCGCCCCCAGGAGGTGTGCTGACTCCAAATGGAGCAACAGAGAAAGTGGCAATAACCGGCGCGGTAGGCGACGGCAACGGCGTCGGCGGAATAGCCAGCGCCGTTTGTGTTTGTTGCATGGCGAACTGTGTTGCCACAAGCTGTGCGGCTTGTGTGTAGATCAAGCCCACATCCTGTGTCGGAGCCGGGGTCGCGCCTATATTACAGGCTGACAGCAGGATGGTCAAAACGACCATGACAGCCATCCCGCTCAGTTTTTTGAGTGACATACTAGGTACCTCCATAAAGTTATCTTCTGTTTTGATTATAACGCACCTTGCTTTTCTCGAAGTGGATATGATTTTAGATGTAATTGAGATTCCGTGATTAAACCTTTTTGGTACACGGATAACACGGAAAGACCTTTTCAGGGTTTTCGCTTAGACCTGTCCTTCGACTACGCTCAGGACGAATAAAAATCCGTTCTTTTCCGCGTTGTCCATATTATCTGTGTACAAAAGGATTTTGAAAACGGCATTTAAGGTTTGGCTGTCGCGGTAGGCGTTGCGCTTGGGATTGCAGTCGGCTGAACGCCTTGATGCGTAATACGCGGCGCCACCCAAACCGCTTCATCGTCGTCAAATGTACCGTTCGATAAAACAGTCAATATGAATCTTACTCTTTTTCCATCCAATGCGCTTAGGTCTACATCCACCGGGTAAGACTTGCCTTCGTTGATTTCGCGCCAGCTTCCCAGCAAAGTAGTGACGCCATTCAACATATAAGATAAATTAAAAATCACGTTACAGTTTTTTGCCTTATACTGACAGTTCACCAGCGCGCGGAAATGGTCTCCGCTTTGCACTTTGAAATTCGGGAAAGTTCCGAAAATCAAACCATCTTTAGTATTCTTGGGAACCATGAGAAGTCCCGGCTCGTTTTGATTTGCGCCACTCTCCATTTTTGGCTTATTCAATTTTATGACATATCCTTTTTTGTCATCTTGACTACCTGGGCAAGAAAGCGGCTTACTGTTATTTTCCCAATCGGCATCACAGTAATTGGCGGCAAAATCATATCTTATATAGGTTGACCCTTTCACATTGATGTCCACCCAAAAAGCGGTAGCAGAGTCGCCGCCAATTCCAAACAACACGCCGGATGCGTTGCGCAGTTTCCAGTTTCCGCGGTAATGACCATCTTCATTCGGCGCGGTAAGAGTTATTGCAAAATCAAACGTCTGACCCGGATTTACATTTTCCGTCAAACTAACTGCCACAGGCGCGGAAAGCGAATCGCCATCCACGAATACCAGCGCGTAGGATGTTGTCCATGAACAATTGCCTATATTCTTAAGCCTCCAGATTTTCGTGAAGGATGCGCCGCGTTCCAATATGGATCCATCTTTGACATTAACATCCTCGACGAATTGCGCCGCGTCACACCGGACGATGACTGGCGGCAAAGTCGGGAAGCTGGTCGCGGCTGAGACGATGTTATTCGTGGAGGTAGGTATGGGTAAGCCTGGAGTGGCTGTCAAGTTGGTTGTTCCCGCGCCTGCTGAAACGGTCTGAGCGGCGGCGGTGTAAAGCGCGTTGAGGGTCGCGGCTGTATCTGTCCTCCCAGATTGAGGAGAAAGGAGATTACAAGCCAGTTGAACGGTCAACAAGAAAATGATGAACAGCGAAAGGATATATTTTTTTGCGCGCATGGGTTCCTCCAAATCCTAACTATGACGAATCTGGTGGGAGGAAAGTTCCAAAAACAGAGCCAGCATTCACTAGCTCTATTTTTTTATGGACTATTACCGCAAAGGTAGTCGAAGTATTGTTTTTCAAATTCCTGGTAATAGGGTTGGAAGACTACAAACTGTACCCATTTTTGACCCGGTGACGCGCCGAGGTGAAAAGACCAGAAGGCTCCCGTCACTGTTTTAGTGCCAGCTTCGGTGAATTCCAGATTGTCTTTCCATGCAAGATTTCCATCGCTTTGCTGAAACCCATATCTTATTTTTATTTTTCCATTTGCCGAAACTTGCGCGACATATCTAAAAAATACATTCGTCGCGCATCCTGCGGCGGGGTCTCGAATTACTTCCAATTTAACATCCGTTATTCCGGTGACCGGTTTATCAACCTTAGATGTAACGATCTTGGCAGTAAAGGGTTCGTTGTATTGTCCCACGCCAAATGCAATGTTGTTGGGAGTTTGCAACATCCATTCACTGGTGAAAGTCCCTTCTTCTGATGGAGCGGTTAGTACCAAAGAAATATCAATGACGCCTTCCGGCGCGACGGCTTGAGGCAGGCTATAGTAGGATGCGCCGCCCAGCGTATTGCCATCCCAAAAGATAATTTTGTAAGTGGTATCCCATGTACATGAACTGCTGTTCTTAAGTTGCCATGTTTTGGTGAAGACATTGCCAGGCTTCATGATCGTGCCGTCAGGAATTGTCTCGCTGACGTAGTTTGCTTTTCCGCAACTGGCGTCCGTGCCAGATTTTGAGGCGGTCTTGGTGGGAACGACAGCGAATCCGGAAGTTGGCGTGGGAAATGTAATGTTTGGCGGAATGGTTGCCGTTGGAATCGCTGTGGAGGTAGGCGTACTTTGCTGGATATTTTGTGCGGCAACCGTTAAAGCCACGGCGGTGGCGATAACCGGATCAGGCGTTTGTGTGGCGCTTCCACAAGCGCCAAGCAGAAAGGCAAAGATGCCAAGTAAGGCTAATATTTTATAGCGTACATTTTTCTTCATGTTAGTTCCTTTCATAGGTCAATAAGATTATACCCGTTTCAGAAATTTTGGTATCGGCTCAAAAAAATAAAGCCTGTTTGTAATCTGCTTGCACGCTTAACAGTACTGTTAGGGGATGAACCTTTTCGTTCCGAAAATCGTTATAACTATTGTAGAGAAAGGAGTTCCTATGTTCATACTTTTAATTTCAAGTTGTCTCCTGCTCTTGCTTGCGCTGGCGAGTTCAGATCTGATCATTTCAAATATCAGCCCAGACGAGTTGAGCAACATGGGCGTCGAAAAGAATCATGATGGATAATGTCCCAATCCACTCACTAACCTGAAGCGGAATCAACGCTTCGGGCTTTTTTTGTTTCTTCATGTATAATAGGGAAAAATTTCACTTAGGAAACTCACATGAACTTCTCGCTCTCATCCGAACTTCAAATGGCACAAAAGATGGTACGCGACTTCGCACAGAAAGAGATCGCGCCTGTCATCAAAGAATATGACCGCAAACAGGAACCGATTCCTTTCGCGCTCAAACGCATGGGTGAACTCGGTATCCTCGGCTTATGTTTCCCCGTCCGCTACGGCGGTCAGGGCATGGACTATATTTCCCTCGGCATCGCCTGCGAAGAACTCGAAGCCGTGGATACATCCTTGCGCGTGGCAATGTCTGTGCATACAGGGTTGTGTTCGATGAATCTCTTTCAATGGGGAACCGAAGAACAAAAGCAAAAATTCCTCGTGCCGCTGGCAAAAGGCGAAAAGCTTGGATGCGGCGCTTTCACGGAACCAGGCATGGGGTCTGATGTTGCCGCGATGGTTACATCCGCAAAACGGGATGGAGATTTCTACATCCTGAACGGCGAGAAGATGTGGATTTCGCTCGCATCCAAAGCGGACCTGGCGATGGTCACCGTTAAAACGAACCCATCAGCCCGAAAGCCTTCTGAGGGACTCTCCACTTTCATTGTGGATTTGCACAGCGAAGGCGTGAAGACCGGCGACCTGCATGGCAAGCTCGGCGTGCGCGCTGGCTCAACCGGTTGGATTTCATTCACGGATGTAAAAGCGCCTGTTGCGAATCGCATCGGCGAAGAGGGCGAAGGATTCAAGATCACCATGTCTGGCTTTGACCACGGACGTTACACGGTGGCGTCGGGCGCGACCGGCATTATCCGCGCGAGCCTTGAAGCCAGCGTGAAGTACGCGCAGACACGCAAGACTTTCGGCAAGTTGATCGGCGAATATCAGTTGATACAAGAGAAGATCGCGAAGATGGCGCAGGATTATGAAATTGCGCGCCTGTTATATTTGCAAGTGGGCTGGTTGAAGAATGAAGGCAAACGTTGTACGCGTGAGACGTCTTACGCGAAGAAGTTCGCCACCGAAGCGTCGTTCAGCGCGGCTACCGAAGCGATTCAAATCCACGGCGCGTACGGATACAGCGATGAATATGACGTAGAACGTTATCTGCGTAACTCAAAGGGCGCGGTGATCTATGAAGGCAGTTCGGAAGTGCAGGTGTTAATTCAGGCTGGCTACGCGTTAGGTCAACGGACAGATAAGCCGCTTCGCCGTGAGTTGCCCGCGTATGATGAAAAGGTGTGGCAAGGGTAAACGGGTTGCAAGTTGAAGGTTACAGGTTGAAAGTTGGTTATGGTGATTACGAACTTCGATAAACCTCCCTTTGGATTCGTGCTTGTCTTCATCATCTTCAGTTTGTTGTTCATCTCGAATACTTATAAACTATGGTTCAAAACGGACGCATACTATCAGGAGATTTATGACAATCTCACCCGCACACCCTATCCATTCAAGGATTTCTTTTTGAGGCGATTGGAAAACAGAAAGCGCTGGGAAGTGGAGCAAAAGATTTTCAGCGTTATCGGGCTTGTGGCGGTTGTTGTTGCGGATGTGATAGTCGTCGCGGCGTGGATGAATAGATAAATTCAAAAAACTTAGATGAGTCACAAAATCAGCGTTTATATAATCTGAAATCATAAATCAAGGAGTAAGCATTGAAAATCATCGCATGTATCAAGCAAGTCCCCGACTCGGAAGCCAAAGTAACGGCATCAGACGGGAAGGTATCGTGGGGGGACGCGCCGTTGGTCATCAACCCGTTCGACGAGTATGCTGTCGAAGGCGCGCTTCAGCAGAAGGAAGCGTTAGGCGGTACGGTCACCGCGCTTTGCATCGGACCCGCATCCGCGAAGGACGCGCTGAAACACGCCCTTGCCATGGGCGCGGATAATGCCATCCTTGTTTCAGACGAGGCTTTATCCACGCTAGATACTGTCGGTGCGGCGCGCGTGCTGGCGGCGGCAGTCAAAAAAATCGGCGAAGTGGATATGGTATTCTTTGGTCGTCAGACCCTCGACGATGGCTCAGGTCTCACCGCCGCGCAAACCGCGCGCGTCCTCGGGTGGGCTCTGCTTGGGTTGGCGGGACAGATTAAAGTCGACGCGGGAAGCGTGACAGTTGAACGCGTCGTCGAAGAAGGTCGTCAAACCGTCAAAGCAAAAATGCCCGCCGTATTGAGCGTCGTCCAAAGTATTGGCGAACCGCGCTATCCGTCGTTCATGGGAATCCGCAAAGCCTCGAAAGCCGAAATTCCGGTTTGGTCTTTGAGCGACATCGGCGCGACTGCGCCCGCCGCCATCGTGACCCGCACCGAATTGATCACACCGCCCAGCCGCGAAGTGGTCTGCGAATTCATCACGGGCGAAACCCCAACAGCCATCGCTGAAATATTAGTCGGGAAAATCCTGGCGGAGAAAGTGATATGAAAACTTTTGTTTACATTGACCATTTCAAAGGCGAAGTTCAGCCCGCTTCATGGGAGGCGCTGGGTCTTGCAAAAAAATTTGGAACGGCGATCGCGCTCGTGTTTGGTGCGGGCGCGGATGCAGTTGCAAAGACCGCGTTGGAATATGGCGCCGATGAAGTTTTTCTTGGAGATGATCCTGCCCTTTTGGATTATCGCACCGAGACGTATGCTTCCACCTTAACGGCGCTCGCTTCTTCCCGAACCCCTGACCTGATCCTGTTCCCGACAACTACGCGTACCCGAGAACTTGCCGGTATGTCCGCGCTCGATTTGAACAGCGGCGTGCTGGTAGATGTAACCGGATTGGAAGTGCAAGATAATAAAGTTGTTGCGACGCGTCCGATTTATGAAGGCAAGTTGTTGGAGAAAACGGTTTGTTCAGGCAAACCGCAATTTGTCACTCTGCGAGCGCGTATCTTTCCCAAGCCCGCGCGTGAAGCAGGACGCGCCGGCACGATCACAAAAGTCGAAGCCAAGGCTGACGCGCTGACAACTATCGAAGGTTACTCCGCTTCTGAAAGCGTCGTCAATTTGTCTGACGCGAATATCATTGTCTCTGGCGGACGCGGCGTTTCAAACAATCCGTCTCTGACTCCACCCGCGGGCTTGGATGAAAAGCAAATTGAACTTTGGCGCGCGCAACAAGGCTTCGCGCTCGTCAGCGATTTGGCAACCGCGCTTGGCGGCGCAGTCGGCGCATCCCGCGCGGCGGTAGACGGCGGATATATTCAGTATTCTCATCAAGTAGGTCAGACGGGCAAAGTTGTCACGCCTGATTTGTATATCGCCTGCGGAATCTCCGGCGCGATCCAACATTTGGTCGGAATGAGAAATGCCAAGCTCATCGTCGCCATCAACAAAGATGCTGATGCTCCGATATTCAAGACTGCAAGATTTGGCGTGGTCGGCGATCTGTTCGCGATTGTCCCCGCGTTGACGGAAGCGTTTAAGAAAAAGCTGGGGAAGTAGTTGAGTAAGAAGTAACGAGTAATAAGAGACATCCTCGCTGGTGAATTGGCGAGGATGTCTCTTATTTTTTAAACTCCGCAGGTGGATTTTACGCGCAAAACGAAGAAGATGAACAGATTTACCATCCGTACAGATGTTTAGAGGACATGGCTTTACCAAAGTCGCTTGACAAAAATTGCCCTTCATGGCGTTATGTGAACAAATTTTGCCAAAACCGTAAATCTTTGCTTTCTACACGAAGCCAAAACGAAGAATTCCTGACTTTGGTA
>Ga0315268_10000267_pt1 | contig 60522 bp, 65 predicted proteins | sample C1_top_MG_FD_204535 | JGI IMG/M metagenome (GOLD analysis project Ga0315268, IMG submission 204535) | Sediment microbial communities from Yellowstone Lake, YNP, Wyoming, USA - C1_top | ecosystem: Environmental > Aquatic > Freshwater > Lake > Sediment | place: USA: Wyoming | collected 2017-08-01 | reverse complement strand
GCCAGCAGCAAGTCTGCAGAGCTCTCTCTCGAAACGGCTGTTAGTCGCGCCCGGAAGGTGGGCTCGCGGATCACGATGTGGATCCTATATGGGTTCATCGCGTTGAATGGGCTCAAATTGCTCGAAAAAGTGGCTAATCGTCTCGGGATTCCGATGCTGGCCTTCGCGATGGGCAACCTGACGGCTCTGTGCGCAAACAACTACGACATGCCACTGTATGGTGTCGACGAATGGTTATGGAGAAAGAACCATTCCATCAGCAAGCTCGGCGCATTAGTTGACGCGGCAACGTTTGCTGACTACGTTCGAGAACTTATCCCTGGATCGGACCAACCTGGAGACTGGTCGGCCCGCCAGTCGAAGCTCTACACAGGAAACGGCTTCGAGAGAGGAAACATATCGGATCACTTGGAGAATAGCGTAAGACTGATTGAGAGCCTCCGTGAAATCGGGACCTTCACCGATTGGCAGGATCAACTTGCCCGCCAAGAGATAGAAAGGCTCAGGGAAGCACTTGCGGCAACAAGGCCTACCCAGTGAAGTAGTACCCAGTAGTTCACCAGAGGACTCAGAGACGAGACTCGTTCAATACTTCAGCGCGTAATCCAGGCCAAGTTCTCGCAGTTTCTCTTCTCTAGGAATGCCGGTTTCAACATCCCACTGCCTCAGTTGATAGTATTCGTCCAACATTGGTTTCAAGTACACCACATGCCCCAGTGCTCTGCCCGGAGAAGGCGATTTTTCCTCGAGCAGTCGCTTCGGTTGGGTATCGTCTTTGCGTGTTATGCCCTCTCTTACGTTGAACATTCTTTGAAGATTGACTATGCGTTCGCCTATCATCTTCAGTTTCTGCACGTCGATGTCAAAGCCGGTGATTAGTGAGAGTCCTGTTGCAATTCGATCCCAGTAAAGCGCCGGCGGGAAGAAAGTTCCGAACTTGCAAATCCCAATTGAGTCTATGATGCATCCGAACTCTTCTCCGTCCTTCACGACCATCGCCTTGTACTTTGTTTCAATTCCGTTCACAATTTCCGGAAGGTATTGTTCTCCATAGCGTTTCACTGCCTCGGTTGGGAATCCCATCTCGTCAATGGTTGGAAACCCTTTCAAGTGGTCTGCTCCCCGGCTTGAAGTTACTTGGGCAAGCCCCATTGACTGCTGAGACCTTCCGTCCTGCGCGGGAATCTCTTGTCCCTTGATATGCATGGCGTAGTATTCAGAGCCCTTCCCGATCTTGCTGGAGGCTCGCTTTACTCCCTCTGCCAAGATGTTGCCGAGCTCTTTTCGGTGCGCGATTCGATGAATTAGCTCAATTACTGTCTCTGAGTTTCCCCATGTCAAATCCAGATCTGTGTCATTCCTCGTTAGAATGCCTTTTTCGAACAATTCCATCGCGAAGGCGATGCTTGCTCCTGTAGAGATTGTGTCTAGACCGTACTTATCGCATAGTCTGTCTCCCTCAATTATCGATGGGAGGTCGCGGTTCCAAACTCTAGAGCCCAGAGCATTGATGGATTCGTATTCCAGAACAATGTTTGTGCTTCCTGCATACTTGCCCTCTCTGACCTTCACAATGTGATGGCATCCGATTGGACAAGATGCGCAGGCGATTCTTCTTACAAAGTGGTTTTGAACGAGAACTTCAGCGCTGATGTCATCAACGAATTCGAAATGCCCCTGCTGATGGTTCTTTGTAGGAAAGCGTCCCACTATACTCATGGGGGCGCAGAGCTGAGGCGTGCCGTATTTCGACAGGTTCGGCGTATACTCGTTATCCAAGATCTCCTTCTGGGCCGTCAATGCGTCCTTGACGAAGTCCGCAGGCTCTGCCGCGTTCACTTTTGAGTTGCCTTGGGCAGCTATCGCTTTGAGTCGCATGAATCCCATGAGGGCGCCCAAGCCCGACCTCGCGGCGGCGCAGCCATGCGTCATTACAGCCGCGTATCGCACTAAGTTTTCTCCGGCTGGGCCAATACATGCAGATTGAACACCGTCGTCTCCCAGTTCCTCACGCAACATTACTTCCGTCTCCTCGGTTCCCCTACTCCAAACGGATTTCGCATCGCGAAGCTCAGCGTCCCCGTCGTGAAGCCAGAGGTAGACCGGTCGTTCCGATCGCCCCTGCACGACTATAGCGTCAAAACCTGCTTGTTTCAGCTTGGGGGCAAAGTGTCCACCGGAGTTCGCATCCCCATAAATCCCCGTGAGAGGTGACTTACCTATCACCTCGAATCTTCCTGCAGTCGGATAGATCGTGGCAGTGAAGGGACCGACCGCGAAGATCAGCCTGTTGTCTCCAGAGAAGGGCTCGACCGCTGGCCCGACTTCGTCCCACAAGATCTTTGTTCCAAATCCACTTCCGCCGAGGAAGTTGTAGGCAAGCTCACGGTCAAGCTTCTTCTTGACGAGCTTCTTGGTCGAGAGATCAACCCTCAAGATCACTCCGGCATATCCTGGAATTCCTGACATTCAACAACCTCCGGAGATGGTGCAACTCGCATGCGGCTCCTATTTTGAATTGTAGCTCGTTCCCAAAACTGAAACCGCTCTTGAGAGAAATCAGCGTCGCGAAATCAAAGCTACGCATGCTTGTTGATGGCTGCAGTCCTGCGTTCTTGGATGTTTTTCGCTGAGGTCTTTGGGAAATGAAGACTTGGTTGTCGGGCGAATTCGATGTTTTCCATCTAAGAGAACCTGAAAATAGCATTATTAGCGCTGCGAGACGCGACGCCGTGGGAAAATACCTTGACTTCTGAGAAGCCAAAGTCCAGCAACAAGCTCTATGTCGGAATCGCGGTCATAGTCATACTAGTTATCGCAATCGCAGCAGGCGTCTATCTAACTCAGCCTCAGCCAGGGCCAGTCACCACAACGACAACTGGCACTGAGACTTCCGCAGGCCCTTACAAGGTTGCGTTCATTACCACTGCGCCAGCTGAAGAAGCGTGGTCTGGCGTCATTCACAGAGCGCTCAACCATGCAGTAGAATTCTATGGGGCCGACAAAATCTCGTATAAATGGACCGAGAATGTGCAGTACGCAGACGTACCGAGGATCATGCGGGAATACGGCTCAAACGGATTCAACTTGGTCTTCGTTGATGCCTTCGGTGCCGACGACACGGCACGAGCCGCAGCAAAAGACTTTCCGAACACCTACTTCGTCATAGGAACCGACAATCATCTGTTCGGCGACAATGTCGCTGTATTCGATGACTGGATCCATGAACCCGCCTACATAAGCGGCGCCATTGCAGGAAAGGTGACCAAAAGCAACATCGTTGGTGTGGTTGGAGGATTTGCAGTTCCTGAGGTCAATAGGCTAATCAACGCATTCAAAGCGGGAGCGAAATCTACTAACCCCAACGTCAAAGTTCTTGTAACCTTCATCGGCGAGTGGTTCAATCCGCCCAAAGCAAAAGAAGCCGCGAATGCCCAAATCAACGCCGGCGCTGACGTAATATACGCTGAGAGACAAGGACCAATCGAAGCAGCACAGGAAAAGGGAATACCAGTATTCGGAAACCTGCAGGACCAGTGGGAACTAGCGCCTGACGTAGTCTTGACGGGTCCCGTGTGGGACATGTGGCCGACAGTACAACACGAAATCGACCTGCTCTTGGCAGGGAAATGGGTGCCTGAGGACCTTCGATTCTATTCGATGATGGAGAAGGGCGGCGCGTTGTTGGCCCCACTTCACGACTGGAGCACTAGGCTGAAACCGGATATCTACGCCAGATTGAACGAGGTTGGTGCGACGAGCATCATAGATGACCTTACCAACAAGATCATGACGGGACAGTTCACGGTCCCGACAGACGAAAGCATCCCGGTCTCAGACTAGAAGGAGCTACCGCCGACGGACTTTCCCCCCTTTTTCTACTCGCTTTCTCGGTAATCGCTTGGAGAGGTCGATGAGTGCAGACTCCCCAAGCGAAGACAGCGTCCGTCGTTGAAATGAAAGGAATTGTCAAAACCTTTCCCGGCGTACTTGCGAACGATCACGTCGACTTCCAGCTTGAGAGAGGAGAAGTTCACGCCCTTCTCGGAGAGAATGGCGCTGGAAAAACCACTCTCATGAACATCCTCTACGGGCTTTACCGAGCCGATGCTGGTGAGATCCGCATTGACGGCTCGCCTGTGATTCTTGATTCTCCTCAAGACGCCATCTCGATGAAGATCGGCATGATCCACCAACATTTCATGCTGGTAGACGCTATGAACGTTCTTGACAATGTCATTTTAGGTCTGAAAACGAAAGGCGTCATAATCGACGAGGCTTCCGCAGAGAAGAGGATTCTGGAGTTAGCGGAAGCCTACGGGTTGAAAGTTGACCCGAGGAGCATGATTTGGCAACTCAGCGTTGGTGAGCAACAACGGGTTGAGATCCTGAAGGCGATTTACCGAGAAGCAGACATACTCATCCTCGACGAGCCTACGGCAGTTCTAACCCCGTCTGAAATCAAAGATCTGTTCCGCGTTTTGGAGAGAATGAAAACTGAAGGCAAATCGATTGTTTACATTAGCCACAAACTCGAGGAAGTGATGGAGATCAGCGACAGGATCACCGTCCTTCGTGCCGGGAGAGTCGTGGCCAAGGTGAACAAGAAGGACACAAACAAAGCTGAACTTGCACGCATGATGGTCGGCAGAGATGTGATTTTCAGGCTCTCAAAGGAAGACGCGAGACTCGGTAACACGATCCTTGAGGTATCTGGACTTTCGGCATTAAGCGATCGGAAGACCGTGGCACTGAAGAACGTATCTTTCGCGGTTCGAGAAGGCGAGATTCTTGGGATTGCAGGGGTATCGGGGAATGGCCAACGGGAACTCGCGGAAGTATTGGTTGGCCTAAGAAAAGCGACCACAGGCGTGGTCAGGATTGCTGGAAACGATGCAACAAACATCATGCCAAGAGAGATCGCTGACTTGAATGTCGGTTTCATTCCTGAAGATCGAGTGGGCGTCGGCCTGGTGATGAATCTACCAGTTCTGAACAACGCCATCATCAAGAAATATCGCGATTTCTCGAAGGGGGCTCTCTTGGATTATCCAGCCGCTACAGATTACGCCAAGAAGATCGTAGAAGAGTACGATGTCAAGACACCCGACATTCGCTATCCTACTCGAACACTTTCAGGCGGAAACCTTCAGAAACTCATCTTAGCAAGAGAGCTTGCTAGAGACCCGCGACTACTCATCGCTTGCCAGCCGACCCGTGGTCTGGATGTCGGAGCCACCGAGTACATCCGCGCGAAGCTCCTCGACGAACGATCACGCGGCAGAGCCATTCTGCTGATTTCGGAGGATCTCGACGAAATACTTTCGCTCAGCGACAGAATCGCAGTGATGTACGAGGGACAGCTCATGGGCGTCGTCGCAGCAGAGCACGCGAACATCGAGGACATTGGCATGATGATGGCTGGCGCAAAGCGGATGGAGATGAGCTAGATGCAACTTCTTCCGAAGCTGAGTGTCGAAAAACGTTTGCTGCCATCTAGGCGTCTCACCGTGGCTGCACCGTTCGTTTCAACACTCGTTGCTCTAGCGATATCTGCCGCACCAATATATCAAGGCGGCGTGAACCCACTCTATGGGTACTATCAGCTTCTCTACGGCGCTCTAGGCAACAAATTAGCATTAACTGAAACATTCGTCATGTTTGCCCCCCTTTTGTTCACCGGTATTAGCGTCGCGTTAGCATTTACTTGTAAGTTCTGGAATATCGGAGCTGAAGGCCAACTCTACGCCGGCGGACTTTTCGCGGCATTCTTCGCAGTATACGCGACCAGCATCCCATCTGTCGTGGCAATTCCGGTCATGACGGTGATAGGTTTCCTAGGTGGCGCCGGGTGGGCGGCGATTCCAGCGATCCTCAAAGTGAAGCTGAAAGTGGATGAGGTTGTAACAACCCTGTTGGGCAACTGGGTTATGTACTATGCTGTAAGCGCGATTTTGTTCGGGCCGTGGAGAAATCCGGTGACAGGCTGGCCCGAGTCGCCCGCGATCGCTGAGTCCACCGTCTACCCGATTCTCGTTCCGGGCTCCAGATTCCATATGGGCATCGTCGTCGGCTTGATCGTTGCCGTCGCTTATTACATCATAATCAAGAGAACAAAGTGGGGATTTGAATTACTCGCAATTGGGGGCAACCAGCGCGGCGCGTTTGCTTCCGGCATCAACGTGCCTCGACAAATCATTCTTGCAGCGCTGGTCAGCGGCGGCATAGCTGGATTGGCAGGGGTAAGCCAGGTTGCAGGAATTCACTTTCACATGAAAACTGACTTGTCGCCGGGATTCGGTTACACTGGCGTTGTGATTGCAATGGTGGGAGGACTCAACCCCCTCGGGGTTGTTCTGGCATCATTTCTGATGGCTGTAATCGTCCAAGGAACTCAGGCGATGCATCGCGCAACTGGCGTTCCGTGGGCTCTCGCCGAAGTCATTCAGGGAATCATCCTGCTGTGCCTGCTGGTCGGAATATTCTACACGAAATTCAAAGTCAGGAGGGTGAAGTAGATGGCTTTAGGCCCCGAAGACGTGACTCTGATTACCGGCATTCTCGCAATGACTTTCAGAATGTCAGTTCCACTCATCTATGGCACTATTGGAGAAACCTTCGCTGAGAAATCTGGAATCCTAAACCTTGGCATTGAAGGAATGATGCTGATGGGGGCCAGCGCAGGTTTCCTTGTGGGATACGGCACCGGCGATCTTTGGTTGGGTGTAGCCGCGGCTGCGCTGACGGGCGCTGCGCTGGGACTGGTTATGGCTTTCTTGACGGTTTCAATGGGAGCGCAACAGCACGTGACGGGCTTGGGACTCACAATTGCTTGTGCGGGGCTGAGTTTCTACATTTATCGCATTACAATCTCGGAAGTTGGCGGAGTTCCCCCGCACGTAGAACCCTTTGCAACCATTCCGATACCGTTCTTGAGCCAGATCCCCATACTTGGAGACTCGCTGTTCAATCAGCATGCACTTGTCTACTTGGCACTCGTATTGGTTCCGGTTGCAGCCTTCATACTTTTCAAAACAAAGATTGGGCTTTCGATCCGAGCGGTTGGCGAAAACCCTCAGGCGGCTGCTACAGCTGGACTGGATGTGTTCAAGATTCGATACTTGTGCTTGGTCGTGGCTGGTGCCCTAAGCGCGATTGGGGGTGCATGGCTTTCCTTGGCCCAATCGGGGATGTTTCTCCCGGGACTTACTCAAGGGCGAGGATGGGTTTCCATAGCCTTAGTTGTATTCGCCAATTGGAGCCCCTTCAGAGTGTTAGGAGGAGCCCTACTTTTCGGTGGCATTGACGCTCTCCAACTTTCACTACAGGGACTGGGACTTAGGATTCCGTATCAATTGTTCTTGATGATGCCCTACGTTCTGACAATAGTAGCCTTGGTAGCAGTCTCGAGGCGGGCGAGAGCACCAGCTGCACTGCTCCTCTCTTACAAACGCGAAGACTAGCCCATTCCAGAAATTCTCGGGCCACGAAATCGTTTCTTTCGCGTGTCAATCATGATTGTTGGTGCCGGTAAGTAGGCAGCAATCTAAAATTCCGCTGGCAAATTGCGGCAGTTCATGGACTTTGATCTTATCGTTCGCAATGCGCGACTTCGCTCAGGCAAGACCTGTGACATCGGTGTCGTTGGAAACAGAATACAGTCGATGGCGGAAGGGCTAGGCAACTCTGCTAGGATTGTGATCGACGCTCAAAACCATCTGGTGACAGAACCTTACGTCATAGCCCATCTTCATCTGGACAAGGTCTTGACGGGATCACTTGCAGAGGAAGCTGTGCTCGATGAGTATCAGGGTTCCTCGATGGGCGGTACAATGACGGCGATCGAGATCGCGTCCAGAGTCAAGAAACACTACAAAGAATCCGAGATCGTGGAACGTGTACGAAAAGTGCTTCGCGAGGCCGAATCCCATGGTGTAACTCACATCAGAGCTTTCGCAGATGTTGACAGCAAGGCCAAACTGATCGGAATAAACGCACTCCGGACGATCAAAGAGGAGTTCAAGCAGAGGATCCAGATCCAGATCGTCGCCTTTCCACAAGACGGAGTAGTTAGAGAACCCGGCACCGAGGAACTGCTCTACAAGGCGATGGATTCGGGCGCGGATCTTGTTGGAGGTATTCCCTGGATCGAGTATACAGACGAGGATGCCAAGAAGCACGTAGACGTCGCTTTTGAGATTGCCAAGAAGTACGATGCCGATATTGCGATGCTAACTGACGATGCTGGGGACCCTGAACTTCGGACAACAGAATACTTGGCTAAATCTGCGATTCGAGCAGGTTGGATTGGGCGGGTTGCTGCATGTCACGCTAGGGCAACTGCACTCTACAACGAAGTCTACCACAGAAAATTCGCCGCCTTGCTCAAGAAAGCCGATGTCGGTATGGTTACAGATCCGCATACCGGACCTCTGCATATCAAAGTAAGAGAACTTCTCAATGCAGGCGTGACTGTCGCAATTGCACAAGACGATGTTGACGATGCTTACTACCCTTATGGAAGATGCAACATGCTCGAAATCGCTTTCCTCGCCTCGCATCTTCTCTGGATGATGTCCAAACAGGACCGCGAGACTCTGTACGACATGATAACGATCAGCCCAGCCAAAATCATGCGGGTCAAAGAATATGGACTCGCGGTGGGGAAACGAGCGAACTTTGTGGTGTTGGCAGCCTCTGACCTGAAGGAACTCTTCGCGTACCATTCAGAACCGCAATTCGTGGTGAAGGATGGCCGGATTTGCTGCGAGACACGCATCGAAAAGAAGCACACAGCATAGGAAGAGATTTTGGAGGCCTACAATTGGCCAATATCTTCGTTCCATAGCCTAGAATTGTTTCGTATGAATTCTCTCATGATTTCCTTGCATTCGTCAAGGTTCAAGTCAGTTACTTCCACGCCATGCTCCTGCATGAATTCTTTCGCTCCTGCGAAGTTCTCAGACTCCCCCACAACCACTTTCCTTATCCCAAATAGCACGACGGCACCTGCACACAGGTAGCAGGGCATCAATGTGGAGTAAATCGTAGTCCCATTGTAACTACCAATTCTTCCCGCGTTGCGAAGGCAGTCAATCTCGGCGTGAAGAATCGGATCGTTCTTTTGAACGCGCATGTTGTGCCCCCTAGCTATGACTTTGCCGTCCTTCACAAGGACCGACCCAATGGGAATGCCCCTTTCGCGCAGGCTGAGCTTCGCTTCCTCGATTGCTTCCTTCATGAAATCTAGCTGCCCCTGTCCTTCTGATTTCGTGTTCATCACGGACGACCAAGGAGCTAGGCCACTGTTGTAGGGTTGATTTTCTGCTTTGCGGATCTTCAGCTCTAGGTAACAGATGTTGTGCGCCAAACAAGTAGGATTGATAAACATAGACGATTGTGGCTCGTGTACAGTCCAGAATGCCAATCGGAGCATCCAACATGCCAAGTGCACAAATGGCGAATCGTCCACTGGGCTTCCGCAATGTTGTAAGACTAGGTCTCGTGAGCCTCTTTACCGATGTCTCAACCGAAATGATTCTGGGTGTACTGCCTTACTTCATTGTAACTGAGCTCGGTGCCACAGCAGCGGTTTTGGGACTGATCGAGGGAGCATCTGAGGCGGTCAACTACGTTTTCAGGGTCATCGCAGGGTTCGTCACAGACAAGATTGGCAGAAGGACGCCGCTGGTCATGTTGGGCTATGGCTTTTCCTCGATTGCGAAACCGCTGTTCGCCTTTGCGAGCGCACCTTGGCAGGCGTTCGTCGTAAGGGTTTTGGATCGCGCTGGAAAAGGCACGCGAACCTCGCCTCGGGACGCTTTGATCAGCGACTCTATTTCGAGAACCGAGGCTGGCAAAGGATTTGGACTTCACCGATCGCTAGACCAAGTTGGAGCCGTCTTGGGTCCAGTCCTCGCATTCATAGTGATTCCGCTCATTGGGGTACGAGGTGTGTTCTGGGCATCTTTCATTCCCGCTGCAATCGCGTTGCTCATACTGATCTTCTTCGTCAAAGACATTCGCGGCGGAACAAACGAAGGAACCGCCTTTCAGAACCTACGTTCGGTAATGAACCGGAGCTTTGTCCTGTTGCTCATAGTCTTGGCAATCTTCAACGTTGGAGCCTTCAACTTCTCCTTCATACTCTTGAACGCAGAGTTGCTGGGCATCCAAGACTCCAAGATCTTGGCACTGGTTTATGGCGTTCTCAACGTCGCGACCGTAATACTCGGCCTGCCCAGTGGCATCCTTGCCGACAGAGTGGGCAAAACGCACGTGCTTCTCTTGAGCTATGGCATGTTCTTAGTAACGTCTGCAGCCGGGCTACTCCTGACGGGATCTACTCTCTACGCATTCGTGATTGCATTTCTCTTCGGAAGCTACCTAGCAATATCGGAAACGGTTCAGCGCGCAATGATCCCCGACTTCACCAGACCACGGCTCAAAGGAAGCGCGTACGCCGTCTACTACATGGTGATTGGCGCGTGCTCATTCGTTGCCAACTCTATCTTCGGATACCTGTGGACGATCTCTGGATCATCGGTTGCGTTTCAGTACAGCCTCGTGACATCATTCCTAGGCATCATCGCGTTAGCTGTCTTTACAACTGCAAGAGGCAGGTGAGCATTGGATGAATACCCTGTTCGTCTGTGATGGCAACATTGCCCGAAGCCCCATGGCTGAGGGGATGCTGAGAGCGTTCCTCGCGAAGAGAGGAATTGGAGGCGTGCACGTGTCCTCCTGCGGTCTTCACGTTAACCGAACAGAGGCACACCCTATGCTCAAACTCGTCATGGGAAAGGATCATGAAATGCTCAACGGATTCCGGCCTCGTCCCATAACCCTCGAATTAGTCCGCGAAGCAGACTTCGTGCTCACTATGGAGGCGCGTCACGTACGCGAAATCCTGAGAAGGTCCCCCGAAATCACAGCAAATATCTCCGTCGTCACAGCCTTTGCTGATCAGAGTGGGGAGATTGAGGATTTTGGTGGAGGCGAAACGGACGTTTTTCTGCACTCGTTGCAGCAGTGCCATGCTTCACTAGAGCGATGTCTTAGCGGAATCGTTGACAAACTTCAGGCATCATGAATTGGCACTTGTAGTAACACGGATCAAACGGACGATTTGATCACGTGTTGGCATGCTTTCGTCGCTTGAACGTCAACAGGAGAATGCCGAGTGCCGAGCCCAAGATCACTGATTCGGTGGAAAATCCAGGTATCGCAAGGACGACCACGCTCCCTCTGGTTAGCAGAAGGACAACAACAGCCACCACTACCATGACCACCAAGATGACAGCAGCGAGAATAGCCCACAGGGGAGTCCCGTTCCTAACGAGCACAACCAAAGTGCTCTTACTGCCGAGGTTACGTTACTAACACTTTTCCATTGCTAAGAGACTCTTGCATCCATTCACGATTGTTCTGAGTTTCTTGATTCCGCTAACTCCCAAAAGAATTTCCTTGATCTTGGGGTTAGCCTCGATGAGCCCTTCGTCCTGATGTTCAATTTCAGGCACTTCGAGGATACCATGGGCGGCCTGCAGTTCGATTGAGGTCCCATCAGCAAGCTCACCCCTCACCGGGGTTGTTTTTAGTTCGTCCAACTTCAGAGCTTGGAAGACTTTGAGGGGTGTCAGCACAAATCCCGTGAACCCAGTATCGACCGCTGCCATGACCGCTCCATGGCGTGGGTATTGGACCTCGAGAAAGGGGTTCGTAAGCTTGATTGGCACAAGTAACGACCCGTCTGTGAAGCTCCACGCCAAGGATTGTCACTCGGAACGAGCAAAGATGCGCAGACCCAACTTCTCGACAGCGGGCGTTCCGGGGGAGGAACGTATTTCGACATCGCGCGGATTGATTTCGCTCTTCTTCATTTTTCGTGCCAGTTCCTTCAGAGACTGTGCCTCAACCAGAGCCCGCCCATTCCGCAACGCAACGTACCTAACCCGCTCATCATGCCGGCCACCTGACGGCTCCGATTGGAGCCAGAGTGCAAGAGCATCCTCTACCGCTCGTGACAGCGAGCCACGCGCAAGCCCATAAACGCGAGCTGCCTTCTCTCGCAGCATTCTCTCGAATTCGTCGCTAAGTTTCAGAGTGATGACGCCCATAACTCTCCGCACGGCTCCGACAATATGTACTGATATACTTACATATTTACTATTCCTGCCTGGGCCAGACTAGTCTATCCGCAGATTGCTCGTTTGAGTTCGCTCTGAACATCCTGATCGGTTATGGAGATCGTGTTCGGTTTGTCACATCTGACCAGTTGCAAGCCGAAGATCTCTTCGAAGCTGGTCAGGATCTCTCGTTTGACAGCGTCCAATTCCACCTCTCTATCCAGAACAGATTTCATTGATGTCATCGTTGAGGCAGGCATTTCGCAAGGTTCAATGTACGCAAAGTACGTCAAGTCTGTATTCACGTTCAGAGCAAATCCATGGAAGGATGTCCAGTTTCGAATCGCCGCTCCAATTGAGGCTATTTTCCTCTTCTGAACCCAAACACCCGCCTGATCGCCGCGGCCTGCATCAATACCGAAGGTTGCAAGTGCTAGGATTATCGTTTCTTCGATATTCCGCAAGAATCCATGTATGTCTCGGTTACGGGGGGCTAGGTCGAGGATTGGATAACCGACCAGTTGGCCGGGTCCGTGGTAGGTCCAATGGCCTCCACGTTCTATTCGCACAACTGGGACGCCGTTGATTTCGGCCGGAAGTTCTCCTTGCACTGCTTTGCCGACAGTGAAAACGTGTGGATGCTGGACTAGAATTAGGGTGTCTGGAATCGCGTTGCTTCCTCGTAGGTCGACCAGCTTGCGCTGGAGATCCCAGACCTCTCTGTATTCTCGGAGACCGAGGTCGAGCAGGTTTCCTTCAGTTGTCATTTTTGCACTATGTTGATGGCCTTTCCTTTGGCTGCCTCGGCCGCTTCCATCAGGGCTTCGGGCAGGGTTGGGTGAGGGTGTATTGTGAATCCGATGTCCTCCAAGGTGGCTCCCATCTCGATCGCGAGCGCGGCTTCGCCGATCATGTCTGAGGCTTCAGCGCCCACAATGTGAACGCCCAAAACCAAGTCTGAACTCTTGTCAGCGACCACTTTCACGAACCCTTCGGTTTCCCCAGCGATCAGCGCGCGTCCCAGGGCTGTAAATGGAAACTTGCCAACTACGGGTTCGTATCCTTTCTCTTTTGCCTGAGCCTCCGTTAATCCAACGGATGCGATTTCTGGGTCGGTGAATATTCCCCAAGCTATGGCTCTGAAGTCAGCTTCGCTGCTCATGCCAGCGATCACTTCAGCCGCGATGACTCCCTCCTTGGAGGCCTTGTGTGCGTACATCGGAGGCCCGATTACGTCCCCGATCGCGTAAATACCGGGAACGTTTGTCTGGAGCTTCTTATCTGCCAGAATCCACCCGTGCGAGTCTGTCTTCACACCGGCCTTATCCAAGCCGATATTGTCGCTGTTTGGTTTTCTTCCAACAGTTACTAAGACCTTGTCGGCTGGATACGCTGTCTCTTTCCCATCTTCAAGTACCGCGAACACTTTGCCGTCTCGGTATTCCTTCGCTCTAGACTTGACGTGATACTCGACGCCCAGTCTGCGAAGTGTGCGTTCTACGATCCTGACCAGCTCTATATCTACGCCCGGCAGGAGTTGGTCTAGCATTTCGATAACGGTAACTTTGCTGCCCAGTTGCGCGTACATTGTTCCCATCTCCAGCCCAGTCACGCCTCCACCGATCACCACGAAGTTCTTCGGAATCTCGGAAAGCTCGAGTGCCTCGGTGGATGTGATGACGTGTGTCCCATCGAACTTGAATCCAGGGATTTCAACCGCCTTCGCACCCGTCGCGATGATCGTGTTCTTAGTCTCGATGGTTTCAGTGCCTGAGGCTGTTCGCACGTCCAGAGTATTGGGACCAATGAATTTGCCTTCTCCCTTGATGATCTTCACATTGGCATTCTTGCACAGGAATTCTACTCCAGAAGTTAGGCGGTCAACGACGCTCTGCTTCCAAGCTTGCACTTTGGGAAAATCGATCTTGATTCCCGTGACTTCGAGACCGATCTTCTGGGCTGCGTCAATCTGCTTCTTCAGTTTCGCGACTCGAATCAAAGCCTTCGACGGAATACAGCCGACATTCAGACACACGCCACCCAGCCGCGCATCCTTTTCCACTAGAATCGTATCCTTTCCCAGTTGACCTAGTCGTATCGCGGCCACGTAACCGCCTGGTCCACTTCCTAGAACAACAGCTTCCGCCTTCTGGGTTGCCATCTATTTCACGACTACCTCACGAAGTTGGAGTTCGAAAACCCGGATATGGCACACTTTAAGATACCTCCCGAGCCTCGTCAGCTCGGGCAGCACGATCGCATATCTGACGACCTTAGTCCGTTTCGAGCAGAAGCAGTTTTGGATCCTCTAGGTATTGTTTGATTGTGTTCATGAATTGGGCGGCCATGGCGCCATCAAGAACTCGATGGTCGAATGAGACTGAGAAGTACGTCATATCGCGAATTGTGATTTGATCGTTCTTCACTACGGGGCGTTTCGTGATTTTATGTATGCCGAGTATCGCGACTTCTGGAAAGTTGATGATCGGTGTGGCGAAGACGCCTCCGATGCCCCCCACGTTCGTAATTGTGAACGTGCTACCTTGAACGTCATTCAGGGCCAATTGGCCCATGCGGGCTGTTTCGCTCAGTTGGGAGATCTCCTGCGCGAGTTGGTTTATGGATTTGTGATCCGCGTCTTTGACCACCGGGACCACGAGCCCCTGCTCCGTGTCCGTGGCGATTCCAATGTTGTAGTACTTCTTGAGAACAATCTCGCTCTTCTCGTCATCTAAGGATGCGTTGAGGTACGGGTATTGTTTGAGGGCGGGGATGAGCGCTTTTATGATGAAGGGTAGGTAGGTTAGTTTGATCCCGCGCTTTTCCGCAGAACCCTTCGCCTTCTCTCTGAGATGAACCACCTCAGTCATGTCAACCTCATCGACATGCGTGACCTGAGCCGCGGTCTGCTTGGACTTGACCATGTGCTCGGCGATCTTCCGGCGAATTCCTCGCAGTTGCACACGCTCCTCGACTCCCGTCTTGCCTGGCACGGTCATTGAAACGGCAACTGGAGCCCTTCCTGATTGCTTGAAATGTCGAACGTCTTCATCGGTAATGCGCCCACTTGGTCCGGTTCCCTGAACCAAGGCCAACTCCACACCAAGACCTCTCGCCAGCTTCCGCGTCGCGGGGGTGGCAAGGATCTCTTGCGGTTTCTTCGGTGTTGGAGCGGCGGATGGAGGAGGAGCTGCCGCTTCCTTCGGTGTGCCCGTTGGATGAGTTTGTCGCGTTTCCTCTACCGCCTTTACGGGGGGCGGAGCAGCGGTAGGGGCTGGTCCAGCTGCCTGTTCACCTTTTTCACCGATGATTATCAGCACTTGCCCAACTTTGACAACTTCGCCTTCTTTCGCCATGAGCCGCAGCACGGTGCCTTTCTTGGGGGATGGGATCTCAACGTTGACCTTGTCGGTCATGATTTCAACGAGCGGTTCGTTCTCCTTAACTTCGGTTCCTTCCTTCACTAGCCATTTGACTACCTCACCCTCCGCTACTCCCTCCCCGACATCAGGGAGCTTGAACTCGAAGACCATCCTCACTCACTGCCGATTTTCAGAAATTGTGAACCCTTTCGATCGCGTTCAGAACTCGGTTCGCGTTCGGCATGTATTCGTCTTCGAGGAGGTAAGGGAAGGGAACGTCGAAACCCGCGACGCGAACTATGGGTGCCTCCAAGTGCAGGAGCGCTCGTTCGGCTATCTGCGCTGCAATCTCAGCACCGAATCCGCAGGTCTTGCACGCCTCGTGCACAATCACGACCTTCCCCGTCTTCTTGACTGAGCTGAGCATCGTCTCAATGTCGAACGGGAGAAGGGTTCGAATGTCAACGACTTCCACTTTGATTCCTTTTGCTGCCGCGAGTTCTGCCGCCTCCAGCGCGACGTGTAGCATCGCACCATAAGCGAAAATCGTGATATCTTCTCCATCACGAGCGACGTTTGCTTTTCCTATCGGGACAGTGTAATCCTCGTCTGGTACGTCTCCTCTCACGGTTCTGTAGATCTTCTTGGGTTCAAGGAAGAGGACTGGATCTGGATCCCTAAGGGCTGCTGTGAGCAGGCCCTTTGTGTCGTACGGTGTTGCAGGAATGACGACCTTCAATCCCGGTGTATGAGCGAAGAAAGCCTCCGTGCTCTGCGAGTGGTAATGGCTCCCCCGGATTCCCCCACCATACGGAGTACGGATAACGACAGGCGCTGTGAATTGACCACCCGACCGATACCTGAACTTGGCGAGTTCGCTTTGAATCTGATCAAAAGCGGGGTAGATGAAATCCATGAACTGGATCTCCGGGACGGGTTTCAACCCGTAAAGCGCCATTCCGATCGAAACGCCGACTATCCCTGACTCGGCAAGCGGCGTGTCAATCACGCGGTTAGGGCCGAACTCCTTGTACAATCCTTCGGTAGCCCGAAAGACGCCTCCGTTGACCCCAACGTCTTCGCCAAGCAGTACGATCTTGTCGTTGCGTTTCATCTCGTCCCGTAGAGTACGGTTCACGGCCTGGACGATGTTCAGGGTCGTCAACGCTTACTCGCTCCGAGCTTTCTCCTCTTGCAGCTCGCGCAGCTGCTCTTCTAGATGCCAAGGCATGTCCGCGTACACATCAGTGAAGAGGGTTTCAAGCGCTGGGCGCGGGATCTTTTCAGCGTGTGCAATCGCTTCGTCTATTTCGCGATTGGTGTCGTCTTGCACCTTCTTCTCATCAGATTCGTTCCAGATCCGCTTCTTCTCCAAGTACCTTCGGAATCTTGTTATGGGATCGCGGCGCTGCCATTCCTCGAGTTCCTCCTTGCTCCTGTAGCGCGTTGGATCATCAGACGATGAGTGTGGGCCCATTCTGTATGTTACCCCCTCGATTAGGGTCGGGCCTCCCCCCTTGCGAGCCTTATCCACAGCATCCCTTGTAGTGCGGTAGACGGCGAGAATGTCGTTGCCATCGACGCGCACGCCTTCGAAACCGTAAGCCTTAGCCTTCTCAGCTATTGTTGCGGCTCCGGTTTGCTTCTCAATTGGAACCGATATGGCCCAGTGATTGTTCTGGCAGAAGAAGATCGTTGGGGTCTTGAAAACCCCTGCAAAGTTCATTCCTGCATGAAAATCGTTCTCTGAGGTCGCGCCATCCCCGAAGTAGGCGAGAGCAACGACCGGGTCTCCTCTGATCTTCGCAGCCAGCGCCGCGCCCACCGCTTGTGGGATCTGCGTGGCGATTGGCGCTGATCCAGTGACGAAATTGATCGGTTTTACTCCGTAGAGGTTTGTGAGTTGTCGACCTTTCTGCAAGTCCTCGGCGTTGCCAAAGTATTGATTCATCACTTGTTTCATTGTGGCCCCGCGAAGGAGCGCGACTCCGATCTCCCTGTACGCTGGAAAAACCCAATCCTCAGGATTAAGCGCGTAAGCACTTCCGATTTGACATGCTTCCTGCCCGAGTGAACCGATGAAGAAACCAATTCTCCCTTGCCGTTGCAGCTGCAGCCCGCGAATGTCCAGATTCCTTACGAGAACCATTAGCCTGTAGAGCTTTCTCAACTCGTTTTTTGAGATGTCAGGCTCGATCTCTTGGACAGCTTCACCTGTGGGCTTGATGACCTGCAATAGCTCAACAGTCAAATTTTCAGGCCTCTAAAGAGCCGTCCGAAACAAGCGGGAAAACCGGGAACAGCGCTTGTAAATGTTGCTCTTCGTCGGTGGATTCGGCGAGAGGGTCTGACGCGCCAGACCTAACTTAGTTCGTTCGAGTCAGACGATCCTGACCGGTTCTTGTGAATTAGCGCTTCCACGAAGAACTCGCCTGCCCTGTACGAACTGCGAACGAAGGGGCCGGACGCAACGTAAAGGAACCCCAATCGCTCCGCCATCCGTTTGTAGTACTCGAACCGTTCGGGCGAGACGTATTCAGTCACTGGGATGTGGCCCTTTGAAGGTCGGAGATACTGGCCTAGGGTGAGAATGTCCACACCTGCCTCTCGAAGATCTCGCATGGCCCTGAGCAAATCGCTCTCGGTCTCGCCGAGACCGAGCATTATGGAGGACTTCGAGTACCCTTTCGGATTGAGTTGCTTGATGGCTCTGAGCACTCTGAGGGATTGGTGGTAAGCTGCCCTTGGGTCGCGGACACTAGGTGTGAGAGGCTCTGTGGTCTCAATGTTGTGAGCGACAACCTCAGGCTTCGCGTCCACTACCTTCCTTACATCCTCTGCGCTACCTTGGAAGTCGGGGATCAAAACTTCAACAATGACTTTAGGATCCTGCTGCTTGATTGCCCTGATTGTGGCTGCAAAATGGGCCGCGCCGCCATCTGGAAGATCGTCACGATCCACCGAAGTGATCACGACGTACCTTAGGCCGAGTTCTGCAATCGTCTTGGCCACTTTCACAGGTTCAAATGGATCCAGTTGTCCCTGGGGGTTTCCGCTCTTAACCATGCAAAACCTGCATCCACGCGTACAGATGTCGCCCATGAGCATGAACGTTGCTGTCCCACCGCCCCAACACTCCGCAACATTAGGGCAGTGCGCCTCTTCGCAGACGGTATGCAGATTGTGCTGTCGCAGGACCCCCTTGATCCTCTCGTAACTCTCCCCCGTGGGGTACTGCACCCGAAGCCAGTCGGGCTTAGCAGTCGTCGTCTGCTGAATCTGCAGTGGGCGCGTGTACCTTGGCATCGCTGAACCCGGATAGAGGAGCTAGCTATGGTCGAAGCTTTTGGCCTTTACTTCGGCACTATGCAGAGCTGGAGAGGCTCAGATTCTGAAACCAAACGCCGAGGCGAAGGATTCCACCTTTCTGAAGTTGTTCATGAACTCGATGCCTTTCTGGGTGAGACTGTAGACCTTATCATCCGTCCCGCTCTCCTGAATCACTCCCAGCCCTTTCAGTTCTTCCAGGTACTTGATCAGGCGGTCATGTGAGAGATTCGCTCCGTAAAGAATCCTAGTGGGCTTCGCTTGATTATCCTCTCTCTGGATGACACGCATAATGTCAACGTAGATTCGAAGTTGCGAGCGATACTTGGCCGTAGGCTTTGGCGCTACTACCGGCTCGCTTGTCATGAGGGTTGATTCACCCGGAGCAACATCGCCAACAGCAGAAGGAATCCGAAGAGCTGAGCAATATGAGCCAAGGGGAAGAAGATTGGAAACAGGACGAATACCATGAAGAAGAAGTGCGCCAACATCAGCGAGGCAAAGGCGCCTACGACGAGCAGTGAATTTCTGCTCCTGCTAACGCTGTAGTTCATTGCCGCTTGAGTTGTTATGTAGACTAGCAGGATCGCGAGAATGAACTCGGCAATGGCGTTACGTTCAAAGAAGAACGCCGACAGCACAGCCGTAGCGGCCAATGATTGAGATGAGATGCTGCGTGTCTGTCGGAAGTAGGCGAAAGCTAGGATGCTGTATGCAAGGAGTTGCGCGAGAAAATTAACAGCGTATCCAATAGCGTAGAGGAGAAGCAATCCGACGAGCAGCTTTGCGCGGAGAGCGATCAGGCTTGCTAGGCCATCGACGAGCAGGCCGGTGCCCAGCAAGACGAAGCTCAGGTGCAAGTAGAGCAGTGTCCGTTCCTTGGATATCTTGTAGCCTTTCAATGCCTGGTAGGCAACCGCCATGGCTATCGCGAACCCGATGAATTCCATCAGGGAATCGAAGCCCAGAAACCAAGCAAGCGGGTGCGGAGCAGCGACCAATAATGCTTCATCCTACATTCGTCGGGAAACCTCGTAGGCCCTTTTCAGGGTTATGCACCATTCGTCCTTCATAGCTGCGCATCCAACAGCGTGGGGATTTCGGTCAGACGTTCGACAACCCAATCTGCCCCTGCGTCCTTGTGCTCGTCCTCGTCACTCACCCCTCCCGTAATTCCCACAGTTTTGAAACCCAAGCTCTTCGCATATTCAATGTCCTTACACCAATCGCTGACTATGACTGAGTCTTGAGTTGTGCATTGTAGTTCCGCGAGAGCTTTCGAGATAGTTGGGCCGTACTCTCCGAGTCCCACTCCCACCTTGACATAGCGGAACAGGTCTTCAAGTCCTGCCATTCGAAGTTCAACGAGAGGTAGAGTTCCCGCTCGGCCACCTCGTTTTGATATCAAAGCCAAACCCATTCCCCGTCTCGAGAGTTCGCTTAGTGTCTGAGCTGCTCCCTCTCTAAGAGGGAATGGCGATGAGAGTGTCTCAGCAAACTCGTTCCACATCGAATCGAAAACTCCTTCAACCGGAAACCTAGAGGCAGCTTCGGTCAGTCTCTCAGTTATGATCGACCGAAGATCCATACAGCTGATCTCTCTTCGTGTTGCACTTCTCAGCTTGGCCTTTCGGAGGGCTTCATTTATTGAGTTCACGAAAGCGGAAGCCGTGTCCACGATTGTCCCATCATAGTCGAAGATCACAGACAGCGCCTTGGTCGCCATTAGTTGGGCAGCTCTGGAGATTCGCGGAAGGAGTTCTGCCAATCGGAGATAAGTCTAGCGAAAAATTCGATTTTGTGCTTCCTAAGTGGTTGCGAGTGGGACTAGCTTGCCGTTTACGAAGAACCCTTTCAAGCCACACTCTCCGCAGCGGGCGCCCAGCTGAAGGTCCGAGCCCTCTTCATAGTAGATATCGAGGGTTTCCATTCCGCATCTTGGGCATGGGTGACCTTCGGTTTTGTCCATCGCTTGACAAGAAGTATACGCAAACACGTCCATATAGACTTGACAGATCGGTGAAAGTAACACAGATGAGTCTAGAGACAAACCCACCTTCCACAGGTGCGTCCCTCCAATTTTCGGTTCAAAATTACGTTTTTCACCAGCCAAAAGAGCTGGGAATTTTAGAGCGCGCCCATTCCTTTGAAGCATGATTAGGATGGAAAACGTGTGTATGATCGGTCTCCCCTTCTACAGCCTCGCGAAATATCGAGGCATGGGTCTAGCTGTGAGGGCCCTGCGCAACCTAGGAATCACCGAGGTTGCAAAGGCTAAGGCGAGTGCATTTGGAGATCTGGGAGATGTCTCGCTCTCTGAAATCGACATTGATTCCGGACCGCAAAATCTCAAGAACTTCACGCAATTCCAACGAGACATCGACAGGGTCTCTCAAGCCTCTGCGAAAGTCGACTGGGATGATTTCGTGTTCTGCCTTGGAGGCGAGTGTACTTTCATTCCCGGCACACTCGCCGGCTTCAAGGCGAAATTCAAAGGGAAACCCAGTATTCTTTGGATGGACGCTCACGGCGACTTCAACACGCCTGAGACAACGAATTCAGGATTCATCGGTGGGATGTGCTTGGCCTTCGCATGCGGACGCGGTCCCAAGCTAAGCCCCGACATAGAGAACACTAGACCTCTCTTGAACGAGGAAAACGTCGTTCACCTTGCAAGCCGAAATTTGGATCCATTGGAGGAGAAGGCCATGAGGTCCTCGCCATTGAAAATGTACACCGCGGCAGACATGCACAGGATCGGCGTGGGCCAAGTGGCCCGCGAAGTAGCGAAGTACGTTGCAGACCGTAGTGACTGGGTAGTCTGCCATTTGGATGTAGATTCAATTGACAATGAAATAATCTCAGCAGTCAATTTTCCCGAAAAGGGCAACGGACTCACCTTGGGAGAAGTCAGCACGGTGGTGCAGGAGCTGCGGAAGACTGGAAAATTGAAAGTCTTCGATCTTGCAGCATACAATCCTAGCCTAGATCGAGATCAAGAATCGGGCAAGAAACTGGTTGAGCTCACATCGCAATTGCTCTGACCGACGGGATGAAGGCCCTCCAACCTTCATATGGAACGATCCATCAGCAAAGTGATGGCGAGAGTCCGGGTCCTACCGATGGAAGAGCATGTGCACTGTCCCGCTTGCGATTCGGACTCTATGGTGCTCAACCAATCACAATATGAGGTTGAGCACTTCGGATCGGTTCTGCTGAGTGTATCCACTTGCCAGAAATGTGGTTACAGGCATACTGATGTGACAACGTTAGTTGCTCATGAGCCCATAGCGCTCGCAGCCAAGATCACGTCACTTGAAGATCTCCACATGCGCGTCATCAGGTCCGGAACCGCGACGGTAACCATTCCAGAGTTCGGGGCGACTATGACCCCCGGTCCATACAGTGAGGGATACATCTCAAACGCCGAAGGCATCTTGGACAAGATCGAAGACGCGCTGATGTTCATGCTCGCCTCCGCAAAGGGAAAGAAATTGATGAAGGGAGAAAGGCTTCTGAAAACGATCCGCTCAGCCAAGGAAAATAGGCCGAATTTCACTTTGATCATAAAGGACCCACTCGGAAACAGTGCAATAGTATCACCAGACCCGAGGAAGGTCAAGAAGAGAACACTAAGAAAGCCCGAGCTTGTGAAGTTGAAGTTCGGTCGGTATGCGCCTATTTCTGAGTTAAGACTGGATGATTTGCGGCGAAGCGTGAAGCCGTAAAACCCCTTAGGAGCAGTCGGACTTGCGCCGAGAACCAATTGGCTGGGCCAACGGGATCATAATCGACGCGGGAAAAACCCACATCCTCTTTGATCCGACGTCGGGGCGCCTCCGCGAAGACTGGAACGCATTCATCACCCACGCTCACTTCGATCATACATACGGGTTTGGGACAGGCGCAAAGAAGTACTCCACTGAGGAAACGTTGAGAATCTACAAGGCCCTCAGAGATCGTCAAGTCAAGAACTTTCAGACCCTTCGAGTGGGTGAGAAAGTGAGAATGGGCGACGCAGAAATCACCGCCCTCAACGCCGGCCACATGCTTGGTTCATGTCAGTTCGAGATCGCTACAACAGAATTCACCGCCATTTACACGGGAGACATTAATTGCGTCGACACGTTAACGACTACGGCGGCGGACTCAAAGGTCTGCGACTACTTGATCGTTGAGGCCACATACGGTCATCCTTCTTACGTATTTCCAAGAAGAAGCACGTTGTACGCAGACGTAGTCAGCTGGACGATGAGCGAGATCAGAGACGGAAAACTGCCAACCTTCCAGGTATATTCGTCAGGCAAACCTCAGGAAGTTGTTCGACTCTTCAACGTGTACACGAAGATACCTGTAGTTTGCAGTCCGACCATAGCTCGTGCAAATAGCGTCCATGATGACAGCGGCGTCAAGCTCGAGTATCTTAACTCATCAACACCTGATGGCAGGAGCGCGCTGAAGAGCGGCGGTTGTGTCTACGTGACGACGGCAGGGGGTGATCATGTTCCTCGAAATGCCTCCCGGGCAGTGGCGACCGGGTGGGCTCTGCGGCAAGCCTTTCGAAGATGCACGTCCTTCCCCCTGAGTAGCCACGCAGACCACGATCAGCTCTTTGAGTTTGTTCGAAGAGTTCATCCTAAGCGAGTTTACGTCTTCACAGGATACTCAGACGTACTTTCTGCAGAAATCGAACACAAGCTCGGGATCAGGGCAGGACCTCTACCCATGATCCAGCAAACAAAGCTTCTGGACTTCAACGAAGCGGCTACTTGAAAGTCAGGAACATGAAGAGGCTAACGGCTACAAGCCCGATAGACATCATGATGACTACTTCAGGACGTACCTTGATTCCTGGCGTCTCCTCTTCAAAGAACCTAAGCAGGCCTGCACTGGCCGCCGGCATTGGCGCTTCACGTTTTCGTCGCTTCTCACGTTTACTTGACAAGGCACTACTTCACTGCTCGGGTGGACTGAAATCGCGCAATTAAAGTTTCATTTGAGTGGATAGGCCCTTGCTCTATCTTATCTTGATGTATTCGTACGCGTCTTTGGCCGTCTCGAAGCAGTAGTGCACTTTCTGGAAGCCCTTTCTGAATGCACCGACATCTTGCGCAACTTTCTTCGAATCTTGCTTGTCGATGACGATTTTCGTGATGAACTCCGCAACCTCCGCCATGTCGGTCTTCTTCATGCCTAGGCGGGTGACTTCAGAGGTCCCGATTCGTATCCCGCTAGGGTTTGTGTAATGCCTGCCCGCTTGAATGTCTCCGGGCAGAAGCTGGCGATTCACGATAATATTGGCGCTTTCCAAGGCCCTTTCCACATCGCCACCGAGAGCATACTTGCTCACGTCGACAGCAACCTGATGAGACTCTGTGAATCCTTTGGGCTCGCCGAGGACCGTCAAACCACGCTCATGAAGCGCTTGCCCCAAGGCCTTGGCGTTCTCCACGACCTGCCCTGCATACTCCTTACCAAATTCGAGCATCTCTGCAAAGGCGACTGCTTTTCCTGCCACAGTGTGGAGGTGATGGTTGCTGGTGTTTGATGGAAACGTGGCCTTCTTGATCTGTTCGCCGTACTTCTCAAGGGAGATGACCGTTCCACCCTGCGGGCCAAAGAGAGTCTTGTGAGTGCTCAACGAAACCGCGTCGGCTCCTTCCCGGAGCGGGTCCTGAAAACGGCCACCAGCGATTAGTCCTGCGACGTGGGCTGCATCGTATGCGATCTTTGCGCCCACATTATGAAGAGCATCCACAAGTTCTCTGATTGGATGAGGAAACAGGAAAAGGCTCCCGCCGAACATTGCCAGCTTGGGTGGTCTCTTCTCTTCCGTCGCCATCTTCTCGATCTTCTGCTTCGTCTTGTCAACATCAATATTCATTTCCTTGCGATCAAACGCGAAGTATTCTACTTCAAGTCCGTGGACGGCTCCCGCTGTTCCAGAGAAGTCCTTGCGACCCGTCGAGATATGACCACCATTTGGGATCGCGAGAGCGAGCATCCGATCTCCAGGGTTCGTGAAGGCCGTGTAGATGACTAGGTTAGCGCAGACACCTGAAACGGGTCTAACGTCGACAAAATCCGCTTTGAACAGTTCCTTCGCAAGATCTATGCAGAGCCTTTCAACCTGATCTATGTACACGCATCCCGCGTAGACCCGTTCCCCAACCCATCCCTACGGAGACCCAGACCATTCGGTCTGAGTCTATTCCGCGTAGCGATTCCCGAAGTCCGACACTATTGCTTCACGAACCGCGGGGCTGGGAACGTTCTCTGAAGCGATGAGCGGGATTGATTCAGAGAACCACTTATGATGCTGCTCAAGCAGCTCAAGCACTTTGTCGTGCGAGCCCTTTGGAGAGATTAACACTGAACACCTCATTCAAGCAACCGTGATGTCACTCTAAATTCCTTTGCGTCAGCTCCCACCTAGGGCAAATGAGCTCTCAAGCTGCAGTTTCCGCAGAAAGCGCTGAGTTTCAGTTTGCCGCCGTTGGTGTATGAGCCAGCGAACATCCCTCGGCTCGTCCACGTCAAAGCCAATTCCTGTCAGCCTGACGATTTTGTACCGCACTCTCCGCTTTCGAGCGAGTGATACGTGTTTCCTGAAACTACCCTTGCCGAATGCTAAGGGAATGGAGTTGGGACGGTTCATTAGAAGTGCGTTTGTGCCGCTCAGGTTCTTGCAGGGTACAATCGCGAGGTCGTAGCCCTTGGATCTCGCTACTAGCTTGCCAATGTCATGTGAGGTCAAGAGCGGAAGATCTGCATGGACGATAACAACAGGGCCATCCTCGCTTTCTTCAAGGGCTGTGCGCAGAGCTCTGTTGAGACCTCGCCTCTTAGTTTCCCAGAGGAATTGTGCGCCACGCCGTCGCGTGATTGAGCGGATCGTCGGGTCTGCACTTATGACAGCCACGTCGCGTATCTCCTTGGATTTCTTCAAGGCCTCCAGCACGTTCCCAAACATAACCAAGGTCAGTTGTTCTCTGTGAGTGGGATCTAGTAGAGAGGCAAGTCGCACCTTCGATCGTTTCAGTAAGTTCACTGGCACAATGGCGTGAACGAGCGGCTTGCCCGCGCGACGGCGCGTCATCGCTTCGTTTCACCCACGGCTAGCCTCGCTAATCGAATCTTCTCGCTCAATCGTTTCATGAGCGTATTAGTCGCGACCGGCTCGACACCCAAATTCCGAATCTTGGGAGCCAGTTTGCTGTCCACGCGGTCAATGATCAGAGTGTCAAGAAAGTCCTTGTAGCACTCCGCGACGCCAGCTGCGGTCGCTTCGAATCCGGTTGCTCGCATGAGCTTATCCGCTGGTCCCTTCACGGTCTTCCCTCCGATTATCGGACTAATCCCGACCTTCCTTGCGCGAGTGCGTCGTAGCGCCGATCTGATTCCGGGCACGGCCAAAATCGCGCCTATGCTCACGATTGGATTGCTCGGAGCAATTATCACTCCGTCAGCTTTCAGGATCGACCGGACAACGTGCCTTGCAGGTTTCGCTGATTCAGCTCCCTTGAAGCGAACTCCCTTGACGAATGGGATGGTTCGCAACTTGACCATGTAATCCTCGAAGTGGACGTAACCCGCTTTAGTGAGAACGTAAGTCTGCAAGGGGTCGTCGGTCGCCGGCAGGAGTCGGATGCGCAACCTAAAACGACGAACGAGATATTGAGTGACTTCGGAGAGCCGCTTTCCTCTGTGAAGTTGTTGTGTGCGGTAGATGTGGGTGGCTAGATCTCTGTCGCCCAGATTGAACCAAGTCTCCTGACCAAGACGGCGGAGCATGTTTTGGCAATGGTACGTGTCCCCGCGAAAACCCCAGCCCTTCGACGGATCAACCAACCCAGCGAGCGTGTACAGGACGATGTCAAGGTCCGGGGAAACGTGAAGACCGTGTACTTCAATGTCATCTCCGACATTGCCGATTACTGTGATTTCGCGTTGCGGGGCTACTCTAACCAGACCCTCGAGAAATCTGGCTGCGCCGACCCCGCCCGCTAGGATAACAGTCAAGAATTGTCCTCGCTGAAAAGTGGTCGGATTCGCGAGGTTCTCTTACTGTCGGCTAGTGAACCTGCTAATCCACGGGTGCCCAGAAGCGATCTCTGGGACCTTCAGGCTCAAAGGCGTGAAGATGAAATATGGAATCCCCACTGAGAACGCCGCATGAAGTGCATTGTAGATGCTCGTGTAAAAGAGCATGGCCATCAGTACCTCCCACGGACCGGCAAACTGCAACCCCAGAGTCAATTGCAGCGTCTTCTCGCTGAACTGCAGATATTGTATTCCGAAAATAACGGGACCAATGTAGGTGAAAACGAAGTAGTTGACGAGGAGCAAGACGGCAACGCGACTCAGCGCCGCCAGTCCTACCATCGATCCCATCACTATGGAAAGTTGATGATATCTTCCAAGGAAACGTTGGTACAGTCGACCTCCAAGCCATAATCCGAGGAGAGTTGACAAAACTGCGGCGAACTTCACCGACGGACCCAAAGGAGTGCTTGCGTTCACCGTGAGGAAGATCCAGTGAACCGTCGCCGTAATGAGACCGGCAACGGGACCGAAAATCAGGAAGGCAAGCACGGAGAATAGCTCTGCAGGATCAAATTTCAGGAACGGAAGTATCGGAAAAGGAGGTTGGATACCAGCTGTAATCACTGTCGTAACGGCCGCGAAGCTCGCGAAGACCGCCCCTCCAATCAGGCCGACGCTCTTTCTAGCAAACAGGGCTTCCGCCAAACGCACCACGGAATCGGCGGAAAGTCCCTAACAGCTACTTAACTGTATCAAAATAGTTTCGGCTGATACATGTGATATCTGAGTGCAATTATGAAGATATAATCTGGAAACATTAGTTAGATTATCGCTTTTTACCGAAGCCTTTACCTTTTGCGATGAGGTCTCGGATGAGTTCTGTATTGAAGGGGGAGAGAACCTTTGACCTTCCCACATCGTAGACCTGGATGAGACCTACCTTCCTTAGGACTTCCACATGTGAGTAGACTCCCCCGTAATCCATCTTCAGATTCCTCGCGACCGCAGCTATGTGTAACGGTTTCTTGCTGTCCATAAGCATCATCAAAATCCGCAGCCTCACTTGATTTCCAAGGGCTCCGAACATGTTGGCGGCGGGCTTCAGATCCTCGGTTGCAGACATCTCGCGAGTCCAGCTGACGCTGAGGTCGCTGGTATAGTGTGTGTTAGAAGTTAATCCTTGCCTAAAGAGATGCCTTTCCTTCGTGCAAAATCCGTCATATGCTCGCCCGAACAGAAATTGAAGGTTTTGAGCTGCCCGCCTTCCTCGACCGCGACTGAGCGCGCTGCCATGAGGTCAAGGATCTTGCCGCACTGGTTGCACATGACCTTCAAGAGGTATCCTGCGACACATTCAACTGACATAGGGGAGCTCGCCACCTCCCCTCTTCGACTCATGACCGAGCGCGCCTTTCGTCAAATCGCGGGCCCTTTGCACTGCTTCAGAATTCTCCTTGGCCTGTTTGTCAAGGGCCGACAGGTCCAGAGGTATGTTGAGTACCCTCGAAGAGAGCTCAAGTGCAGCCTTCGCTGCATTGGCGTCTAGAGATAGGTAGCCAGGTGTTTCAGCGAGGAGGCAGATCGCGGGCACCTTGCGCGGTTTTGCTAGACCGAAAATCAGTCCGTTAGTGCCGGTTATTGCTCCTCCAGCGAGCTTCAGTGCACCGTACCCTTCCAGTTCCTTCACCAGCTGCGCCTCAGTGCCGCCGACATAGACCTTGGGTTGCTCGCTGAACTTTTCCGTGGCCATGCCACCCATCGTAATCACCCGCTGAACCGCGAATTTCTCCGCCAAATCCAGAATCACCTCAGCCAACTCATACTGCCCCTCAGGCGAGTAAGGCTGTTCATTAGCGCTGAAAAGCAACAGATCTGAACCGTCCGCTTTGTTCTTCCAGGCGTAGAACTCTCCCTTCATCAACTTCACTACACCATCATCACTCAGCCAGACCTTGGGAGAGAACATGGGCGAGAAGACGTCAGCGAAGAGCTCAGCCTTCAGCTCCTTCTGAAGATGGTTGACTGCAAGCCAAGCCACTGACCCGATCCCTGGGAGTCCACACACCATTACCGGCTTGGTGACTTTGGGCTGGTGGTAGTATCGAACTTCGGTCTGCATCTGTATCTCTAGGAGAATTCGCTCCTCAAACGACGATAAAAGTCGAGCCGGCTAATTAGCATACATGTAGAAATGTGACCAAGTTCAGCCATTGCCAGTCATCCCGGAGCCAGCAACATCCCTGAAGAACTGAACACAAGCGTCCTCCAAGCGTCTGTTCAATGACAGGAAACGATGCAGGACAAACAACGACGCGCGAACCAGATGTCGCACCAGTTTTCTGGTGCGTTTGCCGCAGAGTAACATGTTGTATGTAGAAACCTACATACAGGCTTGAAAAGGGCACACTCCTTCTCGACAATCGGTGTCCCACACATGTTACACGTTACGTAAGCAATCCCTCCTCATCCGCGGATTTCGGCGCGTCAAAAAGTAACGCGTTGTATGTGGGAACCTACATACAGGCCCCTCCTCAGGGTCCAAGAAACTGGAGCCGCTCTTCGCCCGATCGCAAAGTAACAGGTTGTGGGCCAGAGATTGACCACATGCCCCTCCTCGCACTCCGATAAATTGGATCCCCTGTAGAACCAACATGTGCAGACCGAGAACGGTTGCCTGGCATCTACTCGGTTGGCAACTTCTGCTGTCCGAATGGTGTTAGCTCCCACGCGAACGGCCGGGTTCTAGTGACTTTCTCCACAAGACGGTCCTTCCTCATTGCTTTGAGGTGGTAGGCGACGCACTCGTACGAAAGCTTCGTCTCCTTCGCTATGTCACTCGCGTTTCTGCGGTTCTTCTCCAGAACTAACAGGATCTTTGTGCGCGACACAAGGCCTGCTGTGACATTCCTTCTGGAGGTTAGGTACGCTTTGGGATGGAGGGCGGGGTTTCTGGCCATGATTCCATCTCAGACAAACTGGGCGAGCGACGGTTGCTTCTTCTTTTCCTCTGGTTCACTGAACAGAGAGTCAATCTCCTCCTTGAGCAGAAGTAGTCGTTGCTCATGATAGGCGCCGAGCTTGTAACGCTTGACCAAGTCCTGTGCCACGGTCAAGTATTTCTCCACGCCCCCCTTGTAGACGGTCAACGACAGTTTTCCACCGCACCTCATGCAAACACCCTTCAGCGGTACCCTTCTGAACTTAGCGTTGCACTTGGTGCAGCGAAATCGCTGGCCCGCGAACGCCTTCAGGTTACCAGTGAGGTCGCGCATGAAATGCGTCGACAGAACTCTCTTAGCTACCTCACCAGCATCGACAGCGCGCACGGCCTCGGCTAGCTTCAACTGCGCTGTAACCTTCTCAAGCATCGTACCAAGCTTCTTGTACGAACTTTCCAGATTCCCAGTATTCACGTCAGCCACTCGATGAGTAAACCCTAACGAATCCAGAACCGCCGAGGACCCAAGCCTGCTTTGCACGGTTTCAATGAGGTCTGTGAGGACCTTGGGATCTGACCGCCTCTGAGCCTCGCCAAAGAACCTGAGCGGAAGCTGTTGCACAGTTTCAAGGTTGAAGGCCTGTCGCGCGATCTCGGTGGGTTTGATCCCGACCGTCAAAAGAATGGGCGCATCCATTATTCCTCCAATTCTGGACGGCAGAAACGACTTGGAGAAATTCAGGAGAATGTCAAGCGCGAGACTCACCGAGTCTTCGTCACCATCACAGTCGCGTCTCTTTGCCGCGTGCCAGAAAGGATGTGCTAGGCAGACACTGGCCTTGGTGAAGCCGATTATGCGGCCTATGACGCCGACCGAGGTGTGGGGAGACAGGCCGACCACCAAGTGGCCTACTAGGTCTTGAGGAGTGCGCACCCGGTAGAATGGGGGAAGGCCGTAGAAGGATTGTAAAAGCTCGTCCAAGAACTTGGATACTCGGACGAAGTACTCCCCACACTCTTCAGGAACGACTATGTCATGAATCATGAGCGCGCAGCACTGATCTTTCGACACAAGCGGGTCTCCGCAATGATCCGAAGTGTATCCTAGATCTCGCAATTTCTCGACGGCGACACCTATCTCGCTGGCTGTGAAGTGGGTGAGGGGTGCGTTTGTGGCATCGAACCTGACCGTGCCGTCCTTGAACATCGAAATGTCGTGTTTCGCCCTGAGCAGGCCCTTCTCCAACGGTTCAGGGGTCCGCGATTCATTGGTCAGCCCACGAACTCCCTTCACAGAATCAGGGACTACAGTAAGTGAGAGCCGCCTTTCTGCCGCGTTCAAGAGGTCATGCAGTGACAGAGTTCGATTGTTAAACGGTTCAGCCTGTCCTTGGCAGGTTGCGCAAGACTTTGTCTTGCTCTCAGCGCCGCATCTCTGACAGATCAAGACTTTCGCCGTGGCTCCGCCACAGTCCTCGCAGAGGCTCATGTGAGTGACGGCGCCGCACATCACACATTTCCGGTACACAATGTCGACTGAAACAATCGAGCGTTTCGACGCGGCGTCTACAATGCTTCGCTTCGCACCCCCTGAAAGGCCGATCGGGAAGAGGCAGTGAACGACCGGGCGCATTTCTCGACGTCTGGCTTTCTCGGGACGGCCCATCCTGGCACCCACGTAGACGGGGGCCTTCTTCATGACACGAATCCCTGAAACATGCATGATCTTGTCAAAAACGTCCTTCCCCTCCGCGATCCCCCCCTCCGAGTCTAGACCCAAACATGCGCGGAGAATTATCGCTTCAGGTTCAACAACCAACGACTCTCCTTCGATCCTGTGAGGAAAACAAAGCCGCTCCAGGAGCGCTTTGATGGCTGGATCGTTTCGCGTTTCAATACGACCCTGAGAGACTCTGGTGCAGTCTGGGTCGGCTAACTTACTCCTGAGGTAGTCGAATTCTTGGGGAGTGATGTTCTCCCAGAAGTATGTGTACGCAGGGTGCAGTGGAACTTTCCCTTTTCTCGCGAGAAGCAGCGCCTTCTCGACAGGCAGAGTGCGCGGCTCCGGACCGTTGATGCAAGATTGAAGTTCGGAAGGATCCAATCCGACGTCTAGGGCAAACTCGTTGAGGTCCCGGTGACTTGCGACGGCCTCAAGCTTGACTAGCTCGCTCCACCATTCTTCAACAAAGCCGGAAGGAAGAAGGGGACGATTGTTCTCGAGAAACTCACCAAATCCGATCAGAATGTCCCCGAGAAAGAGAACCTTGTCGATTGAATTGAGAACTTCATCGGCTTTGTGAGGATCTGATAACCTAAGCACCGAACCGTCCTTGAGCTTGACTACCGGTGGCTCGATGCTATCAACAGACGCGGCGATTCCCGCCTTCCCAGGTTTCTCTATTCTCAGCTGTGTGCCCACCGCGATGAAACGTCCAAGAACAATCATCGTCGACGGATGGAGCCCGATCGCGGCTAAGCCGGTGTTTCGGGCTCTACCGTAACGAAGCCTGAATCCTCCTTGCCCGCCTTGAAACTGAGGAAACGAGAAGATAGGACGCCCCCCGAGAACATCTTCCATGAACATGAATTCGCGAGCTTCATCGGCCTCCACGACGGGGGGTTTGATTTCCCGAAGCCAGCTCCATCCTTCAATGCCGAGACCGTCAACTATCTTGAGCACTTTGTGACTTCGACCTATCAGACCGTCGTGGACAACTCTGAGGGCTCCGCCTCTCACTCTGTTCGTGTCGACTCTGGGAACGTTCCTGTAGGCGCTGACCTCGACCGGGTCGGTTTCAACCCCGTTGACCTCGACAGGCAGCCTCAGGATGGCGTTGTAGAGCTCTTCGTCGGACACTTTGAATTGGAAGCGGGCAACTTCCCTCTCATAGAGGCGAAGTTCCTCGACGAACCGTTTGGCCTCAAGCTCGGTTGCTCGGTATCGTCCCAAACCGAGCTGATGCCGAACGTAATCCGCTATGACCAGGATCAGGGCCATGTCCGTGCCCCCGGCCGATCTGATTGGGCCCGCGAAGTACACCGCAAGGTATTTCGTGCCGTCCTGATTCGACTTCATGCGGACGCTCGAGATGCCTTCGATCGGCGCTGCTGTGACGCCTTCGTCCAGTATTGCTGAAGCCGTTCTGACCGCCTGCTCCGCGGCCCTCTCTTCGCTGACGCCGTACTTTCCTAGCGCTATCTCCTCGGCCATCTTGAGCGCTACTAATTCTCGCGAGGCAAGAAGGTTGTTGAGCTCGCGTATTCGCGCTGCCACTCCAGTCGGCCCAACAGCCTTCTCCACACGCTCAGCCACATCGTAAGTAACGAGCGGTTCTGGTTCAATGGATGGGTCGTAGCCTTTGGCTCGGGCTTGGCGGGCTACTTCGTAGACTTTCCCAAAATCGGTCTTCAGCCTTTGAAAGTACAGCTCGTGATGGTTTTGAGCGGTAACTTCCATATGGCCTGCCCGATCTAGAGACGGGGCAGGTCCGATTTAACACTGAGAGGCATGAGAGGTTTCAGTTGGCTGCTTAAGGTGCCGCGGTTGCTGCTGGTTCTGCAGCCTTCTCTGGCTGAGGCTTCTTCCCGTAGAACATGTCCGTGAACATGCAGTAAATATCCACAATCTGACTAGATGGAGTCGCTTCGAACTCGCGTTTCAATCCGCATGACCCACATTGCACGATAGCCGTGCCTGCGCCCTGCGGCAACTTCACGCGGATAGATTCCTCGCCACATTGGGGGCATGTGAACACTGAGGGAAGTTTCTTCTTGACAACCTTCACTACTCGTCTGCGTCGTCGACCCAAGACCCGTTCCTTCGAGGCGTGATGAATCAGGGGCTTATTTCAACGTTACATGTATCGCGAGAATACGAGCGCTAAACGACCTCGGTAGACTAGATCGCAAGTTCCGCGTGCCGCAACGAATGCAACTAGGGGACAGGTGCGCGTGGTATGGCTGAATGGAAAGCCCTTAAGTGAATACAAAACCGTATCCATTCAGGTGCTTACTTTGTCCGACCAAGCAGACCCCGTCGCAGAAGCTCGCGAATCGATCCGGAGCTTGACGCGAGATCCGGTAACTAAGATGCTGTTGACGAACAGCCAGATCACTCAACCACAATTGGAAAGCCTATTGGCGTACTCGCTAAGCAGCGAAGGAGACGACCAGAAAGGCCGAAGACGTCTCTATCGGCCTTCTGGGAGAAACATCACCCGCGGAGCCTTCAATCGAACCCTGATTCAGGCCCAGAACAACGTAATTCGCTCGATTTACACCATTTTGCTAATGGGGTATGTGGGTTTGTTCGACAGTGCCGCATTGCAGCCCTTCGTCGAACTATCTGACACGATCAAAAGCTACATGGAAGAACTACGTGAGACCACTACCCACAATCGACCCGGGGTTGAGCAGTTCCAAACTCGTCTGCACGAGAGCATCACAGCCTTGGCGAGAAGACAAAGTTTCAAGGACGCTTTGTGATGTCACACTGAACCCATCTTCGGACTTGTTTTGTCCAATAGGCACGTTGTGATATCACGTGACACTGCGAGGGGCGGATAGATCGCTTCTTCATGTCGACAAATGTACACTATGCACGAAATCGACGAGAAATGAGCCGTATTGGGACTGTGTAAAGGCCCTTCTTTCCAGCGCATCATATCACCGTGATACTGCGCAGGGTTACATCAGAATCACAAAGGCATCATCGTGATATCATGACCTATTTGTGATGTCACAGCGTGCGAAGCAGTTAAAACACCCAACCTCGCGTGATGTCATTAGCCTTGGACCTCGTCAGAGCGGCCCTCGACATCCTCTCTGTGCTCATTCTGATATTAGTGATCGTTGTGGCTTGGAAGACCGTCCGTGGTTTCCGGCAAAGCCGGCAGGCCGTGACAGAGTCCGCATCAGTGCTCGGCGTGATCGTGGATAGTCTGACTTCTCGAATCGAGTCATCAGAATCCGTTGTCTTGAAGCTCCGCGCTGACTTTCAAACGATTGCAAGGCGGAGTGTCGATGCGGAATCAAGGCAGTCTGACCTCCAAGCGAGCTACCTCCAAGTTTTGAGATACCTGCAGGACGCCATGTCAAACGAAAAACGGTTGATCGTAGAGCTCGAACAACTAAAATCAAGATTTGTGTCGATTGAAGAACTACCGGCGGAACGTGCCTCGGCAGTAGCCCAAGTAAGAGCACAGCGTTCAGCCTCAAACGGTAATATCACGGCAGCGCTTACTGCAACGGAAGTGCACACGCTCGAGATTCTTCGCCGGGAGGGACCTAAGGCAGCACCTGAACTGGGGAAGCGCATGAGAAAATCTCGCGAGCATATGGCCAGGCTCATGAAGAAACTGTACATGGAGGGCTACGTAGACCGCGAGTCCAACCACGCACCCTTCAGATACAAGCTCAACGAGAAAGTTCTCGAGGCTCTTGCTGGGGACGAGAAGCGAATTACTGCGGCAGCGTCGGAGGAGGCTTGAGGCGGTAGAGCCAGTGAGCCGAGGATCCGTCACGAACGAGTACCCCTCGGTCCACTAACCGGGAAAGATATGTTGAGACCGCCCCCAAGCTGAATTCATCTCCCCATGCATCACGATACCGCTGCCACAGTTGACGCGAGTCAAATGGTTGATCTGCAAATTCGGTGCTAGCGACATCGAGAAGGCGTTTGATCTTTGTGTCGTGAAGCTGCCCGGTTGACGATGGCGGGTGATGCGCCCCTGCAACAATCTCTGCGTATTCGAGTAGCCTAGTCACCTTTTCCGGGCTGACATCGCCCTCGATGGACAGAGTGTGCTTTACACCTGCTCTATCGAAGAACTCTAGCTTGATCTTCTTCTTCAATGGCAAGTCAGCAGTAGAAATTGATCAACTCGTTATAAGTTGACCTGTTGTGTTGAGGCAGATAGCGCGATTCTTTCACTGGTAAAGTGACGCTCACAGTGGAAATGAAGGGGTTATCTACCTGGTCAACAGGTGTCAACATCATACTCTTGGAGTATACCCTGAATGGACAAGCCCTAACCCCTCGATTTCGACTGGAACATGATCTTTTCTGGCTCTATCCTAATAGGAAGATCACAGACAAGAATGAACGATTTACTCAATGAATTTAGATGATTCTGGCTTTAGGATAGAAGGGCAATACTTACAACGACATTTCTTCTACCTCATACCCATCCACCCAACGACCACACCGACTCTAGTGGAACACTAGGGGTGTGGGGGTCCGCAAGCTGCTTTGGTCATAAGGTCACAACAATTTTCCCAACTGTGACCGGGTGTTTATCCATGGAGTTTCCAGTTGCGGTACTTGGTTTTCTTGTACAAGAACGGTTACCTACGTTTCAACATGTCAAGCTGGTATTACCACTGGAGGAATGAGTTGTGCCAGCTACCGACGTATTGGAAAGCATATTCGACCGATATCTGACCACCGCCAAGATTTTCTCGTCTCGAGACGTTTTGCGCCACGATTATATTCCAGAGCATTTGCCTCACCGCGATGAACACATACAGCGCCTAGCTGGTATTCTCGCGCCTGCTCTCCAACAATCTAAGATCTCAAACGTGTTCGTCTATGGGAAGACGGGGACAGGCAAGACTATTGTTACAAAATACGTCCTAGACAGACTAGAGAAGAAAGCAACAGAGATCGGTGCTCCTGTAAAGATTGCCTACATAAACTGTCGACTTGCTGGAACGAACTACCGCGTTCTCGCAGAGATTTGCAGGGCCATTGGCGTCGAGGTTCCCTTCACGGGCATAGCGGTCGGCGAACTGCTGGATCGATTCTCTAACGGCATAAACGCTGACAGGGCCGCCCTTCTGGTCGCGCTGGACGAGATTGACGCACTCATAAGACACAGTGCAGACGACTCGCTCCTCTACGAGCTGACGCGAATAAATGAAACTCTGAATTCCTCGTGGACCAGCATCGTTGGAATTTCGAACGACCTTCACTTCAAGGAGTTCTTGGATCCACGAGTCCTCAGTTCGCTGAGCGAGGAAGAGGTCGTATTCCGTCCTTACCTAGCCGACGAGTTATTTGACATTCTCTCCGAGCGCGCTAGGGACGCCTTTATCGCCGGCGCCTTGGAAGAGAACTCACTACGATTATGCGCGGCTCTTGCCGCAGGCGAGCATGGGGATGCTAGGCGTGCGCTTGACCTCTTGAGAGTGGCTGGTGAGCTTGCCGAGCGGGAGGGTGTGACACAGATTAAGGAACAGCACGTTCGTCAGGCTCAGCAGAAGATCGAACACGACCGGGTGTCTGAGGTTCTCAAATCGCTTCCCGTCCATTCGAAGATTCTCCTTGTGGGGGCCTACCTACTAAGTAACCATCTGCCTGGCGGTGCAATAACGGGCGACGTGTACGAAGTTTACCATGAACTCTGCGCGGCGAGCGATTTGGAAGCATTGACTCAGCGCAGAGTGAGCGGGCTCATAAATGAGCTCGACGTGATGGGAATACTGAACGCCAGAGTTGTCAGCTTCGGAAGGTACGGGAGAACCAAGAAAATAAGAGTCGGAGTATCTCCACGCGTCATTGCCGAAACGTACGCTGAAGATAGCCTTGCGGGCAGACTCTTTGGTTACATCCCGAAATCACTCCAGAAGCATCAATCAACCGCACATTAGCAGAATCGTGGGGGTAGACGACGGAGCTTTTCGTCCCACTAGAGACACCAAACAGAACGCGCTCCTCGTTGCAGTGCTATGCCGAGATCTGCAAGTATCACAAGTGGAATTGGGCAAGATTCAGGTGGACGGTGGCGACGCGAACGACGTGCTGCTATCGCTTCTAGAGAAGATGCGCTTCGATGCGGTCATGCTTTCCGGTATTTCTTTCGGTGGGTTCAATGTGGTCGACATAGCTGCTTTGTCGGCAGCGAGCCGACACCCAGTGATGGCGATTACCGGGGACAACCCCGACAATCAATCAGTCCGAAATGCATTGCGAGGACACTTCGGGGATTGGAAGCATCGCTGGCGCAAGGTACGTGCTGCAGGGCGAATCTACAGCTACAAGCCACTAGATAGTGAACCCCCGCTGTACTTTGAGGTCCGTGGAGCATCACCCGCCATGGCTAGGCGCTGGATTGCAGGAACGGCGAAGATCTCGCGTCTACCTGAACCCGTTCGAGTCGCGCGTATTATCGCCGGGGGCCTAAGCGAGTTGGTCAGAATCACTGTTCCATGAAGTTGATCCAGTGAACTTGAAGCGTCTGCAAATTGACAGCGGTTAGAATTCCGGGGGTCGGGTCAAGGCCAACGCGTCTCTGGTAATCTGTTTGGGCTTGCCATGCCCCTGAATTGACGATTTGTGTTCCTCTGTAATTCTCGTGTCTTACAACGTGAACATGCCCTGACTGAAATATGTCGGGAACAGTCTCAATTACCAAATGATCGACGCGTTCTGGAGCTATTGCGGTCCTGTTCCCGTACTCCGAGGCGAGATGACGGCACTGCAACTGCAGCTTCATCGCCTTCTCCGGCTGGCCGAAACTCATGTTCGGGACGCTAGCGAGAACGTCGTCGAGACTCCTTCCGTGGTGGAGCAGAAGTCTTACTCCGTGCAGTGAAACCTCAGAAGGGTTGCCCAGAGAGACTAAGGCCCTGCTCTCGTACAGAGGTTCGCCGAATCTTTTGGGTATCGGGGGTTGAGGAAGAGCTTGCCTAACAGGATCATGATTTCCTGGTATGACGATGGTCTCGACATGGTCGGGGATCATAGAAACATACTTCGCGGCTTCCCGGTATTGTTCATACAGGTCGTTTATGGCGAGCTCTTGTTCCTGACGGGGGTAAATCCCTATGCCGTCTACCACGTCGCCACAAATCACAAGATACTTCGTCCGCTCAGCGATAGCTCGTTGGTTTGGCGCACCTATTCTGAGGTTAAGCCAGTCGAAGACTCTTCGAAGCGCGTCTCCTAGGAATTTCTTGCTTCCCACATGCAGGTCCGACAGGAGGACTGCCCACACCTCCTCATCCGCGGTGTGTGGTCTGTGATCTGGAATGTCAGGCAGCAGAACTTCCTTCGCGACGATCAGATCTCCCTTCGCTCTGACCCCAGATATGCAGACAACTTGGTCCAAGGGCAGTTTCTGAGCCATTTCGTACGCCGCATGTTCCTCAGGGGAAACGAGGACGGTTGCGCCGTCCTCTAGATCATCAATCTGGAGAAAGATCCGTCTTTGGCGTTCTCTCTTCTCCATGACCATGGCGACGACTTTGATCTTTTCATTCTGAGACGCCTTTAGCGCCTCTCCTATCGCTCCGGCATCTCGAGCGTCGTGCCTTTCTCGAAAGGCCGCTGCGAGTTTATGGAACCGGTCACGGAAGTAGTGAGAGAAGTTGTCTATGCTGCCGCCACCTGTGATTTCCTTGGACGGATCGTTGAGTATTCTGACGCGTGGAGAGATGTGTTTTGATGGAATAGTTGGAGCGACCGATGGGATGGCTTCTGGCTCAGCGCGCTGGGGAAGAGTGAATTGCAGCAATTCTGACTTAGTAAGTATTCGTTCCGGCGGAGGATTCTCATCTATTTTGATTAGTAGCTTTTTCGCGAAGCCGCCAGCTTGCGACTCTCTTATAGTTGTTAGGTATTCGTAAGCAGAACGGTCGAGCTGATATCCTGCGGCCGCCAGTTCCTGTACCAAACGCCGTAAGTGTTCCATCGCTAATTCCGCCGCGTGATCACTGCAAACCATGAGTGGTTATGGAACAAGTCACCGATAGTCCTTTTTATCCGTGAGGTCATTCAGGACCGCCATCCTTACCGAGGCTACTGACGAATTCATGCTTGGGATTGGTGCATGTTGGAAAGTAAAGTCATGGCGGAGAGAACGAAGACTGGAATAAAGGGCCTTGACGAGCTGATCGAAGGTGGCCTACCCAAGGGTTTCAGCTTCCTACTGCTGGGAGGCCCTGGAACTGGAAAGACTACATTTGGGGCCCAGTACCTGTACCGAGGCGTGACCGAGCATGGAGAGAGCGGACTGTATGTTGCCCTCGATGAACCCCCATTCTCGATCAGCGCGAACATGCTAAGATACGATTGGAATCTTGAGGAGATTGCACGCCAAGGAAAGTTCACTTTCGTCGACGTCTCGCCAATGAGACGAGAGACTAAGGGAACTTTCGTGCCGGCCGCGCTTCAAGGAACAATGCTCGGTTCAGCCAAATTCAGCATGGACGACGTTCTGAGCGTGATCGCTGATGCGAAGAAGAAGATAAACGCGACTCGATGCGTGGTTGATTCGCTCACTGCCCTCACGTTGCAATTCAAGGACGACTTCGAGATCCGTCAGCAGACCCTTAAACTAATCAAGGGTCTCACCGAGATGGGTCTGACGGCAATTCTTCTAGCTGAAAACCCCGAGGATAGGCAGGATATGACCCACTTCGGTGCCGAAGCGTTTCTTGCGCAGGGAGTAATCGTGTTACACATGTACCGTGTGGAGGAATCCAACGTACGAGCACTGGAAGTGAGAAAAATTCGAGGCGTTAAGCACACGGATCGGCTTTGCCCTTACAGAATCACTCAAGAGGGCATCGAGGTTTACCCTGAGGAAACAGTCTTCCGCTCAGCTTGATGCGGTGACGACCGAGCGTTTCTTAGTCAATAGGTGGAATGGCTCTGTCCGAATTCGAGCTAACTAGCGAAGAAGAGGAGAAACTAATCAACAACATCGCAAAAACCGTGGTCGACAAGGGCCTCGAAGCACCGGCGATCATGTTCTTGGAAGTCGCGAAACCCGTCTCCTTCATAGCATCTCAGTTCGCGATTCTGGCCTTGGGACCGCTTGAATGGCTGTTCGAGCTTGAGGGGCCAAAATACACAGGCCTGTTCATGAAGAGAGAAAATATCGGAAGAATAATAGAACGAATCGAGGAGCTTGCGAAGGCTACGGGTTAGTTCTGGGGCTTTGGTTTTCGGGCTTTGCCTGTTGCTGTCTATACGTGTAGACTCCGAAAATGATCAGGAAGACCAGTAGGGCTATCGGCACGAAGCGTCCCTCCTCGGCGGTTCCTATTCTCAGAGCGCGCCAGGGAAACGCGGGGTCACCGACCAGGAATTGAATCCGCTGTATTATGAGGGCCATTCTTCCCAAGACCGTTGTTCCGAAGACCGCTCCCAGCGTGGCTAGGACGAAGTACTTTCCGGCCTTCGTGAACTTTCCGTAAACTCCTTTCTGTTCGCGGTGTAGGATGAAGTAGGAAATTGTAAGAATCGTTCCAATAACGATCACAATGTTCCCAATGGAGGTCAGGGGGTCTCCCGTGTAGAGCGGCAGCATTGTTGCGCTGACTTGTCTGACGAAGTAAGCTTGGAGAACGCTCCAGATCGTAATTCCCAAGCCATAGCCAATGGCCAGACTCAGAGGAACGCGATACAGAATTGAATACTTCTTTGTGAATTGACCATAGAATAGCAGGCCGATTATCAGTGGAACGATGAAGTCAAATTGACCGGCGAAGATGGGAGTCAAAGCCTGATTGACAAAGAGGCGTAATGTCGCGGCAAAGGAGTAACCGGCGCTTAGGCCGACGAAAACGTATTCCGTCAGGCGATAGAATGGATTCTCTTTGTATAGAAAGCTGAGAACCATCAGCGTCAAAAAGGCGGCGGTCCAGACTGCGAAGACGCCTAGAAGATCTACCATTATTTCGCCGCCTCCTTCTTTCGTCTATTGACTAGGTAGGCAACATTCCCCACAATTATCATCACAACGATCAGCAGGTGGGAAGTTGACTGTGAGACCATCGCTGAAGCGGCGCCACTCAACCCGATGGGCACTTGGGAATACTGGGCGTGTTCGATGAATTCGTACTCCGCCGCAGCTCGTATACTGATGAGAATTCCAACGACCTGCCCCGAATTGTAGAAAGGCATGTATCCCGGTGCGAGTGCGGCAACGGAACCCGCGGCAACCGGCATGTTAAGGCGAGACTGCCAATATTGCAGGTATAGGGAAAGACCGGGTTCTCCAGCGACGAACGTTATCACTAAGGCTGCCTCTCGTGCAGCGGGAAATTCTTGGATTATGGGCAAATTCTTGGTTGGATTTCCCCGCGTGTCTACAGGGAAGAAGGACTGTATATCCGCGGTCATGCCGATGAGCGTAGCAGTGTTCGGAATGTAACCTAGTGTTGCGTAATCAGTTCCATAGGCTTTGTTTTCCTTATCAATTGCGTCGAGGACGGCATCTGTTAATGCCGGGCCGTCCGTCCATTGTGCAACGAAAAGGACTTTCAGTGCTCTAAGGAACAGATGCTGGATTACGATCGTGGCCTGCGGCTGCAGTTCCGGAACAGTACTGGTCGAATAGTCGAGACTAACAACAACAAGGCTGTTGAGGGGAAGGTTCTCGATAAAATCGTAGACCGCGCGCGTAGGTGCGGTTGCTGGAACTGGCAACACTGCATGTGAAAGGATCGGGACTACTATGACGAGTACGAGCAGCACGTAAATTAGCCGCGGGTCAGACGCGAGCGCTTTCTTGTTCATTTTACCGTCCCCATGGATATCTGATCAACCTGCGGACACTGAATGCAAGTATTCCCAAGGCGGTTCCAATCAGGATCCCTCTTTGCCCTGCCGTGTTCGGAAACGCCATAATCCAATCGCGTACGTCCCCGAAACCCGGCCATACCGAGTTTGAGATCGGAGCCTGCCCAATCATGACCAGCAATCCCGCGGCCAAGAGGATCGACGTCTCAAGTGATCTAGCCTTGAAGGCGCGATACGCTGCTGAAGCGATGAAAAATGCGAGAAGAGAGAAGAGAGTCGCATTGATGGATACAAGAATGTCGTAGTACAGGAACTGCCAAATCGGGAAGAAGACGGCGTAAACTGCGCCAGGGATCACTGAACTCTGTGGATCGAGCGAGAAAGGAGATGCGATCACGCTAGCGACTGCCATAAAGTACATTGAAACTAGCAGTATGAGACTGTATTTCCAGATCGGGCGCCTGTTTTTCACATTATTCGCATGAACCCTCGTCAGATTGATTATGCCTATTGCAAATGCGGCTGTGAGTATGGATGTCAGATACGTGAACAGCTGATCTGCAGCAGATTGCAGCGCCACTCCGGGAACACGGACGTAGTAGACGAAAGCATAGAAGAAACCGAGTGAGAAGATAATCACTTGCAGGATTATCTCAGCCTTGGTCATCTTTTGTTTCTCTTTACTAGTCATAATCTCACAACCTGAGTAGGCTGGTTAACACGTTATTTCCCAAGGTCACTAGAATTGCTCCAACTGCAATGAGCAGAATTGCAAGGGCCTTCCCAGCGTCAGGACCCACTAACTTGGAGATCGCATCAGCATCATTTGTGAGATACCCCTGAGCAGTGTACAATTCCTCTCCGACCAGAGCCTGATCGCACGTGGCCATGAAAAACGGAACTTGATCGACGTTCGACGTGCCGCCGAACTGAGCTATTGCATCCGTCCGGCCTGCTTCCGCGATCTCCAGCGCCTCGGCTTGGTAGTCGCCCACGAAGACATTAAGCGCGGGCCTTTCGCGGCGTAACAGGCCCATGACTCCCGCCGCGTAGGCAAATTGCCGGGTTGAGATGTAGCGAACGCTGTCGTCCTTGTAGAGGTCTTCTCTTCGTGCCTTCTTGTAGGCGCTCTTCACAATGTCCACTGTGACTTGGTGAACGTTGTAATCGGCATTCGCAACTATGATGTGCACTCCATGCTGAGCGCAACGACTTGCAACATGCTCCAGCAGGGCTAAAGCCGCCAAGGTGTCCGGCGTTTGAATGGTTCCCGTTCCAGGAGTGAATAATACAGGTCGCTTGAGCTCACCGGCCTGCTCAATCCATTTGTCGAGACGTTCTAACCCAGGAATTCCTCGCGTCTTAAGCTTCCTTTTGGACGCGATCCTAGTAACTGCAAAAATGCTTCCCAGCGTGATCACGAGCAGTCCGGCTTGCGACATTCGACCAATAAACAAGGATGGCATCGCGATCCCCAGAGTAAATGGTTGAGAAACGGGAGTCGTTGTAGCCTCTTTCGTCTGCTGAGTAACGCCAGTTTCTGAGATAGTAGTCGTTTCTGGGATGCTAGTGATCGAGACCGTGGTGAACGATGTCGTCGAAGTTGTCTGGCTGATCGGATAGATTGAAATCGGTAAGGTCGCCACTCCAATCGTGTAGGTTGGAGGGCTGCCGGGATCCTGTGCCCCATAGTAGACGTAATACTGGTTCCGCGCTGCTAGGATCATCGACCCAGCATTGTTTCCCGCCCCGACACCTCCAGGGCCGCTATCCCATCCTCCCGATGTCCCATACGTGATCACTGGATTGTCGGTGTAGGGATTCCAGTTGATGCCGTCGGTTGAGCTTGCCAGCCCGATCTGAGCGGGTGAGTTTCGGGCCTTTATGCTGGCGTATGACATGATGTACATGTCACCTGCTTTCATAACCCCTCCAATGTTGAGGGCATCAACTTGGCGCGAATAAGCGTCCCAGCCCGAACTGCCCGCTGGCATGCTCAAGACAGCTGTCTTTGTCCAATGTACGCCATCCGAGGATGTGGCAACACCGGCTTTTGCCTGAGAGCCCTCGCCAACAGCAGCTCCACGGTAATACATGACGTAGCCTGAACCGGTTGAGATTACGGAAGGTCTCCAAACTCGGCGATCATCCCATGAACCCAGAGAACCGGTTGTAAGGACGGGATTCTCGGAATACCTCGTCCAATGAATTCCATCTGGTGAAGTAGCATAACCAATACGGTACAAATCGTCGGCCGCTGTCGCCCCCCATGTCTGTCCAACATACCACATCTTGTATTGGTTGTCCTCGAAAATTACGCAAGGGTCGTTGACCGAATCCAGGTCCCAGCTACCGGGAGAACCTACATCAAAAACTGGGTTGTCGGAATACTTTGTCCAAGATATGCCGTCTGTTGATGTTGCCATCCCAATCCGATCTACGCCTTCAGCGTTCTCGCCGGCATACCACATCTTGAAGGAAGCACCGTCATAAATGACCCATGGTCTCAGAACGTGCTTCTCTTCCCACTTATCGGGGCCCGCAGTGAGTACCTGCATGCCCTGAATGGGCACCGCATAAGCTAGTGGCACCATCGCGGCAGGAATGAAGATCAGTAGGATGAGGACTAGCAAGATGGGGTTTCGCGTAGAAAAAACCTCGAGTTCGTTCACTCTCACAATCGCTTATAATACTTTCAGCTGGAACATTGACGTTCCGGACTTCTTCGGCGAGATGAACTCTGACTTAATTCTGCAGTTCTGAGATTTGGATGTCAGACAAGATCTCGAAGAAATGTAGAGGACGATAAAATTGGAGACTTGGCGAGAGCAAGTTCGATCCGGCTCTCACCAGCCGATATACTTCGGCTCGGTTTATGCTTGGTATTCCTCGGATGCTCTCTCAGCACGGCTCGATTCCTCACCGATGCGCATCTTGACCTTGCGTTTCTTCGCCAACCCAACTCACCTCCAATCTCTTTCCTTATGGCGGTAAACCCTGTGCCCCGCCGTTATACTCGGATTTCTATTTGACTTGGTTTGGAGAAAAAGCAAAAAGGGAACAATGTTCTACATTTCTACTCGGGAGAAGCGGTGTCTAGACCATTCGAATCCAAGAAGAGAAGGCTAAGCCGGAGCATCAAGATCAGCTCGGACATGTATGAGCGTCTGGTGAGCCTTCAGGGCTTTCTTCAGTTGAAGGAGAGGCGAAAACGTAGCATGGATGAGCTGATTGAGTTCATCCTGTCCTTCGTGCCTGACCTTGAGATAGATGTAGACGAGAACTTCTACATCGTTCAAAGCAGGCAGAGAAAAGTGGCTACCTAGCCAAGAGCACTAGGTAACCAATCAGATGTGCAATCGGTGTTCAGGGTGTTCAATCGACGCCCTTCGGATAGAACAGCCTGCTGCGCCCTAGTCTGAGCTAATTCAAACGGAGAGGTTTTCCCGGTGGTCGGAGGGTACTCCCGCACGCTAAGCTAGAAGGTAATCTATATGGCCTGCAGAAAGGTTGCAGGTGCGATAAACGGGAATTTGGTAAGAGGGTCGTATCGGCGTTGGTCCTCCGAATCTTCAACTCCCTGACTCACAGAAAGGATCCTTTTCCTTGGCCGATTGGGGGCGGGGTGAAGTTCTTCGTATGCGGGCCCACCGTCTACGACTACGTTCACCTCGGTCACGCCCGGACCTACCTCGCATTTGACATGATCACGCGATACTTGCAGTTCCGAGGCTACAAGGTTACGTACGTAATGAATATCACCGATGTTGCGGACCGATTAATCCAGAAGGCCGAGGAACTCAAGCGTGATCCTCTCCAAATTGCCCGTGAGTATGAAACCGCTTTCAGAGAGGACATGCAAGCTCTAGGTGTCAAGAACGTGACAAGTTACGAGCGCGCCTCGGATTACATTCCACAAATCATCGCCCAGATCACAGGGCTAATCAGTAAAGGAGTGGCATATGAGACCGAAACGGGCGTATATTTCGAAGTTGGAAAGTTCCCGGCATTCGGCCAATTGTCCGGCCAGACAAGGGAAGAACTTGGTCTTAGGAGGCTCGAACTTTGCTCCTCCAAGAGGAATGTTGAGGACTTCTCTCTATGGAGGAAGCACGACAGCGGACTTCGCTGGGATTCCCCATGGGGGCAGGGCAGGCCTGGCTGGCACGTCGAGGACACGGCGATTTCCATGACGCGTCTCGGTGAGACTTATGACCTTCACGGGGGAGCCTCAGAATTGATTTTTCCCCATCATGAGGCAGAGATTGCCCAAGCGGAGGCGTTGACCGGTAAATCTCCATTCGTGAAGTTCTGGCTCCACACAGGACTATTGAGTGTCAAGGGACGGAAGATGAGCAAGTCTCTAGGAAACGTGATTCGAATTCGCGACGCGTTGAGGTACTATTCGGCGTCAGACCTGCGATACTACTTCGCATCGTTTCACTACAGAAAGCCTGTGGTGCTATCGGATAGCGCACTCAAACTGGCGAGCAGCCAATTGGCTAAGATCCTGACTCACTTTGACAACTTTTTGGCTCGCGAACCGATAAGTCGCTCCGACGGAAGAAAAGTAGCGCGGCTTGCACACACCTCTGAGCGGCAATTCACGCACTTCATGAATGATGACTTCAACACGCCAATGGCTTTGAAGGTTCTCGGGAAACTGGCTGAGGCAATGGACGGATTATCTCGAAAAGGTGTGGTTAACGAAAGGACAAAAGTTGAGGTCCAAGAAAGGTTCCGTCGCATGGCGAATGTTTTCGGAATTCTCGAATAACTAGTAGAGCCATGCTCGGAGAGGACGCTTGGTCTCCTTCATGACGAAGTCAAACGCTTGCTTGCCCGTGTCGAAGTAGTACCATTCATCATTGCCGCCTGCAGTGTGTTTCCCTAACTTCGCGTTCCAGATCTTGTCACAAATGTTAACGCAGTAACTTCCCCTGTAGAATCCGACGAAGATGAAGCCACCACCAACGTGATTCTCGAGCTCGCCTTGAAGTCTAATTCCCTCATCCTCGTCAAGGGCCTCAATATACCGAAGTAAGTCTTGTTCAGTTCTAATCGAGCGTTCTGAATACGGGGGGGGACTCAACCTTCTAGTTGCTGTCGTTCCCAAGCATAACCCTCAGATTCGGCTAATAGGCTGCAAAGAGTGGTTTTTGAAGTAACCTGCAGAGCGTGGGCGGTTGCCATCACTACTGGCTTACTACAGGAACGGGACCCTTCGCACTCAAACCCTACCTGGCGTTTTCAGAGGGCTGGATTGGTGCAAAAATGATAACGGCCTGGTTCTGGTGGGAGACAGCGGGCAGATGGTAGAAGTACAAGGTGAGAAGTCGGTTGCCGTGGATTCTGGGACGCGTCATAATCTCCGTGCTGCCTCCACCAATCAGCAGGATGGCACTATGTTGGCTGTCGGGAATTCGGGCACAGCTATCGAGCTCTACGAAGATCACAAGCACAAGACGATCAATCTGTCAACAAGGGAAAATCTTCGAGCAGTGAGCTGGAGGCCAGGTGAGAACTCAGCACTGATAGCGGGCAACGCGGGAACATTGCTGAGTTACTCTCAATCCTCAGTTGAAAGTGTGGCCGGAGCCAGAGCAAACCTGCGACGGATATCCTGGCGGCCCAATGGGCATGATGCTGTCGTGACATCGAACTGTTTTGCCGAGGAATTCATCCCTTCCCCGAACTTGTTTGCCTTCGATCCCGGCAGGAACTCCCTCAGTCCAGTAAACGAAGGAAGGGCCGATTTCATAGGTGCGGACTGGAAAGCCGATGGCAGCGCAGCTTTCGTCGTGGGATATGACATAATATGGCATAACGGTTACATGGGCATCTTTGACGGCGAGCACCTGTCCTCAATCGCATTCGAGAACAGACGAGTCTACCCAGTAGCAGTTTCATGGAATAGATCAACCGACAACGCTGTGATAGCAACGGCAACTACGCAACCAGAAATGGGGCAAGGTATGTTATACGTATGGAACGGAGTAACGCCCGAACCCGTCTTCAAAAGTGCCAAATTCTTCTTCAGTTCAGTCCGCTGGAATCATGACGGAACGGAGTTCGCGGCCTTGGCTTCTTCAGCAACTCGCACATTCAACTGCTAAGCCAGCACACGGGTGCAAACAGTGTCGAATGCTTTTCATCTTGGCGAGAATAATGAAGTCTTAGACCTGCTTATGAGAGTTCAGGCACGCTACCGGGCGGCGACCGATGCAGACTTGGGCAGAATCAAGGGCTTTCTCAGAGATAATGGCTTACCGGAGATTGGTATAGATCAATGGGTCAACAGCTTCGTTATCGCTGAGGAACAGGATGGATCTTGGGTCGGCGTGGCGGGATTGGAGAGGTACGGGAAAGTTGGGCTACTTCGCTCGGTCGCAGTGGACATGAAGCACAGAGGTCAGGGATTTGGACGAGGCTTGGTTAGGTCAGTCATAAAAAACGCGAGAGACCACGGAATAAGAACGCTCTATCTAGTGACGGACGATGCCAGCGCCTATTTCGAGCGTTTCGGCTTCCAATCGATTGATCGTGACCGAGTAGACGAAGCAGTGAAAGTGTCAGTCGAATTTACTAAAATATGCAAAAGCGCGACCCCAATGCAACGGGCAATCAGGGAACATGAATAGAAAACTCCAAATTCAATATCTGCACAACTCTCTGGGGATACAGAATTGGCTGTCTACATACTGCTTTCTAGGCTTACAGCGGAAGGACGAAAGACAGTACGCGAGCATCCTGGACGAATTGAAGAAGTCAACAAGGAAATCGAAAAGCTCGGCGCAAGAGTGCTTTCTCAGTATGCAACCCTTGGCCCCTATGATTTCGTCAACGTCGTTGACGCACCTGATAACAAAACCGTCGCTAGAGTATCGGTCGAACTGGGAGCTAGGGGAACAGTAGAGATCACAACCCTTCCGACAATAGCGCTTGAGGATTTCGTCTCTACGGTAAAGAGCAAGTAAACACCGACGCCGACACGTCGAATCTGGTCTTGCGTCTACGCGATGTTACGGCAATTGGTAGTTCTAGAATTCGGTGTCGATCTAAGGTTATATTGCTCAGTTTCGAATTGTGCGATCAATCATTCCACGCGCAAACTCAGGCGACAGTTATGCCTTCCAAGGAAAAGGATGTCTTCTATCTCAAGTTGCAATGGATTTCGACCAAAGACGAGGCCGAGCGCAAAAAGTTGTCCGAAAAGATTAGGCAGATACTGTCTGAATCACAGAAATGAGAGGACGCAAGTCTGTCAACTCTTGAACGTCCTATTGGCGTGACTGTGCTGGCAATTCTGCAAGCGCTTTTGGGGCTGCTGTTGTTCTTTGGATTCGTTGCCTTGGCGGTTGTAAGTTTTGGTTTGCCTGAACTCTTTCCTCATCTGAAGATCATGATTCCGATGCCAATGTTCTCAATCGCGTTAGTTCTCCTCGCATTCGCGATAGTCGAGTTTGTGTTGGCCTTCGGTCTGTGGCATGGCACCGGGTGGGCTTGGATTGCGGCTCTCTGCGTTGCAATTTTGGGAATCGTATTCGCGATTCTCTCTCTTTTTCTGAGACCCGGCATCGGCGAAATCATATCTCTTATCGTGAATTTGCTCATAGTGTACTACCTGATGCAACCGCGGACCCACGCTTTCTTCCGAAAGAGCTCCGCGGCGCCTAAGCGACTACCGAGCGAATCTCGATGAATTCGATCACCGATCTTCCGGTCGATTTAGCGGCCATTCAAGACGCGCGGCGTCGAATACTGAACGTGGCGCACAGAACACCGCTTTTTTTCTCTCCTGGAATGAGCGCCCTGACAAAAAGCGAGGTTTACCTGAAACTTGAGACCCATCAGCCCATTCGCGTCTTCAAAGTGCGAGGGGCTGCGAATAAGATTCTCAAGCTTGGCAGCGAAGACCGTAAACGAGGATTAGTCGCGGCCTCGTCCGGGAATCACGGCTTAGCGGTATCGTATGTAGCCAAGATTATTGGATCAAAGGCGACTATTGTGGTGCCGACGAACGCGGTCGAAGAGAAGGTGCGAGCCATCGAAGAATACGGCGCAACGGTTGTCAAGCACGGCCTCTTCCATGACGAAAGATTGGAGAAGGCTCTGGAAATCGAGAAGTCCACCGGAGCCATACTCATCCCTCCATTCGACGATCCGGACATCATAGCAGGTCAAGGGACCATCGGCGTAGAGATCGTCGAAGACTTGCCTGATGTCAACCTGACAATCGTGCCCATCGGCGGCGGTGGTCTCATCTCCGGGATTGCAACGGCAATCAAAAGCTTGAGACCGGCAAGCAAGGTAATTGGAGTCGAGCCGGAAAAAGCATCTTCAATGCACCAGTCCATCAAGAACGGAAGGATCACCCGCCTGGAGGATACCACATCTCTAGCAGACGGATTGGCCGCTCGTGAGCCCGGCGCGACCACTTTTCAAATCGTCAGGCGAAATGTTGACGACATTGTTCTAGTGAGTGAAGAACAGATCGAACGGGCCATCTTCACAGTTATGAGAGAATGTCATATTCTTGTTGAGCCGTCCGCGGCAGCAGCCTTTGCAGCGGTGATGGAACGGCCTCGCACACGGCGTTCTCAGAAGGTTGTCGTAGTTGTGAGTGGCGGGAATATCTCGATGAAAACGCTTTCAACGGTCTTGGTCAAGTATGGTTAGCTCTTTAACCCAATTTAGAAGACATTCTCCATTACGATGGCGACTAGGTGGGAGTCGCCGGCTACAGAATACACTTCGGTGACACCAGAGATCTTGAGAAGGCCGTCAGGCGCATTCGTGATTTGATCTCTCTCAGGATTCATCATAAATGATTGCGGTAATCATTCTGTGGGCCTTAGCAATGTTGAGTCGAGTACGCGACGTTCTTAAAGGCTCCTAGGTTTGTAGCCCCACGTCAAAAGCCGAGTGGGTCAACATGCAAAGTACCCCCCGACAGACAACTAGAGGACCCACTTTTTCTCACAGAGTTCTTTTGCTGTTTGAGCGGCTTTCGGCCAACAGGGCCGCGGCAAAGTTAGTTTATTCCAGCTCTGTCGTTTTCTTTCTCTTTATCGTGATAACGCCTGCCATTGCTGGGATAGTCGCGCAATTGGCTACACTTCCCAACCTCTCACTGACAGTAGATGTCTCTCTTAGAATGAGGAACGCTGTAGTTTCATCATTCATAGTAGGACTCGTCGTTTCATCGCTGGACGTAGTGGCTGGAATACCGCTCGCGTGGTTGATAGTTCGCAGGCGTTCGCGTTGGACAACCGTTCTCGATAGCATGGCTGACATTCCTTTTGTCATTCCCACCGTTGCGCTCGGCTTCTCGATTCTTGAGTTCTGGAGTGGACCGACAGGGATTTCTCAGATGCTAGGAGACGGTCCTGTTGTTTCCGCCGGAATGGTTCTCATCATGCTACTCCATTTTGCATTCTCGTTCCCCGTAATCGTCAGAGTGATGGTAGGGGAACTTCTCAACTATCGGGAAACGTTCGAGGTTGCGGCTAGAACCCTCGGTGCATCGGCGTTCACAGCGGTAAGAACAGTCACGCTTCCGATTCTCCGCCCTGCCATCCTTGCTGCATTCTTGCTCGCGTTGGCTCGCTCTCTATCCGAAACAGGGGCTACAATCGTGGTTGCTGGAACGTTCGAGAACGGTGTCGTCTTCGTCAGGAACGCACGCGATGCAAGTCTGAGTGCCGCCGTCACGATAGCAAGTCTAGTATTGATAGTCACATCACTCCTCGTATTTGCAGCAATCAAGATTACTGTTCCGAGGTTCAGGTTCGCTCCTCTCAAAGTCTGGCCAAGATTAGAGAGGGAACTGAGCAGATCCACCGTTGCAATGGCAAGAAACATCTCCAGCCTACTCGTCTTCGCAATCTTTGTCCTTCTCCCCTGTCTTTTCATCGCATTCCCGGCGGTCGAAGCTGTGGCAAGTGGCGTGTTAGGGGAAGCTTTCGCAAGTGCTGGACCTTGGACGAACTACTGGTCAAGCATGCTTTTGTCCTATCTCGTTGCGGTACTCGCGACTTGTATTAACATCGCGTTCGGGTTGCCCATTGCACTATTGATCTCACGCAACCGTTTTGGACGGCAGAGTACACGAATTCTAGACTCCCTCGTTGATCTTCCGATAATCGTGCCCTCGCTGGCCTTGGGGGTCTCTCTTAGCTTCTTTTGGGGAAACATGGGCGCGTTACCTGAATTCTGGGTGCTTGTGTTGGCGCACACCACGATAACTTACAGTTACTTCGTGCGAGCGATGGCAGCCGCAATTCAGGGGATTCCAGTCGAGCTTGAGGATGCTGCCAAGACATTGGGCGCCATGCCGTTACGCGTGTTCAGAAAGGTCACTTTGCCATTGACCAAGTACTCTCTGCTGTCTGGAGCGATACTAGTGTTTACCCGCAGCGTTGACGAAACGGGGGCAACCTCCGCGGTATCTAAAGCTTTGAAGACGGCGCCTGTTTTGCTCGTAGAGTGGATTAGAGGAACTGTCGCGGTGACTCCGGCAGAGCGGGCACTTGGAGTAGGCTTTCTTGTACTCACCTCCTTCCTTGCACTCGTGGCTCTCCGTTTGATTGCATTTCGCAAGGAGAAAACATAGCCTTGCCAACGATTGAGTTCAAGAATGTGAGCAAGCGATTCGGTAAGATCGTCGCGCTCGATCGGGTCTCCTTCAACATGCAGAGCGGCGAGTACCTGTGCGTATTGGGGCCAACAGGAAGCGGAAAGACAACGCTGCTGCGACTGATAGCCGGGCTACTCAAGCCAGACGAGGGCGAAATCTCCTTCGACGGGAAGTCTGTCAACAACATTGACGCGCATAACAGAAACGCGGTCTATGTCCCTCAACAATATGCCCTCTTTCCCCACCTAACCGTTTTGAACAACGTGGCCTTCGGCCCATTATCCCGTGGCAAGTCCGAGAACGAAGCTCTTGAGATCGCTAGCAAGACGCTCGAAATTGTGCGACTGGCTTGGAGAGGCCAATCCTATCCTAACGAGCTCAGTGGTGGTATGCAACAGAGAGTGGCGTTGGCTAGGGGGTTGGCTTCTGGGGCAAGCTTGCTCCTTCTGGACGAGCCTCTAGGTGCGCTTGACGCGCGTTTGAGACTTGAACTAAGACACAGGCTGAGAGAGATGGTGAAGGAGGCCGGATTCACGGCGGTTCATGTTACGCATGACAGGGATGAAGCGATGAGCGTTGCCGATCAGATACTTGTGCTTAAACGTGGGAGAATACAGGACCAAGGCCCACCTCGTCGGATCTACGTGAGGCCTGCTGGAATTTTTGTCGCAAACCTGATCGGGGGAGCGAACATCATTGAAGGCGTAGTGGAATCCGCAAGCGTTGACTCGTGCACAATTCGCGTCAGAGGAGGGACAACGATCCATAGTCCTCCAGCCGGAATCGCGATGAACCAGCCTGTCGTTATCTCTCTCAGAAAGGAGAGTATCGAAATCTCTAACCAAGGCCTTCAACGCGGCAATGCGCTGAAAGGCAAGATTCAGGCCGTCCGATTTTTGGGTAACTCACGCGAATACTTAGTTCGGCAAGCAAACGGTGACATCATTGCCTTGCGCCGATTTCAAGAAGGTTTCGAACCCGCCTTTCAAATTGGAGAGAGCGTTACGATCGTTTTCCAGAAGGATGACGTGATGACCTTCGCATATCCTCCTCAGGGGCTGAGAAAGGAGCTGGAGATAGAGTAAATGCCGAAACTCGAAGTCGTCAGGGTATCAAAATACTATGGAAAGATCGCGGCACTTGACGGTGTATCACTTAATGTCAAGGACCAAGAGTACGTCTGCATAATAGGGCCGAGTGGTTGCGGAAAGAGCACGCTAATAAAATGCATAGCCGGTATCATACAACCAGATGCTGGCGAGATCTTCATCGATGATCAACGGGTTCAACACATCTCGATCGAGGACAGAAAGATTGGATATGTATTCCAAGACATCGCGCTTTTCCCCCATATGCCAGTGCGGGACAATTTAGCCTATGGACTGGCAGTGCGAGATAGAAAACCAGACCACATTACTAGCGTAACTAACGAGATGCTGGATCTCATCAAGATGCGCGAACGATCCAAATCCTTCCCCTCCGAACTCAGCGGAGGAGCACAGCAGAAGGTCGCGGTCGCACGGGCAATAGCCACGGGATCCCGCCTCTTCCTTCTAGACGAACCGCTGGGAGCCCTTGACGTGTTGGTAAGAGCTGAGTTGCGTTACGAGCTGAAGCAGTTGGCAAAAGACCTTCACTTAACGATTATACACGTGACTCATGACCAAGAAGAGGCCCTGTCAATCGCAGACCGAGTAGTCATAATGAAGCAGGGCAGAATCGTTGAGACGGGAACCCCCGCGGAGGTCTATCTCCGACCCAAGAGTTTGTTCACGGAGAATTTCGTGGGTGAAACAAACATACTGAGAGGGGAGATCACAGGCACGGAGCCGGGTCATTGCTTCGTGAAGATCGGCAGTTGGAAGGTTTCACTGCCCCGGTCCGAAGGAAAAGTAGGTGACCGAGTGGTTGCAACAATTCGTCCAGAGTTCTTGCAACTCAGAAAGTTGTCTGGGGAAAGCAAGTTGACAGGGACAATAAAGCAAGTTGTCTTTCTGGGAAGCATCACTCGATATAGTATCGAGACTGAAGCCGGTTTTCCACTGATCGCGCATCAGGCCACTGCCTCCGGTTTCACGGACTTCAAGGCCGGGGACACTGTCACCATAGTGGTTGACGAGAAACATATGCTCTTATTCAACTCCCCCGCACAAGGTTTGGAGAAGGAGCTAGCCCTAGAGGCGTCTGCCTGAAAATCACAATCATGAGGTGTCGCTGTTTTGTCCTTGGAAGGATGGCTGCAAGCAAGACGTACCGTGAAAGCTATGGGTCTAGTGTTGGAGCATTCGAGGATGACAACCCTAGCCGTCGAGCTTTTAGCAAAATGCATCCAAAAGGGAATTGACGGAAAGACAGACGAACTGCAGGTCAACTTTGCGCTGCTCCAGCAGAAAGAGCACGAGGCCGACGAGCTGCGACGGCGAATCATTGAGGAATTGGCGCGAGGAGAGTTGCCTTCGGATGAGCGCGTTGGCTTGATGCGACTGGGCAGGCAAATTGACTGGATCACTGATTGGGCCCACGAAGCGGCCAGAATTCTCGTATTGTTCAAACTATCCAAAATGCCGAGGCAGCTGCAAGACGTCATAGTCGAGATGTGCGAAACGGCAAGACAATGCACTGCAAAAGTGACAGATTCAGTGGAGAAGCTAATGAGCGGAACACTTGATGAATCGCTCCGAGCCGCTGACGGCGTGGAACGTTTGGAGGAGCAAGTCGACGGGCTTCATCAAAAGGCACGAAGCAGCATCCCAGAGATCGAAACCAATGGCCTACGAGTGGGCTCAATCATTCTTCTAAGTCAATTTCTTGAAGCTGTAGAGAACATGGTGGATCACTGCGAAGATACATGTGATCAGGTCCGCGTCATGGCAGTCACGCTGGCAAAACGCAAGGACTAGACATCACGTAATCTGCTGCCGACAAGCGCAGGAATTACCAAAAACAAGGCGTAGGCGAGCCATATGGAAAGGAATGAGAAGTAGTCTAGGCTCCCAAACAGGAGAACGTACACTAGTATATCCAAAAGGATGTTGATCGCGGCCAGCGAGAATCCCAACTTCAGTCCGCCCCGTGCTTTGTCACTCTTTCCTCTCAGTTCGGTTCTCGTGACACGTGCCAGAATCACAACATAGACAGGGATGAGCACGAGGCTCACGGCTGGTAGCTTCGAAACATAAGCGACAGAAGGAATGTTCCATAGCGGTGGAACGGTGAACACAATGACTCCCCAAACGAAGCCAACAAGCCAGATAACAATCGCGTAGACGACCACTCGAATGTTAGTTGTTGGCACCCAAATGCAACTCAGACCGTCAATCGTTGCTATAGTGAGATAACAAAGTTGCGGGACGACAAGGGGTGGACCGAAGCGCTTCCAGTCTTGGAAGGTCGTTTTCAACGGAAATAGAACCAAAACTAGGTAATCACTCGTGCTTCGAAACAGCTAATTAGCTCGATTCTGTCCCATGCTGGCTTTCAGTTAGAGGAGTGCTGATCTTGAAAGTATCAAGCGCGATTGCGTTACCCGACGTGCAGATTCCCAGAGAAGTTCCAACGACCAAGTACCGATTCATGGATTACTTCAAGAGATTCGAGAACGTTCCGGCTGTTCGAGAAATCTTCGGCGAAATGACCAAGAAGGTGCTTGAGAGCCTTCAGGTGGAGTTCTTCAGCTCACGATTCGGGTTCATGGGAGTCAGCGACGAAGACGGGCATTTGCTCATAAGTTCGTTCTGCTTGAAGGACGGAAACCTCCGTGATCTATACTTGGATGTCATTCACGAGCTTGTTCACGTCAGGCAGTTCGAAGAAGGAAAGGAACTCTTTGATGAGAGCGTGGAGTACGTCGATAGGCCCACGGAGGTTGAAGCGTACAAACAGGCAGTCGCAGAAGCCCGAAGACTCGGCATGACAGATGACGAAATGGTCGAATACCTGAAAGTAACATGGCTCGACGAAGATGATATCCGTCGACTTGCCAAGAACGTCGATGTGAATGTAGCAAGGAAACCTAGTCGAGGACGCCGCGCGAGGATTTCCTAGGAAGCGCGACATGGCATCCGAGATCCTTCAGTCGAGTCGGTCCGCAGAAACAGCGCCCTTTATCAGCTCCCCCCACTTGATCACAAGATTCGCGTCGAATCGGAGCGCACCAGAATTGTACGTTTACCTCTTCGAAGAAGGCAGTTCGCGCCTCAGAAACCTGCTCGGTGGCAAGGGTGCCGACCTAGCGGAAATGGTTTCCCTAGGGCTTCCAGTCCCATCGGGTATGACCATTACCACGGAAGCCTGTAACCACTACTCAGCAAACAATCGCGAATTCCCTGAAGGTCTAGACGACGAGATTTCGGTGAAAATGAAGGTGCTCGAATCCAAGACTGAGAGAGCCTTCGGAGACCAAACGAAGCCTCTTCTAGTCTCTGTCAGATCGGGAGCACCTATCTCCATGCCTGGTATGATGGATACCGTGCTGAATCTTGGACTTAACGACGTTACGACCCGCGGCCTGATTCAGCTGACACAAAACGAGCGATTTGCGTACGACGCCTATCGACGATTCATACAGATGTTCGGGAAAGTGGTTCTAGGCGCGGAAGCCCAGAAGTTCGAGTCAATCATTTCAAAGCACAAGGACAGGCTTAGCATAAAGTCTGATCTCGACCTGGACGCGAAAACACTGGCAGAGATTTCACAGGAATTCAAGAAACTCATTCATGATGAAACGGGAAGGGATTTCCCACAAGACCCAAACGTACAACTCCGGATGGCCGTGGCCGCGGTTTTTGATTCCTGGAACGGACATCGGGCAAGAATCTATCGACAAGCGAACAAAATCCCTGAAAGTCTGGGAACAGCGGTCAACATCCAGACGATGGTATTCGGAAACCTGGGAACAGATTCCGGGACTGGCGTTTGCTTCACAAGGAACCCTTCCACAGGTGATCGCAAGCTTTACGGAGAATTTCTAATCAACGCGCAAGGTGAAGACATCGTCGCAGGAATCCGAACACCCGCGCCCATAACTGAACTGGAACAAGGAATGCCGAGCGTATTCAAGCAGCTGACCGACATCTGCGTCGTCCTCGAACGCCATTTCAAAGACATGCAGGATATCGAGTTTACCGTCGAAAGGAGCAGGTTCTATCTTCTGCAAACTCGATCTGCAAAACGAACGGCACGTGCTTCGGTCAAAGTTGCAGTTGACATGGTTCGAGAGGGTCTTCTGAGCAGCGAAGAAGCCGTTTTGAGAGTTCAACCCTCCCAAATCGAGCAACTGCTTCATCCCCAAGTTGACCCGAATTATGAAGGGCACCCAATTGCCACAGGTCTCCCGGCCTCGCCAGGCGCGGCGACTGGGAAGGTGATCTTCGACACTGATGAGGCACAATGTCTGGCAGCCGCCGGTGAAGCCGTTATCCTAGTTCGAGAAGAGACAACCCCAGAAGACATACACGGCATGATTGGCGCCAAGGGGGTTCTCACCAGTCGCGGAGGCATGACATCTCACGCCGCTGTCGTTGCGCGGGGAATGGGGAAACCCGCAGTTGTCGGGTGCGAGCAAATCAAAGTAGACCCAGTGGCCGAGATCTTTCTCACACGCCGCGTCATTGTTAAGAAAAACGACATAGTAACAATCGATGGAACGACGGGCCAAGTAATGCTGGGCGTCGTTCCTACAATCTCACCACGCCTGAGCTCCGACGCAAAGGAGCTTCTCAGTTGGGCTGACGGCATCCGCCGACTAGGAGTCAGAGCCAACGCCGACACTCCAGAGGGAACCGGGGCGGCCAGGGAATTCGGTGCAGAGGGAATCGGTCTCTGCAGAACCGAGAGAATGTTCAATGCTCAAGATAGGCTCCCAATAGTTCAGGAGATGATTCTTTCTGCAACTGACGAAGAGCGCGCAAGAGCACTGTCCAAGCTTCAGCCCCTGCAGAAGGAGGATTTCAAGGGGATCTTTCGAACCATGAACGGTTTACCAGTCACAATTCGACTGTTGGATCTCCCCCTTCACGAATTCCTACCAAAGTACGAGGATTTGGTCGGCGAAATAACGGCGCTACGCGAAAAGGGGGCGTCAGACAGCCTCGCATCGAAAGAGCGGGTCCTCAGGAAGGTAATGGCGCTCACAGAGCATAATCCGATGCTCGGGCATCGCGGTTGCCGACTTGCCTTGAGCCACCCAGAAATCTACGAGATGCAGGTTCGTGCAATATTCGAAGCCGCTATCGAGCTGAAGGATGAAGGAATCCACGTTCACGTGGAGATCATGCTCCCTCTCGTCGGAGAAGCAAACGAGATTCGCTTCTTGCGCGGGCGTATAGCCGACGTTGCATCGAAGATGGTGAAATCGCAAAGAGAGATCGACTTCAAGATCGGGACCATGATCGAAGTTCCGCGAGCAGCTTTGACTGCAGGAGAGATCGCACAATATGCTGATTTCTTTTCCTTCGGAACCAATGACTTAACGCAAGCGACCTTCGCATATAGCAGAGACGATGCTGAAGCAAAATTCCTCAAAGACTACTTGGAGAGGGGGATTTTGCCCGCAAACCCCTTTGAAGTTCTCGACCGCAAGGGCGTTGGGGAGCTTATGCGGATTGCAGTGACAAATGGCAGGAAGACTAATCCTCAATTGATCGTCGGGATATGTGGCGAACATGGCGGAGAACCTAGCTCCGTCGAATTCTGCCACGAACTAGGACTCAACTACGTCAGCTGCTCACCATACAGAGTCCCTGTGGCAAGAATCGTGGCTGCTCAAGCTGTAGCACGTGAGAAGGTAACGTCTGAAGAGAATAAGTGATACGTTTCCTTTTCCGAATCAGGTTCTATACACCTCGCGTTTTCGGAACCATGCTCTGGCAGCCCCCGTTGAGAGTTCGAGAGTGCTCCTTGGAAAGTTCATATGAGTGACCGTAGTTGGGGCACGAAATTATCCGTTGAAGTCCAAATTCACGTACGTTGGAATCAGAGTGAAGGATCTCGAAGTCGATGGTGTTCTACTCAAAACTACTTGGCATGAAGGTCAAAGGTAGAAGCAAGATGGAGCAAACCAAACGTGAGACTGTCGGTTTGGAGAGCGAAGATGGCGGCTTTCTTCTCGGGCTAAACTACTACGAGAAAGACAGCCCTACTACGCTGAGTACACTGTGGGTGAGGGGCTAGATCATCTAGCTTTCAATCTTGAGGACTTTCCAAAGCACTGGAACAAGCCAAGGCAAGCCGTTACACGGTTCTCACCGAGACTAAGACCAATGGAAGCCGCTGGGCATACGTAGAGGATCCCAACGGCATACGGATCGAACTCTTCTAGCTCGCCACGTAAGGCGCCATCTCAGCAAGTCGAGCAAGTGGAAAAGCAGAACGGGATCCACTCCTCCCTTCTTCTCCAAGCCACCTTTTATGGTGGTTGCTAGGCGGTCTTTCTAAGTTGATGGTGGAGGTGAGTTGGGTTGGCGAAGAAACGCAAGGCGAAGATGAGAGTTAAAGAGGAATCAGCTAGGATAGAGAAGGTTCAGGAAGAATATCAAGCATAGGCTGCCAAC
>Ga0315268_10000266_pt1 | contig 60524 bp, 42 predicted proteins | sample C1_top_MG_FD_204535 | JGI IMG/M metagenome (GOLD analysis project Ga0315268, IMG submission 204535) | Sediment microbial communities from Yellowstone Lake, YNP, Wyoming, USA - C1_top | ecosystem: Environmental > Aquatic > Freshwater > Lake > Sediment | place: USA: Wyoming | collected 2017-08-01 | reverse complement strand
CCAGGAGGCATAGGCGGCGCCCCAGGCCTGGTTGATTTTATCCACCGTTCCGTACTTTGCTTTCAAGTCTGATACGAAAACCTGTTTGGCCGCCTGACCGGGAGGCGATACGAGAGCCGCCAAAGACAGCGATACTTCGTCCCCCCAGCCGGCTTCATTGTCCACGAAGTATCCGATGCACCAGGGATCGCCGGCGGATTTCCCCCTTTGCCGGGATAGGCTTTTCCGGGCCTCCTCTTTAAAGCCGGGATCAAAGACGTCTTTGAATTTCCCCCAATAGCCCTCGCTGCCTTCCAGGAGCCTGCCCCCGAAACCGACCGCGACGACGTAGGGAGTTCTTCTGGCGAGGTAAATCCCTTCGTCAGACCAGTTGCCGATCGTGTTCATTCCCCAGCTTCGCAGGCGGCGGTGGCTCACCTCAGAAAACGACTGCGGCCAGGATGGGCCGTACTTTCGCAGCAGGTTGGCCGCCTGGAAGTTGTATGTTTCGTAGGCTCCCCTGCCCCGGTAATAATTCTGAGGGGCCCAGGATGATTGGCCATAAAATTGAGCGAAGGGAGATCCTTTTTCCGGGAGCCCGCGGAAAAGAGCGGTGCGATCGGTCATCGGAGTCACGCCGGACTGGAAGCGTACGCAATCCATTCCGTGAGACCAGAACAGCCGGCCCTCGGGATCAACCAGCCACCAACGGCCCTCAAATTTTTCCGCCCGGAAAAATCCCGTCGATCTGAGCTGAGGCCCTTCCTTCCAGCCGCCGTATCGGTCCCAGCCCGGAGGCTCGGGGTTTTGAGCGAGATCCGCCGTTTCCTCGTCCCCATATTTTTTTAGGTCTTCGGGCAAGTGAGTTTTCCTCGGCCATTCCTTGTGGATGAACTGGCCGAATTCATCAATCATCGGGAAGAATTCGCTCTCACTCATAGACAGCCACCGGGGCGGAACATAGGTTCCCACGGCGCGAATCGGTCCGATCTCAAAAACGCGATCGGCCGTGGGATTGGAGACATAAATAACAAGACGATCGATTTTATCGATATCGACGGGCGTATCTTTGGCCATCCCGCCGGGAAAGCCGTTCATCCCGAAGAGCCTGGGAGCGAGTCTCTCCGGAAGAACCCTGGGCAGGGACGCTCGAAAGATTCTTTTTTCCCCGGGGCCCAAGTCGATTGTCTTTTGGAGGCTTTTTTCTTTGCTTCCGGGATCGGCGTTGGCGATGCGGAAACGCATGGAGACCGGCACGCTTTCATTGTTTTTTATTTCAAAAGAAATCGCCTCAAAAGCTCCGAGGTCCCAGCCGCCCCGCGGGGCCTTGAAAGTCACTCCGGAAAAAGGGACGCCGTGGCCGGTTGTCACGAGGACCGTGCCGCCATCCTTGCCGGGCGAAAGCTTGATCTTTGCGTCCTGCGTTTCGATGCTTGAAATCTCCGTCGGACTCTCAAAATTGAAAAGGATCTTGTCTTGGCCGAGCCGGCGCGCGGCCGGCGAAACAGAAGGACTCTGAATCCTCCCGCCAGCCGGGCTGAAGGACAAGGCAGAGAGGAGAATTATTCCCCAATATATGGATTTCTTCATTTCCGTCCCCCTCTCAGCGAATCATGACGCGGTAGAGCCCGGCACCGTGGCCGGGAAGACGTGGCGAGAATTTCTCTTTAAAGGCGCCCAGGTCCCGCCGCGCCCAAAGATCCCGGACTTTATGCGTTCCAGTCAATCCCAGTTCATTCCAGGTCATCGCGAGTTCCGACGGCCCGGCATCGCCCAAGTTAAACAAGCCGACATATATCATTTTACAACACAGAAGTCCACCTGGGGATAGGTCAAATGGATCATCAGAATTGTTGAAATTCGGGCCAAGCTCGAATATCCTATCTCGCGAAGGAACATGAGCGGCAGAGTGATTGTCAGAGCGCATCGAATACATTTATTAAAGGAGGAACGCCGGTGATTGAAAAATTCTGGATGGTGCCATTTTTGTGTCTGACCATTTTCCTGATCAGTTTTTCAAGCTCAGCGGCTCAAGAGCCAAAAGAGATCAAACTCCTAAAACCGCAGACCGAAGGCGGCCTGCCCTTGATGCAAGCCCTCAAAGCCCGGCAGTCCTCGAGGGAGTTCAGCGCGGATAAATTGCCTCTTCAGGTTCTTTCGAATCTGTTATGGGCGGCCGATGGCGTCAACCGGGCCGATTCGGGAAAGCGGACGGCACCTTCCGCCGTCAATTGGCAGAATATCGACATTTACGTCGCCCTGGCCGAGGGTCTTTATGTCTATAAGCCGGTTGAGCATGTCCTTCAAGGTATTCTGGCCCAGGATATCCGGGCGGCCACGGGCAGCCAAGATTTTGTCAAAGATGTTCCTCTGAACTTCATCTATGTTGCCGATTTTTCGAAGATCAACAGGGGCACCGACCAGGACAAAAATTTCTATTCGGCCGCTCACGTGGGCTTCATCAGCCAGAATGTTTACCTCTGCTGCGCATCCGAAGGCTTGGCGACCGTCGTCCGCGGTCTCATCGACCGGGAGGCAATGGCCAAATTGATGAAGCTCCGGCCGGACCAGAAAGTCATATTCGCCCAGTCCGTGGGCTACCCGAAAAAAAAGTGAACTTCTGAATGGAGGCATCATTGAAATTCCGGCTCGCCCCCGCCCTCGCTCTCGCCGCCGCGGTCATGAGTCTTTTCATCCTGTCTTGGGGTCAGAAAAATCCTGCTGATCAAACGGTGGAAAACCTGCGCGCCTTCGCCAAGCTCTACGGATATGTCCGCTACTTCCATCCAAGCGACGAAGCGTCCCAGGTCGACTGGGAAAAATTTGCCATTTTCGGCGCCGAGAAAGTCAAAAAGGCCCGCGATCTTAAAACCGTCCTGGAAGGGCTCTTTCTGCCCCTAGCTCCGACAGCTCAAATCTATCTCAACGGGGAACCGCCTAAACCCGTATCAGTCTTTTTACCCAAGGACACGGCTGGGCTGAAAGTCGTCGCCTGGCAGCACCGCGGCGTCGGCTTTGGGAGCGCCAACTCTCCTTATCTAAGCATCCGCGTTAATAGGGAAAATGTCTTGAGAACCGCGATGGGAGCGGGCACGATCAGCCAAGGAATCGACGCCGCCGCGTGCCGCGGTCAGGATATCAAGCTCAAAGCCTCGGTCAGGATCGACGGGAAAGAGAGTCAAAGGCGGGGGTATCTGTGGCTGCGCGTCGACAGGCCGAACAACCGTCCCAGCTTTCTGGACACCATGAGGGACCGCCCCATTCGCTCCAGCCAATGGAAAGAATACGAAATCACCGGGACTGTGGCTTCCGATGCCGTCTTCATCGCCTTCGGCGGTATTTTGGAAAACGGCGAGAGCCTGGCTCTCGACGAATTCGAGCTCCTGGCAAGAGACAAGAAAGGCAAATGGAAGCCGCTCCCTATCCAGAACCCCGGCTTCGAAGCAGGCGAGTCCGACAAAACGCCGGAGGGGTGGGCCCCTCTCAGCCGTGGGTATCAATACAGGATTTCGGAACAAAATCCCGCCGCAGGAAAAAAGTGCCTTGTCATCCAGCCGCCGACAATCAAGCTGTCAGAAAAAATCTTCGACAAGATGCCGGCTGCCGGCGAAACGATCCGGAAAAAATTGACCGCCGACCTGGCCTGCTCGATTCCCCTCGCTCTCTACAGCGATGGCCAAGAAACTCTGGGCAAGAATGAGCGCTATCCCTTCGAGAAATGGGCAAAAGCTCTGGCCGCAAAAAAGATCGAGGACTGGTCGGCTAGGAACGAATCTGTCCGCCTGGCCGACGTCATCATCGCCTGGAATATCTTCGAGCATTTTTATCCCTACTTCGATGTCGCCGGCGTGAATTGGGACGAAGAGCTGACCCTGGCGCTTCGAAAAGCCCTCCTGGACAAAACCGAACGGGATTTTCTGAACACGCTGAGCCGGATGGTCGTCCAGCTTCACGACGGACATGGGAGCGTCAATTCCGCTAACTTGCCGCCGCCGACCGGGCTTCCTATCGTGGTGGAGTGGGTGGAGAATGAAGTCGTCGTGACGGCGACTCGCAATCCGTCGCCCCTGCAGCGGGGCGATCTTATTGTCGCCGTGGATGGAGTCCGGGCCGACGAAGCTCTTAGAAACACAGAGGCGTTGATCTCCGGCTCGCCCCAATGGAAACTCACCCGGGCGCTCGGTCTCTTCGGGGCCGGCGAAGAAGGGACATCCGCCGAGCTCGGCGTCAAGCGAAGCGGAAAGATCCTGGACATCGACATTCAAAGAAACAGGAGGCCGCCGGTTCCTGAAGCCAAGGGGCCGCCGATTTACAATTTCCCGGAGGGAATCATCTACGTCGACCTCGGCCGGGCTGGCATGGACGTCATCAATCTTCGGCTCAAAGACCTGGCAGCCGCCAAAGCCGTGGTCTTCGACCTCAGGGGCTATCCCAACGGAAATCATGAAATCCTCTGCTATCTTCTGAAAGCCAAGGATACCTCGAACGCGTGGATGCAAATCCCCCAATTCATCTATCCTGACCGGGAGAACATTGCCGGGTACCAGAAAATGGGATGGCTTTTGGATTCGCGCGAGCCCAAGATCAAAGGGAAAGTCGCCTTCATCACGGACGGCCGGGCGATCAGTTATGCCGAATCCGTCCTCGGCTTCGTCGAGCACTACAAGCTGGGCGAGATTATCGGAGAGCCGACGGCCGGAACGAACGGAAACGTCAATCCGTTCGAACTGCCCGGCGGCTTCCGGATCACCTGGACGGGCATGAAAGTCGTCAAGCACGACGGCTCGCAGCAACATCTCATCGGCATCCGGCCGACTGTGCCGGCCAGGCGGACGATCAAGGGAGTCTTAGAAGGCCGGGATGAGCTCCTCGAGAAAGCCCTGGAAGTCATTCGGAAATAAGACTTCGGGCTGCCTATTTAATCGCTTCAATCAATTTCCTTATATCATCCTGCTTGGGGTTGATTTCGAGCGATTTTTTCCAGGCTTTGAGCGCCTGCTCCTTGTCGCCGACTTTTAGCCAGCATTCTCCCAGGGAATTCAGGACCTCAGCCACATTGCCCCTAAAGGCAAGGGCTTTCTGGTACCAGGCAATTGCCTCCTTTGGTTCACCGGTCCCCTGGAATGCTTTGCCCAGGCAGCTATAAAGTTCGAAATTGGCGACGTCCCTGTTACTAAACGGAAGGAGAACCGCTCGAACGTTGCCCGGCTCTCCCTTCCTGAAAAGAACCTGGGCCAAGCTCAAGGCATATTCCAGGGAAGCCGGCTTTTTCGAGTAAGCTTTTTCCAATTCGACATGCGCTTTATCAATGTCTCCCCGGCTGAGGAATTGATTCCCCAGGACATAGGAGTAGTACGGATCATCCGCCGGCGGATTTTCCTGAGCGACAACCCAAGTGCTGGGGATGGTCTTGTCGGAAAGAACAAATTCCGCTCTTTGAGCAAGAATCTCTCGGCCGGCCTTATCAAAAAGGCCAACCCTGAGAGCGTATGTTCCTGGAACGAATTTGTCCATCGAGAATTCTTCGAGGAAATCCCTTCCCTCCGGATAGTCTCGGACATTCTTTCGCGCAGAGAAAACCGCCTGGCCGTCCTTGATGATGGAATAGCCCAAGGTCCCACTAGCTTTCAATTCGGAATTCAAGCCATGAATCTGAAAGAAGAGGAAAAGCCGGTCCTTGGCCTGGAAAGTGCTATTGAGACAGGGATAGATGAGGAGCCCTCCGACTTTGTAGGCTCGGATTGCCCCTCCTTGGGGGATGTCCTTGGCAACCTTTCTGGCCAGGACAGGTGGGCTCATCCAAAGAGACTCGCCTTCAGGAATGGAAACTTTTTTCTCAATGGTCGTGAACTCTTTAGAGACTGTGTTTTCCAGAAGAAGGTTAAACGTATAGGTGCCGGGAATGATGGGGACTGCATCGTAAAGCTGAAATGAGCTTTTCTCGACCGCCTTCAATTCCTCCTTCCGCAGTTCAATGGGGATATATTTTTCCTGCTGAAAGACGGTCTTTCCGCCGGCGTCAGACAAGCGGAGAGTCGTTTTCAGGTCGCTGAAATATTTGTCCTCATAGGACTCCATTGACAGGTTGTCGGGGACGATGACGTAGTCCAGAAAGAAAATATCGGAGGGATCCTGAAGAATACTCACCGCGGAGCGGTTGCCCATGAAGCGCACGGAATAGCTGACTTCAACTGTGGCTTTATGTTCGAGGAAATCATAGGCGTAGGCGTCGTTGACTTTCTTCTGAGGATATTTTTGAACCTCAGCGAGTAGAATGGACGAAGAAAGCCTGTCCTCGAAACCGCTCGTGCCCGGAATCAACGAAACCGAGGCTCTAGCCGCATCGGGCGAGACGAGCTGACCGAGCACCAGGTAGGCCCCAACATCCCATTCGTCCCAGTCTAAAGGATATGGACGCGTCACTGGCGCCCGGCGGGGATTGCCAACAAGGTCCTTGGGCGAATTCCCAAGCGGATTGTAGAGCGCAAAGTCTCCGCCCCCTCCCTTTTGATAGAAAAGGAGCTGAAAGAATGGGGTTTGGCCGAAGGCCGGATTCCCTTGATAAAACCAAATCTCCATGGGGTAGGCATCCGATGACAAGAGCCTCTGAACATCCCTGGGCGGACCCAGGATGATATAGATGCGGCCCCTCTCTGTCCGCGAACCCTTGAAAGGCGTCCCTCGCCCAAAAGTTTTATTCGCATATTCGATTCGTCTATAGTGTTCTTCCTTAAATTCGTTTCGCGGCGTGCCCGGAGTCGGGTCGCGCTGCTTCCAGAATTCCTCGATAAAGAGGTCCCTATCGCTCTCTTTCTCCAGCTTCAAAAAAACTTCTCTCTCTATATGAGTGATGATATAGACGACCTCTTCCTCGAGCCAAGCTTTGTGCTTTGGCGAAAGTGGGATTTGGCTGAAGGCGAGAGCTGGAAGCAGGACGCCGGCAGAAAAAACCAACAACGGGATGATTTTGCCTTTCATCTCCCCCCTCCTAAAATCTGATATGGAGCCCGGCTAAAAGATCGACTCCAGAAAAATCGAAAACGGCTTTTCGCGCCCCGAGAGCGTCGGATGATCCTTCGGGGTAAACGGCCAGGAGGGAATAAGGATTTGCCGAGACCAAATAAATGACTCCGCTATTTTCGATATTCGGAAGGAGAAGGTCGCCCTCCTGCCTTTTAAGCTTATCCGAGCCCTTGAAGTTGGAGATCTTCGCTGAACGGCCCTGGACTCCAAAAAAAAGCGAAGCGCGTTCAAGCAGGCGGAGATCGAGCATCGCTCCACCCTGGAGCCCCACCTTTGTCGCTTTTCCAACCAGACCGTAGCTTTCGACGAAGGCCCGGCCTTGCGCATTGCGGTTGTATTCGAGACTCGCCCTGAAAATAGCGGGCCCCGCGTTGATTCGAAGTTTGAAAAGCCGGCCGAGGGGCTGAGTGTAGAAGGCCCCAATCCTGAACGTTGTGACAGTCAGGTCCGTGACGCTGTTCATCGTGTTTTCATAGACCTTGAGTTCACTGTACCGGAAAGCATCGACATGGAGGGTGTGGATGTATCCAAAACCTAGCCCTATGCCGATCCTCGGGCTAAGGTCGTAGATAACATCTCCGCCCATGTTCACCGCCGAGTTTAAAGGCTTGACGCTCCTCGCAAGGATATTGACACCTCTCGCGGCGATGGCATCCGCTCCGCTATTAAATAGGCCCTTGGCTCCTTTATCGATATCCCCGCTTGAGAACATGGCCAATCCCCCGCAGAGCATGACGTGAATACCAAGGCCTTCGAATTCTCCTTCCTCGGCCTGCCAAAAATCGGCCGGTTTCTTGATTTTCTCCTCGAGAATTTCAACGTCGCTCTTGGCGACATATCCGATGAGGACGGTCCCGTCCTTGCCGGGTGGAAGGACGACCCGAAACCACTCGCCCTCGGCCTCATAAGAACTGAGGACTGTCCCTTTGGGCAAAGTCCCGATGACTGGACTTTCAAGGGACGGCCTCAGGCGCACGGAGGCGCTCTCGGCCGAGACCCGAAGCTTCCATTCAGCGGTTTCCTGACTCCAAGAAGCCGGCGCAAGCACCAGGAGACAGACTCCCCATAGGCCAGTTAAAAGACAAATCCTGAGCATTCGGACAGGGCACTTTTCCGATTCAGTAGACATGTCTCTCTCCCGTTCTTGACCTGCCGGTTATTGGCGGTCCAAAAATTCTTGCTCCAGCTTTCGATCCCGCTTTAGATTTTGAATCTCAGCCCTGCCAGAAGGCTCACGCCGGAGAAATCCAGCACGGCTTTCCGGGCATTCTGCACGCCCGGGGCCGCACCTGAGAAAAAGACTAGCCGCGGATACTTCTCTCCATCAACATAATAAAGGGTTCCGGCTGTTTCGGTCGTGACCGGCCACCCACCAACCTCATGGACAAATTTCTCGGAGCCCTCAAACCCGGAGACTCTTGAATACCTGGGCTGGGCTTCGAGAACCAGGGAAACCCGAGGGTTCAAATGCGCTTCCAGGTCTAGGCTTCCGAAGACCCCTAGTCCGTTGGCTTTGGCCTGCTGGTAAAAATCATCGGCATAAGCGGGGAACGCCACGTTCCGATTGTAATTATACTTGGCTAGAAAGAGGGCCGGGCCGCCGCCCGCACACAAGCTCAACCAAGACGTTAGGGGCAAGGAGTAAGACAATCCGATCCTTATGGAAAAGACGTTGATCCAGGGCGTGCTGTTCATCCTGACGAGGTTCGAGTTTTCACCGTGAAAGGTGAAATAGCTTCCGGCTTCGGCATGAATACGATCCAGGCCGAGCCCTATCATGATTCCGGACCGGAAACTATAGATAATATCCCCGCCCATTGCCACTCCCGACCGCAGCGAGCTGGCTGCCCTCAGATCCGGCGTGTACCCAGAAGAAGTAATATTATCCACATCCGCATCAAACAGTCCCAACGCACCCCGGTCGAGATCGCCCCCGGAAAATCCGCTCCAGCCGGCGGCCGCTTTTAGAGCCAAACCTAGACCGCGGAATGGGGCGGCCTTCGTACCCAATAAGCCCGGCTCTTGCTTGATTTTTTCCTCGAGGATTTCCACGTCGTTCGTGGCGATATATCCGATGGCCGTCGCCCCTTCCTTTCCAGGCGTGAAGGCAATCCGGAACCAAGCGCCCTCCGCTTCGGTAGAACTGAGAACCGTCCCTTTGGGCAAGGTTCCGATGACCGGACTATCAAAGGCCGGCTTCAGGCGGATAGAAGCGGCTTCGGCGGAGACTCGGATTTTCCATTCAAGGGCCCGCTGGGTCCAGGAATAAGCTTGGGAGAATAAAAGGCAAAGCCCCCAGGCGACAATAAGGATGCCTTTTCGCCAAGGACGAGACATTTTAATTCCAGTTTTTTGAGACATTTTACACCATTCCCTCATTAGACTTTAAATTAACGCAGCAACCATCATGCCAAGAATACACCGGCGGATTTTCCTCTAGAGCGGGTAATTGTATCCTCGAATTGCCATCATTGTACCATATTCAGGACGGGGGCACAGGACAAAAACGGGTTTTTGGCAACTTTCCTGCCGGGTTTTTCGTATCTATTACTGAGAAAACAGCCATGTGGAGCTTTATAGTTTAGATGAGAAGAAATACCGCAAGGAGAGGATAAATGAAAAGATCAGCGCTCTGGCTCATGTTACTGGCATTGCCGCTCGCGCTGACGGCCAAGGACAGGCCGGTCAAGCAGGAGAAAAAGGCACCGGAACAGAGAGTCGTCCAGGCCCTCCGGGCGGAAGAGCCCATCGACATCGACGGCCTTCTCAATGAAAAAGTCTGGAAGACCGAACCCACCAACGGTTTCACCCAAAACGACCCCCAGGACGGGGCCCCCTCGAGCGAAAAAACGAACGTCTGGGTGGCTTACGATGACAAGGCTCTCTACATAGGCGCCTTTTGCCACGATTCCGATCCCAAGAAAATCATCGGTCTGCTCGGGCGGCGTGATTCCCAGATCGACTCCGACTGGTTCATGTTCGCCGTCGATCCTTATTACGATAAGAGGACCGGATATCTGTTCGGCGTCAATCCTGCCGGTTCCATCACGGATGAGGCGCTTTCGAACGATGTCAATGACGACTCCTCATGGGACGGCGTCTGGGAATCAAAGGCCGTCATCAACGGCCAGGGTTGGACCGTGGAGATGAAGATCCCCTTCAACCAGATCCGCTTCCCGAAACAGGACGAATATGTTTGGGGGGTGAACTTTATCCGGATCATCAAGAGAAAGAACGAAAAAGCATCCTTTGCCTGGGTTCCGAAAAACGAAAGCGCTTTCGTTTCCAGATTCGCCCGTCTGGAGGGCATCCATGCCATCAGCCCGGGCCGGCACGTGGAGTTCCTTCCTTATACGGTCGGGCAAGGCCAATTCCGGCCCGCCGAACAGGGCAATCGCTTCGAGCGCGGACATAAATACCTCGGCAACATGGGATTCGACCTGAAACTCGGGCTCAAGAGCAACTTGACGTTGGATGCCACGGTGAATCCCGATTTCGGCCAGGTCGAGGTGGACCCAGCCGTCGTCAATCTCTCCGCCTATGAGACTTACTATGAAGAAAAAAGGCCCTTCTTTATCGAGGGAGCTTCGATCTTCAACAACTTCGGCCGCGGCGGTATTTATGTCAACGCCGATATCAACTGGCCGAGTCCAAACTTCTTCTACAGCCGCCGGATCGGCCGCGCGCCCCAGGGCTACGTGACGGAAGACGGCTTCGTCAACTTTCCCGACCGCTCGACAATCCTGGGCGCCGGCAAGGTCACGGGCAAGCTCGGCGGCTGGAACGTCGGTTTCGTCAATGCCCTGACGGCCCGCGAATACGCCGAGATCGACGCCTCCGGCTCGCTCCTCGAACGAGAGGTGGAGCCGTTTACCTATTATGGCGCCCTCCGCGCCCAGAAAGACATCAACGAAGGCCAGCATGGCTTTGGCTTCATGGCCACCGGCGTCATGCGCGACCTCCGCGCCGACACGCTCAACGGCCTCCTTAACAAGAACGCATTCAGCCTGGCCTTTGACGGCTGGACATTCCTCGATAAAAAGCGGAACTACGTCGTCGGCGGCTGGGTGGGCGGAACGCGCGTCGAAGGAAGCGTCCAGGACATTCTTCGTCTTCAATATTCTTCGATGCACTATTTCCAGCGGCCGGATGCCACGCATGTCGAAGTGGACCCCGGAGCGACTTCGCTGAGCGGCTGGGGAGGCAGGATGAGTTTTGCCAAGGAAAGCGGCAATTTTCTTTTCCTGACCGAGGTTGGAGTCCTGTCGCCCGGCTTCGACCCGAACGATGCCGGGTTCCAGCGTTCCGGCTCAGACCTGGTCAACGTGTCTATCCTACCCGCTTATCAATGGACCAAACCCGGCAAAATCTTCCAGCAGGCGCTTGTCTTCGCGGGAGCAGCCCGGAACTACGACTTCGGTGGCAACACGGTCTATGAGGGCTGGTTCGCCTCTTTCCAGGGGGTATTGCGTAACTTCTGGCAATTCAACACCATGTTCGCCTACAACCCCAGAACGATTCACAATACTCTGACAAGGGGCGGTCCGCTTGCGCTGCGGCCCTGGGGCTGGGAGCTCGACCTGCAGCTGGCGACCAACAGCCGCAAAGCCGTTGTCCTCGAGGCCAACGCCGTGACTTATATCCAACCTCAGAACGGCAGGGAGTGGAACGCTGAGCTCACCCTGCGTTGGAAGCCCAGGCCGAATTTCAGTCTTTCGATCGGTCCGCAGCTTATGGGGGAGACTACCAACAACCAATGGGTCACCCGGGTAGCGGACGAGCTGATGACGGAAACTTACGGAACGAGATATCTCTTTGCCCATATCGACCAGAAGATTATTGCCGTAGAGCTCCGTGTGAATTGGACATTTACCCCGAAGCTTTCGCTTCAGGCTTACATCCAGCCCTTTATCGGCGTCGGCGCTTACAGCCGGTTCAGGGAGCTGGCGCGCCCCAAGACGTTCGACTTTAATATCTATGGTCAGGGCGCATCAACAATCAGCTTCGCCGACGGACTCTACACCGTGGACCCGGATGGCGAAGGGCCGGCCGCAGCGTTTGACTTCGGCAACCCGGACTTCAACGTGAAATCTCTCCGCGGCACGATCGTCCTGCGCTGGGAATATCTCCCCGGATCGCTCATCTATTTCGTCTGGACGCAGAACCGGGCCGATTATGCCCATCCGGGCGATTTCCAGCTCCGCCGCGATTTGGGCGATCTCCTGACGGCCCCCGGCGACAATATTTTCTTGCTGAAAGTTTCCTATCGCTGGAACCTTTAATATAAAACAGAGATTAAAAATCACACTTACTAGCCGAACGATATTTATAAAGATAGATAATTAGCGCCGACGCCCGACGGGTGGCACGGTTTGGGGGACCCCCGCCGACCCGAGCGTTTGCGGCTCACTTCATTTTCTATTTACAAATCCGGGCAGGCATAATATCCTAGGCGATCTGTATAAAAGGAGACCTTGGATGCATAAAATGGGGCTTCCTGGACGGCGCTCGACGCTCATTGCGGGTCTTGCGGCGCTCATGGTTGTTTTCGGACTCGCGCCCTTGGCGGCCGCGGAAAAACTCGCGCCTCTCAGTCCGTACAAGACCGACACGCCGCCCGTCATCGACGGCGTCCTCGATGATCCCGTTTGGAAAGTCGCTCCTTCCGAAACCGGCTTTAAGACATATCACCCTGACTACGGCAAGGACATGCCGGAAAACACGGTTGTTTACTACGCCTACGACCAGGAAAACATTTATTTCGCCTTCCGCTGCTTCGACAGCCAGCCCAACAAGATCAAAGCCTCGGTCGCGGCGCGCGATACGATCCGCCCCGAAGACTGGATCTGCATCAACCTCTGTACGTTCAATGATCAGCAATCCCTCTATGCGCTCTACGTCAACGCGTTGGGCATCCAGGCCGACTCGAAATTCGAGGGAAACCAGGAGGATTTCAGCGTCGATATCGTCTGGTATTCGGCTGGGAAAATCGATGCCGAGGGCTACGCCATCGAGATGCGCATTCCATTTAAAAGCATCCGCTACGCCCGGAAAGAACCCGTCGAAATGGGCATCATTTTCGAGCGCATGATCAGCCGGCTCTCCCAGTCGGGAACCTACCCGCCGCTCGATCCCGTCCAAGGCATGAACTTCCTGACCCAGACGCGGACGCTGCTCTTCACAGGCATTAAACACTACACGCTTCTCGAAATCCTTCCCGCCGTGACCTATAGCGGCGGCAGCGCCCTGGAGGGGGGAGCACTCAAAGCTCAAAAGGGCGAAGCTGCCCCGAGCCTGACGGCCAAATATGGCCTGACGTCTCAGCTGATTATGGACGGGACGGTAAACCCCGATTTCAGCCAGGTCGAATCCGATGCCGGCCAGGTCGACTTCAACCTGCGCTATTCCCTGTACTATCCCGAAAAGCGGCCTTTTTTTCTCGAAGGCCAGGAGAAATTTTTCTTCGCCGGATACCAGGATGGCGATCCGCTCGGGGCCGTCGTCTATACCAGGTCGATCATCGACCCCCTCCTGGGCATCAAGCTCAACGGAAAAGTCTCTCCCAAGGATGCCGTCGCCTCGATTTACGCCATGGATGAGCTTCCTTCGGGAGAAGCACAAGATTTCGCCCACTTTGCGATCGTGCGCTATAAACATTCTTTAAGCGAGGATGGCCATCTGGGCGGTTTCTTGACCGGGAGGTTTGAAGGATCCCATAGCAACTCCGTTGCCGGGGCCGACGGCCAGATCCGGCTGACGCCCTCAAGCATGTTCAGCTTCCATGGATTCTTATCTCAGACAAAGCCTGGTTCGTCCGAAGAATCCTGCGACGGCCATGCTCTCGGGCTTCATTACCTGTATTCGACTCGAAACTGGGTCCTCTTGGCCGCCTTCCAGGATTTGAGCGAGGATTTCGACACGGAGGTCGGCTACCTCATGAGAAACGGGCTGACCCGGCTCAAGCTGGGGGCTATGCCGATGCTCTACCCGAAGTCCAAGCTCATCCTGAGGATCGATCCCATGGTTCACAGCACGCAGATCCGCGACAAGTTCAGCGGCCTCTACGAAACGGACAACTCCTTTGACCTTCGGTTCCTCATGCCGCGGAATACCTCGGTCACCGTGGGAGGGAAATACGCTACTGAGGTCTACCTCGGCCGGAGGTTCGATCGCAGCAGCGTTCGAATCGTCGCCAACAGCTATCTCTCAAAGTCGCTGACCTTGGGCGCCTCTTATCGATACGGGGGAAAGATTCGGTATGTTGACGATCCCTTCCAGGGCCGCGGAACGGACGCTCAACTGGCCGCCGCTTACCTGCCTTCAGAGAATCTGCGCTTTGACCTCAGCTTGACGTATGTGGACTTCACTCGCTCCGCCGAAAGCGTCAAGGAATTTGACTACACCATTGTCCGAAGCCGGAACACATACCAGGTCAACAAATATCTCTTTTTCAGAGCGATCATCGAATACAACTCCTTCCGCAAGCGGCTGATGACGGATTTTTTGGCTTCCTTCACCTACATCCCGGGGACAGTCGTCCACATCGGCTACGGTTCTCTGTACGAGAAGATCGCCTGGCGCGACGGAGATTACGTCAGCGCCGACCGCTTCCTCGAATCAAAACGGGGGTTCTTTTTCAAAGCGTCCTACTTATGGCGTCTTTGAGCCTGAACCGCTCTCTGAGCATTTGCGGTGCTGGGGGGAAAATGCTATAAAAGGTAAACAAAGGAGAACCGGATGAGCACTGTTCTAAAAGTCGAAGGATTGAAGAAGTCTTACGGCCGTGTCGAGGCCCTGAGGGGCATTGACTTCCAGGTGGAGGAGGGCGAAATTTTCGCCCTGATCGGCCCGAACGGCGCGGGAAAGACGACCACGCTGAGAATCGTCGCCACGCTGCTTTCCCCTTCCGATGGAAAGGTCGAGCTTCGCGGCTATGACGTGAAAAAACACCCGGAAAAGATCCGGGAAAATATCAGCTACCTTCCCGAAGAAGCCGGGGCTTACAGGAACCTCAAGGGGAGGGATTATCTCAAGTTCATGGCCAATTTTTATGCGCGAACCGCGGACGAAGCCTCGGAATACATTGCCCGCGCCAAAGGCATTGCCGACCTGGGAACCCGGCTCGGCGTGAAAGTAGGCACCTACAGCAAAGGCATGGTCCGGAAGCTTCTCCTGGGGAGAGCCCTGATGACCCGCCCCGCCTTGGCCATTCTGGACGAACCCACCTCGGGGCTGGACGTCATCAATTCCCTGGAGGTCCGGGAGATCATCAAGCGCTATGCCCGCGAGGGCATTTCGGTCCTCCTCTCCTCCCACAATATGCTGGAAATTGAGTTTCTCTCCGACCGCGTCGCCCTGATCGACAAGGGCCTGATCCTGGATTCCGGGACGCCGCGCGGACTGAAGGAAAAATACCAGGCCGAGAATCTCGAAACCGTGTTCAGGAGTGCTGTGCGATGAAAAACTTTCGAAACCTTCTCCTCAAAGAAATCAGGGACATGCTCACTCCCCAGCTGATTATCTCCTTGCTGTTCATGATGGCCCTTTTCTATTTCATCGGAGGGATCACCAAAAAAGAAGCCGAGCGGGCGGCCGGAAGACAGAAGATTTCCGTCCTCGATCAGGATACCTCCGAGTTTTCCCAACAGCTTCTGGGTGGGTTACAGACGATGAATTTTCAGGTGGAAAAGATTGGCGCTTCCGACCCGGCGGCGGCGGTCGATATCGCCCGGGGCGGAGACACCAATCTCCTCGTCGTCATCCCCCCGGGTTTTGGGGAATCGGTGGCCAAATTTGAGGCCAAGGAGATCCAAACCTACACGTTTATGAGAAATTTCTCGATCATGGGAACGAGAACGTCCGGGATCCTCAGGGGCGTCATCTCGGCCATAAACACCTATCTGTCCAACGATTTCCTGAAAAAGAAAATTCCCGAATTCAATCCCGAAAACCTTAAGAATCCCATAAAGAGCAAGGATTTCATCATCATCAAGAGCCGCATGGCCGAGGGCTCGGCGGCCATGATCGCCGGCTTCGTCGCGTCCCAATCCATTATCATCCCGGTCATCCTGATGATGATCCTCATCTATTCCTCCCAGATGGTCATCTCCGCCATCGCCATGGAAAAACAGAACAAGACTCTGGAAACCCTGCTGACCGTGCCGATTTCCCGGGCCACGATCGTCGCCGCCAAGATGCTCGCGGCCGGATTGGCCGGCCTGCTGTCCGCCGCGATTTATATGGTGGGCTTCAGGAGCTATATGGGCGGCGTGACCGCGGGCATAGGCAATGCGCCCGGCGTCTCCCAGATCGTTCAGAAACTCGGGCTGTCTTTCGACGCCAAAGCGCTGGCCCTCCTCGGGGTGTCGCTCTTCTTAGCCATTCTTTGCGCTTTAGCCCTGGCCACGATTCTCGGTGTTCTGGCCGAAGACTTCCGCAGCGCCCAAAGCCTGATCATGCCCATGATTTTTTTGGTCATGATTCCCTATTTCATCTCGATGTTCGCCGACATCAAGACTCTGTCCCTGCCTGTGAAGATCTTCCTCCTGGCAATTCCCTTTTCCCATCCCTTTCTGGCGACGCAGAATATTTTTCTGGAAAACTACAACGCCGTGTTCCTGGGCATCCTCTACATGGCCGTCTTCTTCGGCGTCATGGTCGTGATCGCGGCCCGCATTTTCTCCACGGACCGAGTCCTGACCATGAAGCTGCGCTGGGGCAAGAAAAAGGTTGTGTTATAAGCCGGTTCAATTCAAAGATTGAGCGTCCTCGAAGTCGATCAAGAATATGATCATCCGAGGCCGGCGGGAGATAAGAAATGAGTACAACCAGGCAACAAATGCTTCGGACCATTTTTCTTATCCTCATTCTCATCGGACAGGGCCAGGCGCAAGAGACCAAAAAAGAAATCCAGGATCAACGAAATCCTGCCCGATTTCATCCGAACATCAAAATTCTAAGTTCCATCAAAGAATACGATGATGTTCGTTGGTGCAATTTAACGAAAATCACGGCCCCGCTGACCTTTGATCTCATCTCGACGTTCTGGTTCAACGGGGAGACGAGGTTCGGAACGTCCAATGACATCGCCCAGGCGACACTGGAAAAGGGGAAGAATCCGGGCCTGGGCGTGCGGTCGATCCATAAAAAGGGAATCACGGGCCGAGGGGTGAATGTGGCCATTATCGATCAAAATCTCTGCCTTAACCATCCCGAATTTAAAGGAAAGGTCGTCCAATACAAAGATGTCGGCTGCGAGACGCCGCCCGGCCGAGGGAGCATGCACGCCCCTGGAGTCATGAGCTTGCTGGCCGGCAGCACAATCGGCACAGCCCCGGATGTTCAGGTCTATTTCGCGGCCGCACCATCCTGGACCGCGGACGCCAAATTTCAAGCCGAGGCTCTGGAATGGATCATAGATGTCAATCGGTCACTTCCAAAAAGAGCGAAAATCAGGGTCGTCTCAGTCTCGGCTGCTCCTTCAGGAAAAGGCAGTCCTTTTCAGAAAAACAACGGGCTCTGGGATAAAGCCGTCACGGCCGCGAAGAAAGCGGGCCTCTTGGTGCTGGACTGTACCGTGGATAACGGGATCATCGGCCCCGCTTTTTGCGACATCAATGATCCTGATGACGTGAAAAAATGCAGACCCGGATTTCCCGGGAGGCCCGGGGGCGGCCCAAAAGACCGCGTTTATGCCCCGTGTTCGGCCAGGACTACGGCTGAGGAATACGATGACGGGTATCCCAGCTACCAATATTGCGGACGAGGTGGGCTCAGCTGGTCGATTCCCTATGCAGCCGGAGTCTTAGCTCTCGGCTGGCAGGTCAAGCCTAGCCTCGCGGCCGATGAAATCGTGAAGCTGCTGTTCAAGACAGCCCATCTCACGACCGACGGCTACAAAATCATCAATCCTGTGGCCTTCATCCATGAAATCGAGAAAAAAAAATATTAATGCATTAATTAGAGTGACATCCCCGTTGGGGCGGCGCCTAGGCCGCCCGTAGCCCCCGCGCCCCGGGGAACCAGTCCCGTCGGTTCCCCCCGTCGGAAAAACCGACTGGGCCCCCCTCCGCTACGGGGGCCTAAGGGCGGCCTAGCCACCGCCCATGCATTGTCACTTTATTCATTGCGTTTATATTAGTTTTCACTGAAATAAGGAGCATTGTCGGATATGGAGCAAGAATTCATTCGGACGAACCTATTTCGCGCCTTTCCCTTCCAAAGAACGCGGGGAAGACTCTTTCATCCCAGCTTCTTCTTGAGCAGGATCAGGCAATCGGCAGTCAGCTTGATTGGGGCAACAATAGCATTCCTCTCGTCTTCTCCGCTGGCGGCGCAGGAGCCGTTTGATTATTTCCGCAACAGCTGGAACGTCGTCGGCCTTAAAGACTACGAGCGCGGCACGCGGATCACGCCCGACAACCAGCTTCTCCTTGCCGGAAAAGATAGAGTCACGATCACCATCGGCAACCCGCCGCTGCCCCTCAGCCGCCGGCAGACAAAGACCTTGCTCGAAGGTTGGCTTCCCATTGTTCAGGTCAAGGCGGCCTCGGCCGATGTCCGTTACGAATTCCTGTTTTGGGCGACGCCGCTTCCTGCCGTGGCAAACTGGGAAAGGGCTTACGCCTGGCCGACGGACGGCGAAAATTACTTGAACTGGATCGCGGTCAAAGCTACGAACGTCGGAAGCCGAAAAGCCCCGGCTAGAATCCAGGTCAAGCGCTGGACGGCCAAGGAGGACTATTCCAAGGTCGCGGAGTCTCCGCCGGAAAAGCCGGGAGATATCGCGAAATATCAAGCTTTCATCCGAGATTTCTCCTGGACATTAAGCCCAGGAGAGGTTAGGGAAGGCCACGTTAACTTCCCCTTCTTCCAGGCCAAAGGTTTTGAGGCCTTCAACAAAGAGGATCCGAAGATATGGTTCAAGCGAACAGTGGATTTTTGGAAGACTTTAATGGACGGAACCGCTCATCTCTCCGTTCCTTGCTGCAAGGCAACCGAGGCCTTCCTGGCTTCGCGCGTCTGCCAGCTCCTGGCCTTTGACCACGGCGAAATTCACGGAGGCGAGGGATTCTATGACGAGTTCTATATCCGCGACGGCGCCTACCAGGTCATGGAACTTGAGGAAGCTGGCCTGTTTGAAGAGGCACGCCGGGCTCTTGACGCTTACCTCAGCCACCAGCGGCCGGACGGCCGGTTTGAATCCCAACCGGGCCAGTTCGACGCCAACGGCCAGGCCGCTTGGGTCCTTTGGCAATTCTACAAGATTACGGGAGACAAGAAATGGCTGGCGGAAGTTTATCCCCGGATGCGGAAGGCAGTGAGCTGGACTCTTGAAGCACGGAAAAAAACTCAGAATGACCGGGCATTCCCCGGATTGCTTCCCGCTGCGCTCGCTGACGGCGAATATCTCTGGGAAGGAAAGAACCACATCGTGGGGTATGATTTCTGGAACCTCCGGGGTTTGCTCTTGACCGCAGACGCCGCTCGAACCCTGGGGAAAAACGAGGAAGCTAAAGAGCTCGATCGCCAAGCGGCCGCCTATCGAAAAGCCATTGACGAAGCCTGGAAAAAAACGGGACTGCCCTATTTCCCGCCGAGCTGGGAGAAGGATGGGACTCATTGGGGGAATACCGAAATTCTCTGGCCGACGCCTATCCTCAAAACGAGCGACCAGCGGGTCGTGGCCATGAGCCGGCATGTCAGGAAAGAATATATGGGCGGCTATGTGGAAGGGATCATTCGCTGGGGGACGCCGAAGCTCAAGCCCGCCATCCATCCCTATATGGGCGCTTATACGACGATGAACGATCTCCGCCGCGGCTTGGACGAACAGGTCGTTGAAGACTTTTATTGGTACCTTCTCCACTCGGCCGCATCCCACGCATTTCCGGAGGGTATCTATTATCAGGAACGGACGGCGTGGGGGGAAACGATCCCGCATGTCACGGGCGCGAGCAACTACGCCCTGCTCCTGCGCCACATGCTCGTCGATGAGATAGGCGATGAGCTCCATTTGCTGCGGGCCGTGCCCGATTGGTGGCTGGGAGAAGGCAAGGAAATTCGTCTCGAGAGCGCGCCCACGCATTTCGGCTCGCTCAGCCTGGTCGTGCGCGGCACGGCTTCGGGAGTCAAAGTGGAATTCACGCCGCCGCTGCGAAAGAAGCCCAAAAAGATCATCCTTCACCTGCCTCGATCACGTCCCTTGGCCGAAAAACTCAAAGGCGTCAAAGCTGTTTATCGCGCCGACCAGAAGAAACGATGGGATTTCGAAACCGTCGTCCGGCTCTACTCGAATTCTGCCTCCCCCTTTCTCAGGGAGTAGCAGGGTGGTATACGCACACGGAGAGCCCATTGCTCTGCTTCAGGATTTTCCATAAAATGCACACATCATGAGGTCCGATCCCAAGTCTTTCGACCCTCAATCGCTAATGCAGCGGCTCCGGACGGAAAAGCCCGGCCTTCGAGCCCAGCTGAAAATGGTGCCCGAACCGCGGCCCGGCCAGAAGGTGTATACAGAAGTTGAAGCTTCCTGCCTAAAGGCTGGGGTGATGGTCTTGCTATATGTCCGCGAAGGTTCCTGGCATACGGTCATGATCCGCAGGCCAAGCACTGTTTTGCACCATAAAGACCAGATTGGGTTTCCCGGAGGCGAGCTCGAGCCGGGCGAAAACTTTGAGCAAGCCGCGCTTCGCGAGACCTGGGAAGAACTTGGCGTTTATCCGGACCAAGTCCAGATCATCGGCTGCCTGACGCCTCTCTACATCCCCCCGAGCAATTTTTGTATTTATCCGGTCGTTGCGATAGCAAGCAGCCCTCTCTCCTTCAAGCCGCACCCTGAAGAAGTGGCTGAGATCATCGAGGTTCCCATCGGTCATCTGGTGGATGATCGGAATGTCCGGCGGGAAACGTGGACTATCGGCGAGCAGCCCATCGACGTCCCTTTTTACGCCTTCAAAAATCACAAGATCTGGGGCGCGACAGCCATGGTCCTGGCGGAATTTTTAGAAATCTTCAAGTTCTCCCGATAATCGTTCATCCGGATCCAACCGGCTGTTGCACGAAAACCCTGCCAAACTTGGGCGCAAGGGGACCGCTTCGCCCCATTCACAAACCTTTAACAGAATCTTAACAACTTCTTGACAACTATTGACCCTCCCCAGCCTATCTTAATATCGGCAAAAGATTCATCACTGCAGGCTTGAAAGAGCTCGGGTGATGAGCCTCAACGCAAAAGGAGGGAGCATGAAAATTCTACTCGTTAAGCCTCCACTGAACAGGCGCTTGATTGCGCCTTCAGGAGGGGAGCCTCTGGAGCTCGAATATTTGGCTGCCGCCGTCAAAGAACACAACGTCGAGATCCTGGACATGAGGATCGATCGGCATCTTGTTCAAAAACTCGAAGCGTTCAGGCCGCATTTCGTGGGCCTGACAGGGTACACCTGCGACGCCAACTCGGCCAAAGCGGTCATGAAAGAAGTCAAGAAATTTGACGGCAAAATCATCACCGCGGTGGGCGGACATCATGCCACGTTTCTTCCTTCGGATTTCGGACTGCCCTTCGTGGACGTCATCTTCTTGGGAATGGCCGATCTGACGTTTAAGGAATATATCCGAGTCCAGGAGGAAGGCGGGGATGTCCGTTCGATAAATAACCTCGCCCTCAGATCAGAGGGCGGACTTTTTTTTACCCAGCCCGCCCCTTTTACCGTCGACCTTGATACTCTTCCCTTTCCGGCCCGGCATCTGACCCGTCAGTTTCGAAAAAAATATCTGGACCAGTTCCGGAACAGGACGACCATGGTTCTGACCAGCCGGGGTTGTCCGTTCCGCTGCAATTTCTGCGCCTGCTGGAAATTGCTCGGCGGCAAATACCTTGTCCGCAGTCCTCAATCCGTCGTCGAGGAAATAAAAGCTTTGCCCGAAGAGATTGACCTGATCTATTTTGCCGACGACAACACTCTTCACAACGTCAATCATGCCCGGCGTCTCTGCCGGCTCATTGAGGAGAGCGGAATCCGAATGAAGTTTTCTATGTTCTCCCGAGCTGATACCATTGTCCGGCATCCGGATCTCATCGAAAGTTTAAAAAATATCGGACTGACCTACCTGACCGTGGGCATCGAATCCATCCGGGACGAAGATCTGAACGCCATGAGAAAGAAAACGACGGTGGCCATGAATAACGAAGCGATCAGGATCCTGCAGAAGCTGGGCATAGCCAATGGCGCCCACTTTATCGTCGACCCTAATTTCGAGCGGGAGGATTTCCGGCGGCTGCTCCGGTATGTGAAGGACCATAACCTTTTCCAGCCGGTCTTTACGGTCCTGACGCCCTATCCGGGAACCGACCTCTATTTAGAGAACCAGGAAAGAATTCTGATCAAAGACTTCGACTACTATGACGTCATGCATTCGATCTTTCCGACACGGCTGAGCCGAAAGGTCTTTTATCGCGAGCTGGAGCGCCTCTACCTCCGGAGTTACGGTCTCCGCAGGTATGTCTGGTCTCGACTGAAGGAGTTGTGGCGGAACTTGAGTCGCTCCAAGCGCCGAAAATTCGTCCCGCCCGACCGCCTGCCTTTTCTTATAACGCTCTTCCTGCAGTTTGCGACGCTTCCGCTGCGATGGAAATACAGAAGGCTGTATAAATCCGAGCCCATTGGGATCAAACCTGCTTGTTAGGCATAATTTTCCAGGGGCGGGTGCGTAATGAATAGGTTTGACCCCGGGTGAGGCTATTTGCCGAGGGCGAGAGTCTTCTGCATCTTGGGAAGAAAATCCTTCACCGGCTCGAATCCCGTCACCCGGGTATCCGGCACCTCTGTTCCGTCCACAGCCAGAAAGACCAGGGTGGGAAAGCCCTTGACTTGGTACTTCTGGCAGGCCGCTTTGGCCAGAGGATCACTAGCCGAAGTCGCGTCTACCTTGAGCATGACGAAGCTCTTCGAGGCTTCGATAACTTCGGGCTCGGAGAACGTCCGTTTGTCCAGTTCCTTGCAGGCGATGCACCAGTCCGCCCAAAAATCGATCAGGACGGGGCGGCCGGCGCGGACGGCCTCGGCTATTTTTTCCTCGGCATAAGAAGACCATTGGACGGAATCGGTCACGATTCCAGCGCCTTTCTCTACGGCCAGGCCGCCTATTCTTGAAGCGATCTCTTTGTCCAGATAGCCCTGGATTCCGGTCGCCGCGACAAAGAGGCCGATACCGAAAAAGATGATGCCCACGATATTTCGGATGTAGGGAAACGCTTTGGCCGGTGACTTCGTGGGTTCGATCCAGGCCATATAGATGCCCGCGACAAACATCGTCAAGGCCAAAGTCAAATGATAGTAAAGCGTATTGGGAAAGAGTGTCTTTAGGAAATAGACAGCCATGGCGATGAGGATAAAGCCAAAGATCGTCCGCACCCAGACCATCCAGGCGCCTGACCTTGGCAGCCGGCTGAGGCTCCCCGAAAATATTCCTAAGAAAAGAAAGGGCACGCCGAGCCCGAGGGCCAGGACAAAAAACAGCAGGAAGCCCAACAAAACATTGCCCCTGTCGCCGACGTACGTCAGCAGCCCAAGAACAAAGGGCCCGATGCACGGCGCGGCGATGATGCCCACGGTCAAGCCCATAAAAAATGTGCCGAAATATCCCTTCCGCGATCCGCCGGCCAGCTGGTTGAGAAAGGCCGGCACGCGGAGCTCGTAGACGTTGAACATACTTAAAGCCAGGATGACCATAACCAGGGCGATGCCGAGGAGGACCGGCGGGTACTGCAAGGCGGTACCAAAGAGACTTCCAGTGAACGCCGCGATCACGCCGAGGATGGAATAGGTCACGGCCATGCCGATGACATAGGTAACGGAATGGGCAACGATGCTCCCCTTCTTGCCCTGCGACTGGCCGCCGAAATAGCTGATGGTGATGGGGATGAGCGGATATACGCAGGGCGTCAGGTTGAGCGCCAGCCCGCCGAGAAAGACGAGCAGAAAAGTCAAAAAGAGACCTTTTCCTTTGAAATCTCCAGCGGCCTTCTTAGTTACCGGCGCAGATGTCGCGGGGGGCGGAGAGATTTTTTGAGTGCTCGCCGGGGGCGCGACCACAGCCGGGCGTATTTGGTTCGAGGCGGCCGCGGGTGGCTCGGTCCTCTGTTCGGTCTGGGCAGGAGTCTTATGGGCGGGAGAAATCTCGTTGGCCGCCTCCGTTTTCCCAGCTTCCGGAGCTTTCCCTCCCCGGACCTCGACGGCGACTTTTCGGCTGAAGGCGACGTCCGTCGGCGCCAGGCAAGAGCGCTCATCGCAGGCCTGGTAGCCGATCCTCCCCTCGATCAGTACCTCTTTTTCCTTGAAATCGGCCGCCAGGCTGACCGTGGTCTTAATCTCCACTTTGCCTTCATAGATGGATAGGGGGTTTTCCGAAAGCTCCAGCTTTCTCATCTCCGCAGGAGGAAATATCACCTTTCCGAAAGTAACACCCTTTTTGGGCGCCAGATCGACCGTCACGGGAATGAGATAATCCTCCGTGGGTTGGTCCGAGTTTATGTGATAAGGCGAACGGATCAGCAGTTCAAACGAAATGTTGTAGGTCAGGCCGGGTTTGAATGTCTCGGCCGAAGGAATGACTTTCACCGCCACAATCGGCTCGTCGCGCTGGGAAAGGACGAACGCGGCCGTTAAAAATACGAGCGCGATCGATAAACACGTGCGTCTCATGACATCTCCTTATCGACTTCGCAGGGCATACTATAGACGCGATCAGGAGGGTTGTCAACGCCGCCAAAAACAGGCCGCCACACAGCAAAATCCCCTTCATAGCGGAGCCCGGCCTTCCTTTTTCGGAGGCGCCTCACGCCCAGACGGTCCTGAGACGAGTCAGCTCCTTCCCGTCGGCAGGCCGATAAACCTGATGGAGAAAAGCGCGGGGCGTCGCGCCCCGAACATCCTGGATTTTCGAGATAATCCGCTCGCCGTAAAAAGCCTCAGCCCGGAACGAAACTTCGACGTCCATCGGACGCATGGCGTTCATAACGTCCGCCGGAACGGCCTCCAAGGCCCATTGAACATAAACGGCGTTGTTGACATGCTTGTTGAAATCCAGATCCTTCGTGAGAACGGGAATAGTGAGCTCGGCGTCGGCAGCTTCCAAGAGCGGCAAAGGAGGAAAATCATCATCGACGGCCCGCCTGGGACATGTCAATCCATCCGGTACGTAATTGTCGAGGCGGACGGGCTGCTTGTTGTCCGACCTGATGAGAAGCCATGAGGTCGTCGCTCCCAGAAGCGTCCGGCCTTTTTCGTCCAGAACCTCGAAGTCCCGCAGGGCAAAAAAGTCCTTTTTCCCAGAGGCCCAGGTCGTCACTTCGACGGCCTGGCCGTAAAGGGGATACCGGACAATCTTGAGATGATAGCGGGAGAGGATCCAGGTCAATCCTTTCCGAAGGACGTCGGTGGCCGACAAACCCCAGGAGCCCGCGTGGTCCCCGGCCGCGTCCTGGAGGAAGTTGAGGAGGGACAGCAGGTGCGCCCGTCCTTCGGCATCCACTTCGTAGCTGTGAATCGGATACTTTTTTCGATAGGGTTCGTTCATGGGATTATCAATCGATCTGTATCTAACATGATTTCGCAGGGAAATCAAACCGGATCGAGCTGACGAAGCATCCCAAAATCTTCGATAAAATTAATAATGGGTGGCACGGATGCTGCCTTGCAACGCCCGAAGCGCCTGAGTGGTGGGTGGGAGGGTCTTGCGCGAGGGCGTAAGAGGCACGTCCGTGACAGGACCCGTCGAACCTTTCAAAAATTTTGGAATGCTGCTCCGGCCATTTTTATCGCTAGTCACTAACGATCAGCCGAATGGAAAGACGATGAAAACCAGGATGTCCCAAAGAGTGTGGCTGACAGCGACCAGCAGGATCGACCGATAGCGGAGATAGAGAAACCCCCAGAAGAGGCCGCAGACGCCCGCCGCCAGCACGAGCATGACGTTGCCGCTTCCGGTATGGACGAGCATATACAAAGCCGTCGACAAAAGCCAGCCGGGGATAAGGCCGAAGCGGGCCTGCCAGGATCGCTGGAGGTATCCCCGCCAGAAAATTTCCTCTCCGGGGCCGATCAGGAATACCATGAGCAGGACGATCCGGAGCGGAGCGGCCCCGGATTTGAAACCATACACCCGCCCGATTTCCACTCCCGCAAAAGGCAACACCCGTCGCGAAAGGAGGTTTAAAGCGTAAAAAATCCCAAAAAGAAGAAGAGCCCCAAGAATGCCCGCGCCCGCTTTCCAAGCCGGTCTTCCTTTCAGGTCGGAGAAGATCAGCCCGGCACAATTCCTGTCCATAACGAGGACGATGATGATGAGCAACGCGATATCGGCGCCCATCCACCACCAGAAATCGAAAGCGCCAATCGAGCGAACGACGAAGAGAGGTCCGAAGAGAAGCGCCGCTAGCGCAGCAACGATAATTGATCTCCATTCTCCTCGACGACTTATATCGAATAAGGATGGCCCTTCCCTGTTGGCCCCTGGCGATGGCGGGTTGATCATCGCCGTCGGCTTAGATTCTATCCAGGATAAATTGGAGCCAGAGGGCAGCCGTGCACAAAAGACCGAAGACGAGGTTGTAGTTGGCCGTCGCCCCATCCAGGATGATGAAATCCATAGGCCGACGCGGAGCGCGGCGCCGCCGGGCGCGTCCCCAGAGATCAAGCGTTCGGGGAAGGGCGAGCAGGATCAGCACAAACGTCAGCGGCATGGCGATGAGCGAGGGGAAAAGAAGCCTGGGGACGATCATCAGCCCGAAAATAATGGCTATCGAGCCAAAGAGGAGAAATCCATAATAAATGAGCGATCCCCTGTCTCCCAAGATGGAGGCGAAGGTCCTGACTCGTCGTTTCGAATCCGAGATTGTATCCCGCCAGTTGTTGGCATGCAGAATGGCGATGACGAGCATCGCCATCGGCACAGTCCAGATGACCGGAATCCAGGAGAACGCGCCGGTCTGGACGACCCAGGCGCCGAGCGAGCCGAGGATCCCAAAGTCCAGGAAGACCGCCAAGTCGCCAAAGGCATGGTATTTCAAGGCCGTGTAAGAAGCGCCGATGACGACGCCGACGGCTCCGACGACGAGGAGAACACGGCCGACCATCATCAATAGAACGAGGCCGATGCCGACTCCTACGGCGAACAGGCCGGCCGAGCCGGCCGCCACGGCTCCGGCCGAAAGCCAGCCGCGGACAATCGCCCCGCTCACCGGTGTCACATCTCTGTCCAATCCGCGCCGGAAGTCAAAAACATCGCTGAGCATATTGGCGGCGGAGTGGAGGATAACCATCGCCAAGAAGGCCAGTAAAAATCGAAGCGGCGACAGGGCGGCCCTCCCGATGACGACGGCTAAAGACGTGCCGAAGATGACAGGCATGGTCGAAGCAGGGAGGGCCCAAGGCCGGGCAGCCATAATCCATTTCTTAACAGCCGAAGGCGGGTTATTTTGATCAGTCATCGTGCGGCTCCGGATCGAAAGATAAAATCCAATTAAGGAGCGTCTTTCTTCTTGAAATACAGGACGGAATCCTTGTTCGTTTCCCAATGGTAGCCGAGGTGAAAGGTCAATTTTTTGACCCTGGCCGGGTTGGCGTAGGCCTCCTTCAAATCCTTCTGCTCGACGCCGGCGAAATCACTCACCGGTTTGATGTATTGTCCATACAGTTGGCCATCCCATTTGGCCGGCGGAAAATAGCGGTAAGGAATGCCGGTATCGTCCTCCAGGACAAAGCGGCTCTTGGCGAGAATCATATTCCGGATATTTCCAAAGTCCTTATAGTGCATCAGGTAGGAGGCGGATTTTATGAAAGTTGTCTCGAAAACGAGCCGATCGAGATAGAGGTAGATTGTCGAATCCTCGCGGAAGACATCGTCGACGAGATCGCAGGAAAAGTAATAGACCGACCTGACCTTCTCCGAGCCCTTGGCTTGAAAATCGATTCGAACCCCGTAGGGGCGGTGGAGACGCTTCTTGGGGAGGCTGAAATCCGCCTCTAGAAGCTCGCCCTTTTCCAGGAACTCGCAGCGCTTGATGGCGGTGATCCGATGCGCCGTCCTCTCCAGAAAAAAGCAAATAACGGGGAGAACGCCGTCAACTTTGTCATTGGTTAGAGTGGCGTTCATATTTTTCGTGATGAAATAGCTCTTGTTGAAGAAATCGGACAAGGCCGCCATGAGGTTGCCCGTATAGTTGCCGACCTGGGAACCCTCGGCTTTGGAAAAGTCGGGAAGCTTGCCGACGAATTCGAGCCCGAGCAAAACATAGACTTCGGCTTCGGGAAACATCAGGTAGGCTGTCAGAAAATCGGGACCGCCGAACGGATAAAATAGCATCCGGGTCGCAGCATTGGGCTCGGCTATCTCGGCCTCCGCCCAAGCTCTCATCGGCTGCAAGCGTTTGGCCGTGAGGTCCGCCCAATTTTTCTCCAAGCTGGCGGCATAGTCCTTCCATTCGGCGCTTTCCTGAAGAGTCTTCAGGGGTTCCGATGAGCAAGGCAAACCACTGATGAACCTGGCGATCTCGTCGTAGTCGACCTCCGCGGCTTGTGCCGGCCGGCCGGGGAGTGCCGAGGATTGTCCCGGCGTGACTGGGCTATTTCGGACCCACCGAACATCATCCGCCGAGACATAGAGAGAAAGAAGAAGAGTTGTAACGACCAGGATCGGGAAAATACGTGTCCTTGTCATAGCGGCTCCATAAATCATGCCTCATAATGATAAAAAAAATCGCTAGAAATATCTACTAAAACTGCGGGAATCGCCTTTTCTTGAATTTGATAACGGGTGGCCCGGCCGCTGCCCCGGATACAATTAGATGAGGATCTTTTAAAGGTGTTTCCCTAAAATAGTCCCCCTTGTAGATACAATGCCAAATGCTCCTTGGAAGCAAACCCTAAAAAAGGGTTTCCCTCCAAGAGTATCCCTCAGGCGATTCTCTTGATGACAACCAGCGTCCGGTCGTCAAGGGGATCGGCCTTGGCCGTAAACTCGTCCAGCTCTCTGAGGATCGTTTGGGTCAAGTCGAAAGCCGAAGCCTGGCCGTGCTTTTGGATAATGGCGGAGAGCCTCTCAACGCCGAACTCCTCGTTATTCTTATTCCGGCTCTCTGTAATTCCGTCCGTGAAGAGAAGCAGGATATCGCCTTTATCAAAGGCCAGGGTTTTTAAATCATAGGACACCGACGGCAACATGCCCAGGCACAGTCCCGAGCTGTCCAGGAAGCTGACTCCCGCCGACCGCTTAACGACGAGAGGAGGGTTGTGGCCGGCGTTGATATAGCGCAGCTCGCTCTTTTTCTTATCCAGCTCGCAGAAAAAGAAGGTGATGAATTGGTTGATCGCGGAGCTGCCGTGGACGAAACTGTTCAGTTTGAGGACCATCGCCCCCAAGTCATATCCGGCATGGACTTCGGCGTGAAGGCTGGCTCTCAGAGAAGCCATGAGCAGAGACGCGCTCATCCCTTTCCCGGAAACATCGGCGATGGCGATGCCGAGGTGGCAGGGATCGATGAAAATGAAATCATAATAATCGCCGCCGACGGCCTGGCAGGGGATATTTCTGCCGGCGATTTCATAGTTCTCGCAGGAGGGATTTTCCTTGGGAAAAAAGTCCTTCTGGATCTGGGCGGCCAGCTGCAGCTCCCTCTTCATTTTTTCGGCTTCGATTTCGATCTCGATCTGGCGCGAGTTCTCGATCTTGACCGCGGCGAGATTGGCCAGGAGCGTCAGCAGTCGCAGGTCTTCGTCGGAGAAGGCGTCGAGCAGGGAAATCCGGTCGGCATAGATGATCCCGATGATCTCCGTGTCGTTCCAGAGGGGGACACACATCGCCGAGTGGATGCCGGAATTGATGATGCTGTCCTTGGCGCTGAACCGCGGGTCGAGAGCCGCATCCGAGGTCAGCACCGACAGCTGCTGCTCGAAGGCCATGTTGATGATGCTCTTGCTGAGCTGGATTTTCTGGTTCTGGAAGCGTTTGTTGTTGATGCGGATGACGCGCGGGATGAGCTGGACGGGATTGCCGTCTTTGAGCATCAAGATGCCCCGGTCCATGGGCATGTGTTCCGAGATGATATCCATGATATGGTCCAGAAGCTCGGTGAGGGGCTTGTGGAGGAGCAGGGCCTTGCTGACTTCGCCCATGATGGAGGATATTCTCTGCTCGGTCTTCATCTGCTCGATATCCCCCATCGGCGGGAAAGCCCGGATGGTGGTCTTCGTCGGCGGCTTGGTCAGGATGTCCCGGAAGGGAATGATCGTATTGACGTTCGTCGTCGAGGACAGCGCGTCCGTGACTTCGACGTTCGTCACAAGGGGCTTGTCAAAAATGACCCGAACCGAGCCGACGAGGACCTCATCCCCTTTCTTGAGCTCGAACTCGCCGGCAATTTTTTTGCCGTTGACAAACGTGCCGTTCTTGCTTCCGGCGTCTTTGACGGCAAACCCCCTGTCGATGGGGTAAATGACGGCATGATGACTCGAGCAAAACGGGTCGGGGATGAAGATCGTGTTATCGGACGAGCGACCGATGGTCACCTTGTCCGTGCTCAAGGCGATGGTGAAGGAGTCGCCTCCTTTGGGATAGATATAAAGCGTCGGCATACGAACTAGTTCCTCTAGACTAGATTATATCCCTACAGGGAAGCCGAATTCAAGGCTGTTCCGACTTCTCCATGGCTCTGAGATATTTCCGAGCGCTCCGGGCTTTGTCCTCGAGAGGGCTATCCTCGATCAGGGGCAGCAGCGCTTCCTTGACCTCCTTTTTGAGCAGGTTGTCCAGAAGTTCTACCGAATACTCGATGGCTTTTTTCGAGCCGGAGCAGATATTCTGGTAGGCCCGGATCATATCGTCATGGGAATAGACAAGGCTCAAGAGTTCAAAAATCTGCTTGAGAGCCCGACCGTAATTCCTCTCCAGGTCCTCGGCCAGGACACCCCGTTGCCTGTCCTTTCTCACGTCATTGAATTCGATCAGGAGAAGGTAGCTTTTTTTGATCAGCCCCCGGATGTGCTGGATAACTTCCCTGTCCCGGAATTCGATCTGGGGATAGAGGGACTTCATCTTGTACATACCTTCGATCATTTCCGCCTCGACATCCTTGCGGCCTTTTGGCAGTTCGGCCAAGAGCAGGTCGGCGGCCCGCTGGTGGCCGATCCTGGCCAGGATATCGGGGATAGACTTGCGGATGGCGATGTCCACGTCCGGGTCGACCAAATAATCCCTCAGGGTTCCGGTGATATTTCCTCCGTAAGCGATGAGAGTTTGAGCTGCGGCTTCCCGGAGGGCAGGCTTTGCCAGCAGTGGAACGATGAGCGGGACGAACTCCCGCTTTTTCTGCTTGCCGGCGCTCTCCAAAGAATACCGGACGACTTCCAGAGATTCATGCTTTAAGAGCTTGGCCAGGTTCTGAATCAAAGGAGAGCGGGGGTCCATGATCCCCAGGATTTTAGCGACCTCCATCTGAGAAACTTCCTGCTCCCGGCCCTCGCCGCCAGTCACTTTCTCGATGTGCTCCTTCATCAGCTCCTGATAGACGTCCATGGACATGATTTCCCGGATCTCCTGATCCAGGTTTTCCTCTTCCAGAGCGTCGTCCATGGTCGGAAAAAGAGCTTCTCCATCCAGTTCCAAGAGCGAGTCCATCGACGAGGCTTGTACTTCTGAAGACTTAAAGGCGAGAATTTTTTTGAGTTCCGGGCTGATCTTCTCGTTCTTGATCAGATCGAACATGTTCATAGCGTAGAGAACGGAACTCCGCTGGCGGCTCTCAAGCGTGTCGAAGACTAGCTTGGTCATGTCAACGTCGATTTTTTCGGCCACAAACTTATCGGCATCGGGCCACTTGACCCTCAGGTTTTTCTTGACGATACCTATGTATTCTTTGATGATTTGCCAAGACAAGACGATCCAGGCCAAGATAAAGACCAAGGTGAGGACTCCGATCGCCTTCATGGAGCGCATGGACGCCTCAGTGGCTTTTTTCTCCAAGACAAAGCCGAGCACTCCTAAGACCAAGAGAAGGACGGCGGCCAGCCCATCCGCCAGCTTGTTGATGAACATATCGATGAACACCTTGGCTTTATACTTGATATCCGGCGGGATCGGGATATAAAGGAGTTCCCGCGTCGATTGGCTGAAGGTATGGGTTAGACTTTTATCGGCCCCCTTGACCGCAACCGCCCAGTACATGATGCCGGCCCACGGAACAAAAAACAGCGCGCCGACCCCCAGCATCAATACGGCGGGCGAGACGAGGAGGGCAACCCGGACGCCAAAATTCTTCAAAACCCGGCTGGTCAAGAGCGTATTTAAAAGGTACGAGACGACGAGCATCCCGGCCGAAAACGTCCCAAGGAAGATTGTCTTTTTTTCGGGATTGTCGAACGTCTTCTGCAGGGCGACGTTGAACTGGGCATCGGTTAGAGTTGAAACGACAAAACCAGTCAGCATCATCCCGCTCAGCATGATCAAATAGCGATGTTTTGTCAGGATCTTTAAGCTTTGAAGATAACCCACTTTCTGTTTTTTCAGCGCACCTTCAGGCCGGCCCGTTTCTTTCGCCATGTCCGGCTGGGTTTTGGGCACCTCCTGAACCAGCCACAAGCAGACCGCCAAAAAAACCGGGCATAGCAAGACGAGATTGGGCGTTTCCAAGGGTTTGGCCAAAAATCTGGCCAGGAGCGATCCGACGATACCGCCCAGAAGGCCGCCATTGACGAAAAAGCCGATGAGCCGTTTAAACTGCCGCGGCAGCAGGAGGTCGTTGATCAGGATCCCGAATTGAGTGACCGATGTGGCCAGAAAAATGTCGGACCAAATCCAGTAGATCGTGTACACTCCCTCCCAGATTCCCCGCCTCTGGAAAAGGGTCCAAAATACAAATAGACAGGCGATGAAAAACGCCAGGCTAAGGGAGATATACCGTCTCCGGTTGAGCCGCTGGAGGAGCCGCGAATTCAAGGCTACGACGAAGCCCATCACGACGGCCGTGAGGAGATAGGCGTACGGTAGATTTTTAGCGCCTGCATGCTCTAAAAGGAGGGATGTCTTGACGGCTTTGATGATATAGGCTGAGACCATGATCAGGAAAAAATGAAAAAACATCCGCAGGGCAACGCGCGATTCTTCGGGTTTGACGTCAGCGAGGCGCCTGAACAATCGATAAGCCAGTCCGTTCGACATGTTATTTCATGAACTCTTTTTCGCGGTCGTGAAATCTTCTAAAACCGGAAAAACCAAGTCTCTCATTTCCTTTTCTAAAGTATAGTCCAGGAGTTCCAGGGCATAGGCCACAGAATCCTTCGTCCCCACCTGAATATTCTGATAGGCCCGGAAGATGTCCTCGTGGGAATACACAAGCCCCAGCAGCTTGAAAATATTGAGCACGGCCGAGGGATCTTTCGCGTGAGTGTAATGGACGACTTCCTTGACGATCAGCATGCGGACGGCCTCCGCGGGCACGGCAAGATCCGGCTGGCGGGAGCGAATCTTATCCAGGGCATCGATAAGATCGGACTGCAGGTCTTCCGGGTTGCCAGCCAAGGCTCGCAGGAGAAACTCAGGGACATCCGGCGTTCCGATCCCGGCCAGGACGGCTGTGACCTCCTTTCGGACAGCCAGAGGCTCAACTGGATCTTCTAGATAATCCCCCAGCATACCGACGATCCGAGGCCCATATTTCTTGAGCGCCGACTCGGCGTCTTCCTGAGTCCGCGGGTCAGCCAGTTTTAGAATGAGAAGAGGGACATACTCTCGCTCCTTGAACTTGGCCGCCGCTTCCATCGCGTAGCGGCTGACTGCCGGAGAATCGTCCTTAATCAGGTCATCGAGGCTTGCGGCTAGAGGGGATCGCGAGTCCATCAAGCTGATGGCCTTGGCCAGCTCCATTTTGGATGTTTCCGCATCTGACCCTTTCTCGGTGACGATTCGGTCAGCAAAATCTTTCATTAGACGCTGATAGGATTCGAGTTCCATGATCTCCCCGATTTCCTTTTCCAGAACATCCGCCGGCAGCTCCTCATCGGGGTGAACGGTCCACGGCGACTCCTCGGCCTCCATCAAGACGCCCAATGAGGCCGTCCTAATTTCATCCGATTCGTAGCCGACGAGCTTTTTAATTTCCGGTGTGAGCTTGTCCTTCCTCAGGAGGTCGTAGAGATGCATGGCGTACAGGTTGGAACTGCGGTCCTTGCTCCCCAGAGTATCGAAGACGAGCTTGGCCGTTTCGACATCCATGGCCCGGTCGACGATCCGGTCGCCCCGCTCCCATTCCTTCTCCAGCTTCCCCTTGACCGTACTGACATAAGCTTTGCTGACTTTGAGATTCAGAAAAATCCAAGCGATTAAGAAACAGACCGACACAAGGCTGATGGCTCGAATCCTTGCCTTGAAGTCGTTGGGCACCAAAAGGAAAACGACGAAAAGAATCACGGCCCCCGTCGTTTTCGAAAAACGGTTGACAAACATATCGATAAAAGCTTTGGCCTTGTACTTTTTCTCCGGAGCAACTGGGATATAGAGAAGCTCGCGAGCCGATTGGTTAATCGAATAGGAAAAACTCTTGTCGCTCCCCTTGATAAGGATGCCCAAAAGCAGGTTTGCCCAAATGGCGATGCCCACGGTTCCTAAAAAGAGGACTCCCGGGAAAACCATGAGTGCTAAGAGGATGCCAAAGCGCTTCACGAGCTTGCTCGTCAGCAAGATTTGAATTAATAAAGAAAAAACGAGCAGCCCGGCCTGAAACAGACCAAAAAAGGAGGTCAATCGGGCTTTAGCCCACTGGTTTTGGTCGACGACGCTTTTGTATTGCCAGTCGATGAATGTCGAAACGATAACGGTCAGGATAATCGCGGCCGCCAGGAGCCTGAGATAGGAGTCCTTGCGGACGGTATCATAACTGACCTTAAAGCCCGCCCGTTCCATTTCTCTCCCCATGGGGGGCGGCTTTTTGCCGCCCGGCGAGGCGATTCCGGTCACGTTTCTTTGCCAAGCAAAAATCGCCCGGACGACAAAAATGCAGGCGATGAGCAAGGCTATGACCAGAATGAAGAGCTCGTGCTCTTCCCCCTTTTTGGCAATAAGAGCCGTCACGATTCCCGCCGCGATGCCGCCTAAAATTCCACCGCTGCCGAAGAAGCCGATCAGCCGCTTGGCTTCCCGCGGGTTGAAAATGTCGTTCATGACCATCCAGAATTGGGTCATGACGACGACGCCAAAAACGTTGGCCCACATATAGTAAATGATCGCCAGCCATGTCCATCCTTTAAAAAGAATCCCATAAAACAAGCCAGCCGTGAGAATAAAAAAGATGAGACTGAGTGTGATCAGGCGCTGGCGCGAGACTCGGACTTGAAGAGTCGTATGCAGCGAGACGAATATCCCAACGATGAGGGCAGTCGCATAAGCGTAGGGGAGTTTATCGATCCCGGGTCCGTCTAAATAGCTGGCGTCCCGGACGGCCTTGATGATCGTAAACGGCGCGGTAATCAGGAAAAAATAAGAAAAAAGAAGCAGAGCGATCCGCTCTTCGCCAGGTTTGATATCAACGACGCGGGAAAGAAGACTGGACACGCGGCTTTTCGCCATGGCGTGACTCGAAACCTCGGGTCAGCGACGTTTAATCCTTAAAGAAGCCTTGGAGCGCGGTTTCTTCGTCCTCGACGATATCCAGGACCTTGGTCAGCATGGTGACCTGGAAGATGAGGAAGAGTTTTTTGGAAATGCGGGCCAGCTTGAGCTTGCCGCCGAGGTTGTGGGTGGAAATGTAGCTCGCCAGGATCTCGCCGACACCGAAGCTGTCGATGAATTCCACTTTTTCAAAATTGAGCAGGATGTGTTTTTTCCCCGATTCCAGCTGGTCCTTAACGAGCTGATGGAGCGTCACATCTGTGATGTCGGACCTCTTGATCTCCCCCTCGATGTCGAAAATCACCACGCTGTCTTTTTCTCGCTTGTTGATAACCATCCGTTTTCGCTTCCTACCCCTAGCTTTTATCAGAAGCCCATCGGAAAGTCAATTCCATCATTCTCTTCTCCAGGTTCTCATGACTGGCTCTCGAACTCTTGCAGCTTCCGGCCAAATTTTTCGGCTTCGAGAGAAAGGACGTAATCCCTATCAGCCTGAGATAATAACTTCCGGGCCTCTTCAATTTCCTTTCGGGCCTTTTCGCGGTCCCCTTTTTGGAGATGGATTTTTGCTAGGTTGATATGGGTAGCGGCATAGGCGGGATTATAGAGATTGGCGTCATTGAGCAGGGCGAGCGAATCGTCCGGCCGTCCCAAACCGTTTAAGATCTCGGCAAATTCGTTGAAAAAAAAGGCGCGATTGAACATAGAACTCCGGTATCCCATCTTCTTTCCCATCCTTTTTCCTTCCTCGATATTCAGGAGAACGCCCTTGAGGTCGCCTCGCAGGGCCGCCTCAAGGATCGTCAGATGGACGTAAAACTTAAAGATGGGGAAAAAATTTGTGGCGCTCAGGCCATTCCGGACGATCCTCTCTTTCATCCTGTTGATCTCTCGGCGCAGTGTTTGGCCGTCGCCCCTTTTGGCCGCGACGACTCCGGTGAACCAGAAAGGCAACCAGGGTGCCTCATCGAAATTCCGGAGGAACTGTTCCTGGGAATAATAATCCCGGAGCGGGGCCAACTTTTGAAGGCATGGCTCAGGATTCCCTTTCAAAAACTCGATATAGGCCGCATAAAACAACGAGCCCCTCTTCGTGCTTTCGAGCTTGGTGACCAACGTCTGCTGCCGAAGGGCGTCGGAAGCCTTCGCCAGGGCTCCTTTGAGGATAAAATTGCGGGCCGTGCTTCCATAAAAGTAGTCCAAGCGCGGGCTTAGCTCCTTCCCCCTTTGAAGGGCGCTCAGCGCCTCATCATATCGTCCGGCCATCCTATATCCGGCTGCCAGGCTGTCATAGGCGTTGGCCGAATTATCTAATTGAACATACTTTTTAAAATGCTCCTCGGCCCGCTTGTGGTCGCCAATCCAGGCATAGCAGTAGCCGATATGGTTATGGGCCCGCGAGTAATTGGGGTCAATTTCCAGCGCCTTCGTATAGTGTTTGATGGCCTCATCCGCGTCGCCGCAATGAAAATAGGATTCGGCGAATTCATAGCGATATTCCTTATTAAAAGCGAATTCCTCCGTCAGCTTTTCGAGATACTGCCGCTCCTCGCCGGGTTTGGAATCGATGCGGGCCAACAGGGCCTGAAGCCTGAGCAGGTCGTATCCAATCAAGCGATCTTTTTTGGTCAAGGCCGCCTCAAGATCTTTTCTGGCCGTCGCCCGGTCTCCCCTGAAGACCAACACATCGGCCAGTCTCAGATGGGCCAGACTGAAATCGGCGTCATTCTCCAGGGCCGTTTTGTACTCAAAGGAGGCCGGGTCCACATCCAGCTTTTTCCAGGCTTCCTCTCCTTTGAGGAAATGGTCCAGGGCGTCCCGGTTCGATGAACTTATTTGGGCCGCGGTTCGGTTCCCCTCGATCCCGCCCACGACTTCTTCGGAATGACTGGAGACGAAGTCGTGGATTTTTTCGATTTGATTGGTGATAAAATCAAGATATCCTTTGCAATCGAAATTGTTCTTCCAGGATTTTTCTCTCACCTTCATAGACATTGAGATCTCAAAGCCGCCTGTCAGCTTGGGAAAAACCTCTCCGCTGATCATGATCCGGGGCTTTTTCGGCTTGGCCTCCGCGTCTTGAGTCTGTCTTTTATAAATCTGAACATCCTCGTGGACAAAAATATTCCACGACGTGGAGGCCGCCAAAGAGCGCTGGACAAAGAATTCGATCAGGTTTTGCTGGACCTCCGAAGAGCGAGAGGGGACCCACTCCAACAATATGAAATTTTCATAAGCGCCCGGCGGCGCCGGCCGGAGATTTTTCCAAATCAGGAAGGCGCCGATCAACAGGACGCAGGCGAAAGCGGCCACAGCCGGCCATCTCCGATGAGGTTTGGCAACCGTCCTCGTCCAGAGCGTTTTCGTCTTCGCCCTTTTAATCTCCTCTGTCGCTGTGAGGTTCTCTTCGATCCGGGTCAGGTCTTGATAAAGCGCAATGGCGCTCTCGTATCGCTTCTGGCTCTCCTTGGCCAGGCATTTCATGATCACCCGGTTGAGGTCTTCGGGAATCTGAGCGTTGAACGTTCGCGGTTCTGACGGGATCTCATTCTTTTGCTTGAAAGCCACGCTGAGGGCCGTATCGCCGCCGAAGGGGACCCGACCCGTCACCATCTCATAAAGAATCACGCCCAGAGAATAAATGTCGGTCTGCGGACCCGTCGCCTTGCCCTCGACCTGCTCCGGCGCCATATATTCGGGCGTCCCGACGATCGCGTTCGTATCCGTAAGGCCTTCAGACAGCAGCGAGCGGGCGATGCCGAAATCCATAATCCGGACATGGCCCTCTTGGTCGATCATGACATTTTGGGACTTGAGGTCCCGGTGGACGATGCCCAGCCGGTGGGCTTCAGACAAGCCCTCGCAGATCTGCTTGCCGATGAAGATCGCTTTTCTCAGGGGGAGCGGCCCGATCCTCCGGATCAAGCTCTTCAAATCCTCTCCGGGGACATATTCCATAGTGATATATTGGGTGTCGTTTTCGTCTTTGCTCAGGTGGTACATTCCGCAGACGTTCTTGTGGGAAATCTTCCGGGCCAACTTGAGCTCGTTCCGGAATCGCTCGATAACCTTCTTGTCCTCGGCGATCTCAGGCTTCAGAATTTTGAGAGCCACGACCTCTTTGATTTCTTTGTCGAGGACCTTATAGACGCGCCCCATTCCTCCCTTGCCCAGGTCTCCGATAACCTGATACCTCTTGGCAAATGTTTCGCCGATCTTGAGCTCTTGCAAGGGAATCCTGAGAGTTTTTGTGGAAGAGATCGGCTTCTGGCGCGTTACTCCGGCTGACTTCAACCGGGTGCCGCAGTTGCCGCAAAAAGCCGTGTCATCAGGATTTTGGGCATGACATTTAGAACACTTCATCTTACCCAGTGTTTCGTTTGATGCCGGGCTGCCTCATTTGAAAAACTCAGGTCATAAAACAGCATCGAAAGGTCGCTCCCGCGCCGGAGAAAGGCATGTTCTGCCGATGGGGATGGCCCGGCCCCCTCACGACTTCGCTTTTTTCGTGGATTTCTTCTTGTTGAAATGCGCAAAAGTGTTAATGTAGACGTCATACCCTTCGCGGATGACAGGGCCGACGAAAAAAGTGAGGAACTTCGTGAGTTGTTCCTGGTAGTACAGATTGGCCTCGGTGGCCAGGGCATCCTTCTCGCTCTTCCAGAAGGTGATTGAATTCCCTTTTCCCGTCCTGGGGTCGAACAAGAGAAAATCTCCACAGTAACCTTTCTGCTTCTTGGCGTCGGGAAGGACGCTTTTTCGATAAAGCTCGACCCCTTCATCCACCCGTTCCGGAGGGATAGAGAAGATCGTGATTCGGGCATACATGGCTTTCCCCTCCTTTCGAGCCCTCTTGCGGAAGGCGAATTCGCCACTTTCACCCGATGCCGGGAGCGGCTCGGTCGGATTGTGCCTGAATCCGAGATAGAACCGCGCCCGTCCGTGCGGCTAGCCTTTTAGCGCTCTGTGGCTTGAAAAAAGAATAGCAGTTTAGCGGGCAAGAGTCAACTCGATTCCGTCCTTGACTTCGCCGGGCAATTCACTAAGATAACGGTAGGGTTTATCACCTGCCGGGCTTGATAAAAACGCGGAGACGTACTGCGATGACCAGCGGAAACGATACTTTGAGAAATCCATCTAAGAAAGCCTTCGCCCTCCTCTTTGGGGTTATCTTCCTCTATGTTTGCGTATCCTTTCTCGGAAGTCTTTCTTCCCCCCGAAGCTATCCGGCAACGTCCGCAAGCCGCACGTCCGGGCCGACATCGCCGGCCCCCCTGCCGCCCCCTGCCAATCGACAATGCATATGGGAAGGTGTCGAAAAAATCATCGCCATCGGCGACCTTCATGGCGATTATGAACATTTTGCCGAGATCTTGACAGACGAGGACATTAACCTTGCCGTAGAAAAAGATAAAAAGCTTCATTGGATCGGGGGGAAAACCCATCTCGTCCAGATCGGCGATGTCATGGATCGAGGGGACGACGCCAAGAGAATCTTTGATGATATCAGAATTTTGGAAAAAGAGGCTGCCCAAGCCGGCGGCATGGTCCACATGCTCATCGGAAACCATGAGGAAATCAACATCACGGAACAAACGTTCGATTATCCGGACTACCTTAGCGTTGGTCAACTCAAGTCTTTCCTTCGGCCTGAATTCATAAAGAAAAAAGAGGCGGAATTTGCAAAACAGATTGGGACAAACGGCAACATGGACGCTGAATGGAAGGACCTCATCGAGACGAAAGATAAAGATAAAAATAAGGATACTCGGGACGAATATTTTGAATTTTTTAACCAGTATTACGGCCGCTGGATTGCAGAAGAGCACAATGCCGTGATCAAGATCAACGATACCGTCTTTGTCCACGGCGGCATCAGCGAAAAATATTCAAAAATGAAGCTGCAGGACATCAACAACCGTTATTACACGGAGTTCCTCAAATCATTCCAGGGAGAGAGCTTCCGGACAAACATCCTGTTTGATCAGAACGGTCCGCTTTGGTTCCGCGAGCTGGCCACGTGGGGAGACCCGCTTTTCAGCCGCGACGTTGATAAGATCTTAGCCAACCTCGGCGCCAAATATATCGTTATCGCCCACACGCCGCTTATCGATCCGGGGGGTATAACCAGTCGCTTCAACAGCAGAGTATGGGTTATTGATACGGGCATCTCGAGGCTCTACGGGGGATATCTCAGCGCTCTGATCATCGAGAAAGGCAAATTTGTTCGTTGGAGAAAAAACTATGCACCTTGATTCTATAAAACCGAAGGATCTCGGTCGAGGGGGGAACTAATGAACAAGGACATCGTGTTTCTATCGGCCATTCTGGGTTTTTTGCTGATGGGTCTGGCCGGATTATTTTCGTCTTCGGCCGGCCAGGCGACTCCGGAACAGAAAGAGCTGGAGGTCTACCTCAAGAACGCCACATTCGGCCCCAAAGATGTCCAAAAAGGCGCGCTCGGCGGGAGAAACGAGCCCTGGACAATCTCGCTCCATGACGGGAAGACGGCGCGAAAAGCGATCTTTAAATACATCGACAACCCGGAGCGAAGGCTGAATCCGGTCAGCTATAAGCGTGAGATCGCCGCTTATGAGCTATCCAAACTCTTCGCCATCGACATCGTTCCTCCCGTCATAGAGAGAGAGGTCCTGGGGATCAAGGGATCGCTCCAGATCATGGTCGAAGGCTGCGTCAGCGAACGGGACCGGCTGGTGCTCAAGTTCGTCCCTCCCGACCCGCAAGCGTTCGAAAACAGGATGGAAGAGATCAACGTTTTTGAGAACCTGACCTGCTGCCCGCGAGACCCGAAAGATGTGCTGGTCCATAAAGACTCGTGGAAGGTTTGCCGCGTCGACTTTATGGAAGCCTTCGATACGCTTCCGAAGCTCTTGCCCGAAACGACAATCAGCCGCTGCTCCAAGCGCTTGTATCAAGGCCTCCTCGCAGATCCAAAAGTCATCGAGGCCGCTATGAAACCTTTGTTGACCGACAAGGAGACCAAAGCCTTGCTCGAGCGGAGAGCGCTCATCCTGGACAAGCTCCAGAGCCTGATCAAGGAGAAGGGCGAGGCGGCCATCCTGTTTGAGATAAAGCCTTAAGAGACGCGCCCCAGCGCCGAATCAAGCCAGCTTCGACAAGGAGGGATCCATGGAAGCGAGTGTCCAAGGCATGAAGCCGGCGGCAACGCCATCGTTGAACATTTTCTTCCGCTTTCTCCGTCTTTTTACAGTCATCTATCAAGGTGAGGTGGGGAAAGCCCTCCTCCTGACGCTCAACAGCTTTTTGATCATGTTCGGATATTACCAAATCAAAGCCATCCGCAACGGCCTCCTTCTCGCCGCCCACCCTCCGGAACTTCAGAGTTATTTAGCCATCCCCCAGGCGTTCCTGCTCATTTTCGTCGTCAAGGCCTTCGCTAAAATCGCCTCCCGGTATCCACGGCATATCCTCATCACCTACGTCACTCTCTTCTGCATCTCCAACCTCGTTTTGTTCAATGTCATGAACTGGGCCGGCGTGCCGGTCTCCTGGATGGGCATTATCTTTTTCATTTGGATCGGCATGTACAACCTGCTCATCCCCGCCCAGTTTTGGGGATTCGCCAACGATATCTACAGTGAGGCGGAAGGAAAGCGACTCTTCCCCATGATCGCCTTCGGTGCTTCCCTCGGCGGCGTCGTCGGTCCTCTCGTAGCCCAGTGGCTCCTGCCACCGCGGAGCCTCATGGCCAAGGGACTCCCCTTGCCCAAGAGGTTCATTCCTTACTTCGGGTCCTACGGGATGATGCTGGTCACTGCGGGCATCCTGTTCCTTTGTATCCTCATGACGTGGATAATCCATCGCCGGGATATCCGGGAAGACAACGCCGCGGCGGCGGCCGTCGGCGCGCCGAAGGTCAAGGAGCAGCCCCTGGACAAGAGCGGCGGGTTCCGCCTGATCTTTCAGAGCCGCTACCTCCTTCTCATCGCCCTCGTCATCGGCCTCTACAACTTTATCAACGCCCTGGGCGAATTCATGTTCAGCTTCCTCCAGCAAAAGGTGGCTTTGCGCGTCTTGGGAACCACGATCTCGGGAGGGGCGGACCTCCAAAACTATATCAGCGCGGCCTTTGCCGGCTACCAATCTTGGGCCAGCATCATCGGCCTAGGCATTCAGCTTTTTCTCGTCTCCCGCATCTTCCGCTGGGTGGGCATCAGCGGCGCCCTTCTCTTCCTGCCCGTAATCTCTTTGGGCGGCTATGGATTCGCCGCCTTCGGCGCATCGCTCGTCCTGATGAAATGGATCAAATCCACGGAAAACGGAACGGATTATTCGTTGATGAAAACGGCAAGGTCTGCCCTCTTCCTAATCACCAAACGGGAGGAAAAGTACAAGGCCCAGGCGGCCATCGAGACGTTTTTTGTCCGAGGCGGGGATACTTTGAACGCCGTCATTGTCTGGTTTGGGACGACCGTGCTGGCCCTGTCGATCGAAGGCTTCGCCGTGATCAACGTTGTGAGCATCCTCATCTGGATCACATTGACCGTCCTCATCATCCGCGAGTATAAAAAGCAAAAAGCCGCAGGCGCGGCCAATCCCATATCCTGATATTTGTCGAGGAATGCGCGGCTGCTATATCCGACGGCAAGACTGATCCGGCCGGACCTATCTTCGCAAGACTGGAAAACAGGAAGTTTTATTCGGTCTTCCGCAGGTCTTTGAGCTTTAGGATTCCCCCAGAATCCTGGCAGATATAAATATACCCCTGATCATCCCAGGCGATGCCCTCCTGGTCATTTCCGGGGAAGGCATATTCTTTGACCAGCTTCCCGTCCAGAGTGATCTCGAGAAATAAGTTATCCGAGTCGCTGACGATGTTGAGGAGTTTTGTTTTCGGGTCATACGCGATCGCCCCGGGGTCCCGCATCTGGAAGGGCAGAACGCGAAGGATTCTAGCCTCCGCTTCATAAGCCGGGCTCGTCTTGATTGGCACATACAGCTCCATGATACAGGCAGGGTCCTCCTGGTTCCCCGCATAAAAAGTTCCCCCTTCAGGGTGGCCGGGGATCGGGATAAAAGTCAGGGCTTCGATCCCATTATCGTATTTGTCCGTCTGCTTCTGGAGAAAATCTGGATTTCCCTTGTATGATCTATTGATGGGAAACCGCCCGGTGATTTCTCTTTTTTCCGGATCGAATTCCAGAATCACATCATCGCCTTCGATGATGATATAAAGAAGGCCGGTGGAAGGATCGACCGTTACGTCCTCCAGGTCGCCGGGCACCTTTAGACGAAAGACCGGGGTACCGTCGGCTTCGACCTCATAAATCTCGCCTTCATCGCTGACGATGAAGAATGTCTGTCGCTGGGGGTGGAAGCATATGCCTGAGGGATCGATAATATTCTGCCGGTCCCAGTTGGCTTGCGGAGTAAAACCCGGACTTCCAGGCCATTCACAGGGAAAAGGAATCGTGGGCGTATGTTCGGCCGGTGAGCAGCTCCCGATGAAAAAGGCGGCCGCTAAACATAAACATACAATCTTCATGATTCAAACTCGGGGCTAAAACGCCAAACGTCAAGTGCCCAATTTATATCAATTGAAATCGCCGCGTCAACCTGAATCACGTTGGACATTTGATTTTCTCCATCCGCTTGGCTAGACTAAGATGAGTGCAATAGTTGAAGTGATATCCCCGATCGGGCGGCGCATGAACTTTCGTTTAACGAAAACCAAGATCGTCCTCATTCTCTTCGCTTCGGTTTTGGCAGGGATAGATCCATTCGTCCGCGCTCAGTTCACGCCGGCCGAAATCTCCCAGCGCGAGACGTGGGAAGAGTTTCTGAGGACGGCGGACATCGTGAAAGTCGAAGACATCAGTGAGGGCGTCACAAAGCCCTGGAAGGTCTTCCTGAAAAAGGGCGGCGTCGAGAAAAAAGCGGGCTTCAAACACGTGCGGGAAAAGCTCTATGGGTTCGATGACAACTGGCAGTACGATATTGCCGCCTACCGCATGGACAAGCTCCTCGGCCTGAACATGATTCCGCCGACTGTCGAAAGGGAGGTCAAGAGAGAAAACGGGGATGTGAAAAAAGGGGCCCTCTCTCTCTGGGCGGAGTCGAAGACGAACCTTCTCAATCTGATCGAACAGGGAGGGTATCCGCCCCCCTCTACGGATAACGCCAAATACCTGGCCAGAGCCTTCGACAGCCTGATTGGAAACGACGACAGGACCCAGCAGAATGTGCTTTTAACGGAAGACTGGAGGACGATACTTATCGACCATTCCCGCTCCTTCCGGTCGGAAGGAGAATTCGAAAGAAAGCTCATGTACGGCGCCCACGGCATCAAAAAATTCGAGAACGGCGCTCTCATCCTCTTTCGGAGGCTGCCCCGGGCGTTTGTTGAAAAGATCAAGGCTTTGGATTTCGCCACGATAAAAACGGCCGTGGAGTCCTATCTTACCGACAAGCAAATCAACGCCGTGCTCGCCCGGAAAAAGCTTCTCTTGGCAGAAATCTCTGAAATGATCAAAGAGCAGGGAGAAAATAAGGTCCTATACTGATTTTATTTTTTTGGACAAGGTCAGGACGTTCTGGCCTTCCCGGCGCTCGTAATCGAACCCGTCCATGAATGTCCGGGAGAGATAGATTCCCAGGCCGCCCTTTTGACCGGCCCTAATAATATCATCAATATCCGGCTTTTTTGTCTGGCTGGGGTTAAAAGGAATCCCGGTGTCCCTGATTTCGAGAAAGATGCGGCTTCCATCCTCCCAGAGTCTCAGACTGATCTCCCCCTTCTTCCCCGGATATGCGTAGAGGATGATGTTGGTGCACATTTCGACGAGGGCCAGGTCGATTTTGAAAAATTCCTCTTCGGAGAGTTTCAGGCTTTGGAGGGCGTTCCGCAAAAAGCCTCTGGCCTTGTCGATCTCGGACAACTCGGCGGTGATGGTGAACGATTCCATAGAAAGCCGTTTTGACTCTGCCCCGATTCTAACAAATCGAGGGCGATAATTCCACAAAATCCTTCCCCTCCGATCCGTTTGACGAGCAGGCGGGCGATGTTCTAATATCGGAGGACGCTCAAAGGCTTTTTGCTGCGCCCAATGAAGGAGGTGTCCATGCATGGCAGAATCGCCCGGCTCGGCGGATTGGGGCTTTTCTTGCTGGCTTCGATGATGTCCCCGGCTTTTTGTCAGACGGGGGACATCCGTCCCGTGACTGTCGGGCAGCTCATGCCCGAAATCACGCTGCCGATATTTCAGGGAGGGACGTTCACCCTGTCCAGCCTCAAGGGGAAAAACATTCTCCTCATCTTCCCCCGCGGCTTCGCAGCCGAAGCCCGCTGGTGCACGATCGACAACTACAAGTACGCCGAACTCGTGGACCTCGAAAAGGCCGCCCAAATCAGGAAAAAATACAACGTCGAAGTCGTTTTCATCTTCCCCTACGGCCAAGACATCGTCAAACAGTGGATCGAGAGCAACCCCGACCAACTGGAGAAAATCAAGGGCTGGAAAAATCCCCCCGACCCGGCCAAGCTGGACGAACAGGGGAAAGCGCGCATGGATCGGTGGCGGACGTCCTACCCCAAAGAGTTCAGCATGGAGAAAGGGAAAGTGCCGCTGCCCTTCCCGCTGGTCCTCGACGCGGACCGCAAAGTCACCAAGGGTCTCGGACTATTCACGACCGAATGGGGAGGAAGCAAGGCAGACCAGTGCATCACCAGCATCTTCATCGTGGATAAGAAGGGCATTGTCCAATTTAAATATATCGGCCAGAATACAACTGACAGACCCGAATACGATTTCTTGTTCAAAACCCTGGACAGCCTGAATCGATAAGCGCGCGGCAGGCGCCGAAGGCCTATTCTGGAGGAGCATCCGCGTCGGGATTGAATCGGGCGTTGATCAAATCAGACGTCGGACAGCCTCAACAACCGAGGCTATTGAGATATGGGCTAAGGCGGAATCGCTCAGCGTCTCGATCCGCCCATAAGGCCTCCAGGCGATTTCCAGGTCCTTTCGAAAAATGGCCAGGCCGCGCGTCCCGCAAACAGCGGCAAGATGTGTCACACCCGAGTCATTCCCAAGGTAGAGGGAAGCCCGTCCGAATAACTCCGCCAGCACCGGAAGGGGCGGACAGCGAAGCCAGGACCAGCCGGGAGGGAAGTCCACCTTCAGGATTTTTTCTTCCATTCTCTTTTCGGCCTCTCCGGTGACCAGAAGCCCTGGGATTCCTTCCTGATGAAGTACGGCGATAACCGCCAGAAAATTTTCGAGCGGCCAACATTTGGCCCCGCTTCCGCTGCCCGGATGGACGATGACGAAGTCCTTTAGCCCGGCCGGCGGTTCCCCCTCGCCGGGCGTTCCGCTTCTTGGGCGCTCGCTTTTTAACGCCGGAAGCCGGCCGCAATCTTCGAACGTCACTTTCGGCTGAGGGCCGCCGCCCAACGTCTTCGAAGTCCGGTCAAAAAAATACCGGCTAATGGAAATTCTCGACTCCGGATCATAGACGATCAGCCGCTCCCCCGCGAAGCCGAGGGAAAGGACCTTTGGCGCGATCCGCCGGGCGCTTCTTTCCTCGAACCAGCCAAACACAATATCGAATCCCGCCAGCCAGTGGCGAAAAGGGCCGGGCAGGAGAGAGCCGTCCTCAAAGAGCGGAAGCCAGCGCCGGTCTTCGACGGCGAGGACGGCATCGACAACGCCGGTCCGTTTCAGAAGTTGTCCGTATTCCGTCCGGCAGACCAGGCTCAACGAATGAGCCGGGAACATGCGCCTGAGAAGCTGAATGGAGGGTAAGGAAACGAGCAGATCCCCCAACCCGCCCAAACGAAATAGCAAGCCGGTTTTCATAAACTCCAATGGAAGGCCGGATTCCAAATACGGGCCGGATATTTCTTGATTCTTCTCAGCAGGCTATGTCCCGCTTTTTGTCGATGTGGTGCTTGATGGTCTTTCCCTTGGCCAGATAAATGACATCCTCGCCGATGTTGGTGGCATGATCGGCGATCCGTTCCAGGTGGCGGCCGACCAGGATCAGCTCGACGGCTCTTTCGATGGTCTGAGGATCCTCCATCATATACGTCAGAAGCTCCCGGAAAACCTGGTCATTTAAAGCATCGACGTCATCGTCCCGCCGGCAGACGCTCCGGGCCAGCTCCTCGTCGCGGTTGATGAAAGCATCCAGGGCGTCTTTGACCATGCCTTGGGCCAGCTTGGCCATCCGCGGGATGTCAATGAGCGGTTTGATAAGCGGCGCCCTAAGAATTTCCAGAGTCCGCTCGGCGATATTGACGGCCAGGTCGCCCATTCGCTCAAGCTCGCTGCCGATCTTCATGGCCGAGGTGATGAAGCGCAGATCACCGGCCATCGGCTGACGGAGCGCGAGGAGCCGGAGGCAGGTCTCATCGATCTCCACATCTAAAAGGTTCACTTCGTCTTCCCTCTTCAGGACCTGGCGGGCTAACTCTTCTTTCTGGGTTTTGAGGCCCTCGATCGACAGGGAGATGGACTCTTCGACCAGGGCCGCCATCCGCAGCAGCTTTTCCTTGAGATTTGTGAGTTCTTCGTCAAATAGTCTTTCCATTCCGGCCTCCGTCCGTTGTCATATTGTGAACGAATTTAGGGTTTTTGACAAGGCTTCGCGCTTTCTTTTATAATCTTTTCTCTCGTATTTCTCCCTGGAGTTCCACATCCGAAGCGGTTATGATTAGGACCGGTATGAAGAGACTGTATCCTGCGGCCTTCTCCTGGCTGCTTATTCCGCTCCTGCTGGCCTGCGGGACTTCGGATTCGGTCGACGGCCAAAAAAGTGTCTCCATCCAGATCAAGGGGTCGGACACCATGGTCAACCTCGGCCAGGCCTGGGCAGAGGCTTTCAACGCAATCCATGCCAATGTGAATGTCGCCGTAACGGGCGGGGGATCGGGGACGGGAATCGCCGCTCTGATCAACGGCACCTGCGATATCGCCGAATCGTCCCGGGCGGTTGAGGAGAAAGAGGTCAAGGCCGCCGGGGCCGAGGGGATCACATTCAACCAGGAGATCGTCGCCCTGGACGGCATCGCCGTAGTCGTCCATCCCAGCAATCCGGTCAAGAACCTGACCATGGACCAGTTGCGCGAGGTCTTCATGGGCAACATCAAGAATTGGCGGATGCTCGGCGGACCGGACATACCGATCGTTCTTCTGTCCCGGGAGGTCAATTCCGGAACCCATATCTTTTTCAAAGAGCACGTCCTGCGCCGCGGCAAGAAAAAAGGGCTGGAAGAATTTTCTCCCGGAGCCCTCATGATGCCGTCCTCTTATGCTATCGCCGAGGAAGTGGCCAACAATGAGAACACGATCGGCTATTATGGGATGGGTTACATCAGCTCGCGTCAGAAAGTCATCGCCGTCGCCAAAGACGCTCAATCCCCGTTCGTCGAGCCGACACTCGAGGCCGTCCGTTCCAACGCCTATCCCATTTCCCGGCCGCTGTATCTTTACACAAACGGCGCGCCAAAAGGGGTCGTCAAAGAATTCATTGATTTCGCCTATTCCAAGGAGGGACAGGAGATCGTCAAGAAAATCGATTTTGTCCCGATAAGATAATGGCCAAGCTGCGCAAACTCAAAGAAGCCGTTATTGAAAAGCTCATCTTTCTGAGCGGAATTGCCTCGATCGTCTTTGTGGCGCTGATTTTTATCTTCCTGCTGCGGGAGGGCATCTCGGTTCTCAGGAGCACGTCGTTGGGATCCTTCCTCGGCGGAAAATATTGGTATCCCATTTCCGACCCTGCCAAGCTCGGGATCCTGCCTCTGATCCTGGGCTCCCTTATGGTGACATTGGGGGCGATCGCCATGGCCGTCCCTCTGGGCATCGCCGCGGCCTTCTATATCGCGGAAGTGGCTCCGTCCCGTCTCCGGAATATCCTCAAATCGTTTGTCGAAATCCTGTCCGCCATCCCCTCGGTCGTTCTGGGATTCCTGGGCATCACCATCCTCGTCCCCTTCCTCAAGCATTCACTGCACCTGCCCACGGGCTTGACGGCTTTCGCAGGATCGATCATGCTGGCCTTCATGGCCATGCCGACGATCATCAGCATCTCCGAGGATGCCATCAACGCCGTTCCCCGCGAATACAAAGAGGGTGCCATCGCTTTGGGCGCGACACACTGGCAGACACTCCACCGGGTCATCATCCACGGCGCCCTGCCCGGCATCATCGCCGCGGCGATGCTGGGCGTTGGCCGCGTCTTCGGCGAAACGATGGCCGTTATGATGGTCACGGGCAACGCCGCCGTGATCCCCACCAGCCTCTTCCAGCCCGTCCGCACGTTGACGGCAACGATCGCCGCGGAAATGGGCGAAGCGGCCAAAGGAAGCCCGCATTATTTCGCCCTTTTCGCTATCGGCATCGTCCTCTTTGTCATTTCCTTTCTGATCAACCTGACGGCGGACCTCTTCTTGAACAGGGGTCGAAAACGATGAAAAACGAGATTGTCAAAGAAAAGATCGGCTTCGGCGTGCTGCTCCTGGCGACGCTCCTGGTCGTCATCCCTGTCCTGCTGATCATCTGGCTCATCCTCAGCAAGGGCTGGAGCGCCCTGTCCTGGGAGTTCCTATTCAGCATGCCGCGCGACGGCATGCGGGCCGGCGGGATCTATCCGGCCATCATCGGGACATTCTATCTTGTGATCGTCTCCATCGCTTTCTCCCTCCCCATCGGCGTGCTCGCCGCCATCTATCTCAGCGAGTATGCCACAGACAACCTGCTGACCCGGACGATCAACCTGGCTATCATCAACCTGGCCGGCGTCTCCTCGGTCGTTTTCGGGTTATTCGGGCTGAGCCTATTCGTCATTTTTCTGAAATTTGGCGTTTCGATCATATCCGGCGCTCTCACGCTGGGCATCATGACCCTGCCCGTGATCATCACCACCACACGGGAAGCCCTCCGCGCTGTTCCCAAATCGTACCGCGAAGTGAGCTTCTCGCTCGGAGCTTCGCGCTGGCAGACCATCCGCCATTCGGTGCTGCCCTTTGCCCTACCAGGCATCCTCACGGGCGCCATCCTGAGCATCGGCCGGGTCGCCGGAGAAACCGCACCGATCCTGTTCACGGTCGCCGCGTTCTCTTTGACCAGACTTCCCCATTCCCTGTCCGACCAGGTTATGGCCCTTCCCTACCATCTTTATATCGTAACCACGCAAATTCCTTATATCCCTGAGAACTACCGGTTCGGGACGGCCCTTGTCCTCGTCGGCCTGGTCCTGATCATGAACATCGCGGCCGTCATCATCCGCTCCAAATACCGGAAAAAGAAATGAGCCTCCAAGAGATTAAGATCAAGGTCCGGAATTTGACGATTCATTTTGGAAAGGTTCGGGTCCTGAACAATCTCTGCCTCGATATCCAGCCGAACGAGATTCTTAGCATCATCGGGCCATCCAATTCCGGAAAGACGTCCTTCCTGAGAAGTCTGAACCGGTTGAACGATTTTGATACGGCCATGCACATGAGCGGTTCAATCCTCCTGGACAACAGTGACATTTACAAAGACTTCGAAGTCGAAGCTCTGCGGAAGCGGGTAGGAATGATCTTCGCCCTCCCCATTCCGTTGCCGCGGTCCATCCATGACAACATCACTTATGGTCCCCGGCTGGCCGGGCTCCAGAACAAAAGCGCCCTCGACCGAATCGTCGAAGAAAGCTTGAAGGCGGCCTATCTCTGGGATGAAGTCAAGGATAGGCTGCGAAGCTCGGCCCTGAAACTTTCCGGCGGCCAGCAGCAGCGACTTTGCATTGCCCGGACTCTCGCCCTCCGGCCCGAGGTCATCCTCTTCGACGAGCCGTGCTCCGGCCTCGATCCGATTTCAACAGCCAAAGTCGAGGAGTCCATGATGGAGCTGAAGAAGACCCATACCATAGTCCTCGTGACCAACAACACCAAGCAGGCAGCCCGGGTCGGGACTCGAACGGCATTTTTCCTGATGGGAGATCTAATCGAGATCGGGGACACGGACGAGATTTTCACCGCTCCTCACGATCCAAGGACTAACGATTATATTATCGGAAGATTCGGATGAATAAGATCGAAATCGAGAGCCTGAATCTCTTCTACGGCGACTTCCAAGCTCTCTCTAACATCCGCATGTCCGTCCGTGAGAAGATGATTACGTCACTCATCGGCTCGTCGGGCTGCGGGAAGTCGACTCTTCTGCGTTGCATCAACCGCATGAACGACCTGATCGAGGATGTTCGCATCCAAGGCACCGTCCAAATCGACGGCGAGGACATTTATAAGATGAAAAGCGGGATGACCCAGCTGCGCAAAAAGGTCGGGATGGTCTTTCAAAGGCCCAACCCGTTCCCCCTGAGCATCTACGAGAACGTCGCCTTCGGCCCCAGGGTTCACCATATGGCCAAAGGCGATTCATTGGAGGAGACTGTCAGCGAAAGCTTGAGAGCGGTCCATCTCTGGGATGAACTCAAGGACAGGCTGCACAAAAGCGCTCTCGATCTATCCCTCGAGCAGAAGCAGCGACTGTGCATCGCCCGTCTCATTGCCGTCCGGTCCCAGGTGCTGCTCATGGACGAGCCTTGCTCGGCCCTCGACCCCCTGGCCACACTGAAGATCGAAGAATTGATGCAGCTCTTAAGAAAGGACTACACCATCGTCATCGTCACCCACAATATGCAGCAGGCCGCGCGCGTTTCGGAAGAAACAGGGTTTATGCTCCTCGGAGAACTCGTTGAGTTCGGTAAGACGCCGGATATTTTTACCCGGCCCCGGGACAAACGGACGGAAGACTACATCACCGGCCGCTATGGGTAATCGGCTTGGGGAAAAAAGACACAGCTACAGGAAAAACTAGGATCGCCTGGGGATCCCTTCTTCTTGGCCTCATTTTGCTCTTGGCATTCGTCCTGCGGTTTGCTTATCTGGGGAGCCGTCCTCTTTATCAAGATGAGCACTTCAACACTGTCGAAGTCGCCGTCCAACCCCTCTCGTTTATTGTCTCGACAAACCTGGGCAGCATTCTCTATCCCCTCATCCTCCATTTCATCCTGCCTCTCGGTGATACAGCTTTCATGGCCCGTCTGCCAGCCGCCCTCTTCGGCTTCTTGAGCGTTTGGCTGATTTATCTCGTCGGGCGGATCCTGTTCAGCAAAAAAGAGGCCCTTCTAGCCGCTTTTCTTGCCGCCATTTCGGCGCACTTCATCTATTTTTCCCAGCAGGCCAGAGGCTATTCCGGCCTTTTGCTATTCGCCCTCTGCTCGTTCTACTTTTTCTTAAGAGTCCTTAAAAAGGGGAGGCTGCTGGACTGGGTGGGCTACGCATTTTTCACGGCCGTGGCCGTCTATATGTATTTTTTTTCCCTGATCATCGTTCCCGTTCAAATATTTTTTGTGGCTATCCTGTGGCTCCGGAAAAGATTCTTCAAGAAGAAGACCGGCGCATTCAGTTTATCCCGAAACGCCATCGTTTATTTCGCTGCGAGCCTGGCGGCCGTCGCCGCCGTCACGGTTCTCCTTTATTCGCCGGTCAAACACGCCACGAGGTATGTGGATCTGAAATTCATGCTCACGGAAAGCGTGAAGGGGCTTTTCAGGGGCGGCTTGACTTTGAATCCTATTTCGTTTGTGGAAGATACCTTGAAGAGGCAGTTCGATTCGAGCGTCAATCCGGCGCTCTTTTTCGCCCAGCTGGCCCTGGCGGCTGTGGGGATTCTGGCCTGCCTTAAAAACAAGCGGCAAGAGCTCGTCCTGCTCCTAGCCGCCATGATCCTTCCGCTGGGGCTTTTCATCCTGTCCAATCCTCCCGTTATCTATATCCCGGCCGACAACAAGCTCATCTTCATCCCGGCCATGATTTTTCTTCTCATGGCTAAAGGGACGACGGGAATCGCTTCGGCCCTCGGCACAGGCCTGACAAAGATCTTCAGACAAAAAAACAAAGACCGTCCGGAAGTTGCGATTTTTGCCATTCTTGTCATCCTCATCATCGGCGTTATGGGCCTGGCTTTTAGGATCTACGGCCTGACGATGTGGGAACTCCGGACACTCGACCGAGGGCCTGAGCTCACGGCCGGCTTGCAGGACCGGATCCAAAGCGAGGAAATGCTTTTCGCCGATAGCCCCGTCGCCCGGCTCAATTTTTTATCCCTGAGGCCGCTCGTCTATCCGGATGGCAAGAAAAAGGGCCTCATGATTTACGAGCAGAGCGGCAACCTTTCGCCAGAGACGGCCGGGAGTTCTATGGGATTGTGGGTGATTGCGGACCGGGTGCGCCTTGACGAAAAAAGCATCACCCAAGCGGGGATCCTTTCCGGCGAAATAGAAATGGCGGGCTTTTCCCGGGGCAATCTTCTCCACTGGGCGAGGCCGGACCAGCCTCTTTGGGAAAAATTCGTCAAAGCGGCCCGGCTGCTGCTCGCGAGTTCAAGCCGTCGGGAGGAGGAGACATCCTATCATCTCTTCATGGCCAGGGTTTACCTCGCGGCAGGGAAAAACCGTGAAGCTCTAGAGGAGCTGGCTGGTATTCGCCCAGCGGATGCCGGCTCTTCGCTCCCCCCAGCCGGCCGCAATAAAGTCCTTAAGACTCTCGAGAAAAGTTTATACGAAGCGATCGCCGTCTTGCTCCTGGAGAACGCCGACCGGGCTGCCCTCGAGGGTGGGGATGACGAAGCGCTGTCTCTCCAGAAGAAAGCCGAGGACATTTCCAGCTTCAACGAGGAACTGCGGCCCCGGATTTATTACTCCCTCGCCGAGACTAATCTCCGGAAGGGGATGAAAGATGATTCGTCTCAAAAATACCTACAGGCTCTCTCCTTTTGCCGGGATCAAAAGGACGAAGACATGTTGGTTAAGAAAATCATCGATCTTTACGCCCTGCCCTCCGGCTATGTCATCTGGCAGGGAGAAGGTCTTTGGCACCTGAGATGGTGGAGCGAACAAAAAAAAGCATTTGCGGGAGAAATCACGAGCTCTCCCGCTTTAATAAAAATGAAGCGGCTCCGTCTGGCAAAAGAGGACTTCACCACCTTCTCCCAAAACAAGCTCGTTTTCAAGGGGATGTCGGACAAAGGGAGGATTAAGGGCTTCAATATGAAGGCCAAGCCGGGCTCAAGGTTGACTCTTCTGCTGACGATCGACGGCTCAAAAAATATCGCCGACAAGGTCGTCATCGCCGCGCGGGGAGGACATCCCGGCGCCGTGCCTTTTTCCCTGGACTGGGGTCCGATAATAAATTAATATAGGCACAATAAATAAAGTAACATTCCATGGGCCGTGCTATTTCCGTCCGCAAGTCCCCGTAGCGGAGGGGGGACCCGTCGGTTTTTCCGACGGGGGGAACCGACGGGACTGGTTCCCCCGGGGTCCGGGGGCTGCGGAGGGAAATAGTGCGGCCTGATCGAGGGTGTCACTTTATTTATTGCGTTATCATTTGCAAAACAATAACTATCTGTTCTATAAGACCTTCCCCTCATTAGGCCCGGAATCGAGACATCCCTTTCCCGGCTACGCTTGGGCGAGCTTGGTGAACCTGTTGGCTATGGCCAGCGCCGGGTCGAGAGGAACTTCCTGGCGCTTGACGTCCTTCGGGATCCTGATCGTTGGGACCGGCCTCAGCGTCTTTCCGGCAAACTGGGGCAGCCACCGGGCCTCGGCTTTGAGCATCTCAGCCACCATGTCACGGATCTCCTTCAAGGTGAGCACGGAAGCCGTCAAAGGGTCGAGCGCCACGGCCTGCATGACAAGTTCGGGGTCGCCCGCGAAACTCGCTTCGACAATGAGCCCCTGGACGAGAACGTTCGTCATGTTGAGAGCGGCGCACTGCGGAGGGAGACTGCCCACGACCGTCGGGTGCAGGCCGGTCCGGTCCACAAAAATCGGCACTTCAACGCAACAGCCGGCCGGCAGGTTGGTGATGTAGCCGTCGTTGCGGACATTGCCGTTAAGGCGAAAAACGTTCCCCGTCTCTTTGGCCTCGATGATATGCGAACAATACTCGGCGCTTCGAGGCCCGAGTTTGGTGGATTCGATGGACAGGGGGTCGGTCTTGGCGAACTTTTCCGCGAGCATTGCGCAGTATTTGTAATAGGCGCCGCTCTCGCCGCCGAACGCGGGCTCGTCGCAGTACAAGTCGAGGGCCTTGCGGTTCTTGCGGAAATACGGGAGGTATTCCGAGAGATGGCCGGTGCTCTCGGTCATGAAGTAGCCAAAATGGCGCATGACTTCGCCGCGGACTTTTTCGTTCACATAATAGCCGGGCTTCTCGAAGTTCTTTTTAAGCGTCGGATAAAGGTCGCGGCCCCGCTGCTCGAGCTTGAGGAACCAGGCCATATGGTTGATGCCGGCGGCAAGAAAATCGATCTCATTCTTCGGGACACCCACGTAGCTCGACACGAGGTCCATCGTCGTCTGAACACCATGGCAGAGCCCGACGAATTGGAGCCCGGGGACGCGGCCCAGGGCCCAGCAGCACATGGCCATGGGATTGGCATAGTTAAGCAGGATGGCGTTAGGGCAAAGCTCCTGCATGTCATGAGCGATCTCGAGCAGCGCCGGGATGTGCCGCAGCGCCCGGAAAGTGCCTCCCGGTCCCATCGTATCGCCGATGCACTGGTCGACGCCGTACGTGAGGGGGATCTCATAGTCCTGGCGGAACTCGGCGACGCCGCCCGCCTGGATCATCACGACAACGTAGTCCGCGTCACGAAGTGCCTCTCGCCGGTCGGTCGTGGCGACCGCCCTGGCATCTACCCCGTTGTCTCTGATCATGCGCTGGACGAAGGCATGCATCCTGTCCAGCCGTGTTCGTGTCAGCGCCATCAGGCGGTATTCGCTGCCCGCGAGCGCCGGTGTCGCGAGCATGTCCGCCATGAGCGTTTTGCAGAACACCAAACTTCCTGCGCCAATCATCGCAATCTTTGCCATGGTCGTGCCCTCCTTGTGATCGAAAGCGATGTTTCGCCTCGCGACGGAATAATATTCCCGTCCGGCTATTGATGTCAAAGACATCTCGGGAACTGGCGGTGCTAAGATATTTCTCCCCTATTATGGCAAAGCGCCAGGATTTCATCCTATAATCGGGGCAGCGAGGGAATACGATGAGACAACGAACAACTTTGACGCGTCGGCAATTCCTGCGTCGAGGCGCCGGCGTCCTTGGAGCCGCGCTCGCCGCACCCGCCGTTATTCCGGCTTCGGCCTTGGGTCGCAGCGGCGCTGCTGCGCCGAGCGAGCGCATCACGATGGGATTCATTGGCGTCGGAACCCAAGGGGGAGGCCACCTTCTCGGCGGCGCCTGGACCTACCTCACCGGCGGCTACGCGGCCCGCACAGACGTCCAAGTGCTCGCGGTCTGCGATGTCTGGCGCGACCGCCGCGAGCGCGCTCAACTCCGGGTCAACCAACACTATGCCGAAGTCTTCGGCAGGGGAAATTACCGATCGTGCGAAGCATACGTGGATTTTAGGAACATCCTCGACCGCGCCGATATAGACGCTGTCCTCATTGCCACACCGGCGCACTGGCACGCCGTGATGGCGGTCATGGCGGCGCAGGCGGGCAAGGATATCTACTGCGAGAAGCCAACGGCGGTCACGGTCCGCGAGAGCCAGGCCGTCCTGGCCGCGGTCCGGCGCTATGGCCGCATCTACCAGGCCGGCACCCAACAGCGCAGTGAATACAGCGGCTTCTTCCGCCGCGCCTGCGAATATGTCCGCAGCGGACGCATCGGCAAGCTCAAGGAAATCTACGCCTACCGCGACGGGGGCGCGATCGCCTGGCCGAAACGGTTCGGGCCGGCACAGCCAATTCCCGACGATCTCGACTGGAACCTCTACCTGGGGCCTGCGCCTGAGCTCCCCTATGACGGAAACGCGGGGGCGCATCGCTTCGATATCGGCGAGCTCAACTGGGGCCAGCATCACTACGACTTCATTCAGTGGGCCGCCGGCGCCGACGAGACGGGCCCGGTCGAGCTCTTTATGCAGGATGGCTACTCGAATTATCGATACGCCAACGGCGTTACCGTCTATGGAAAGGCTTATCCCGACGAGCCGATTGGCGGCGAGGGAGGCGCCGTATTCGTCGGAAGCGAAGGCAGGCTTGCGGTCGATCGAAATGCCATCGTTTCCTACCCGGCCCGGATCGCGCACGAGCCGCTGCGGCCGGGCGAAGTGCATCTCTATCGGAGCGAAAGCCACTCGGGAAATTTCTTAGAATGCGTCCGCACCAGGAAGCGGCCAATCTCGGACGCCGACATCGCCCACCGGGCGGCCAGCGCGCTGCTCCTGGGCGGGGTCGTCAAGCAGCTTGGACGGACGCTTAAGTGGGACCCGAAGCGGGAAGAATTTAAAGGCGATGACGAGGCCAACCGGATGTTGTCGATCGCCCAACGTGCTCCTTGGGGCATCTGAAGGGAGAGCCGATATGAAGACTTACATCGTGAAAATGCCGATCCTTATATTAGCCCTCGTTTGCAGTTACGCTGCGTTCCACACGTTCCTTTTTGTTCCCGGGGTTACGGCAGCCCAATTTTCTGACGAGCAGCGGCTGATCGAAGTTCTTAAATCCAGCGCCACGCCTCAGGAAAAAGACGCGGCCTGCGCGGAACTCAAACGCATCGGCACGGCGCGGGCCGTGCCCGCGCTGGCCGGGCTTCTGGCTGATAAAGGCCTCTCCCACTCCGCCCGCTATGCGCTCGAATCCATGCCGGCGCCGGAGGCAGGACTGGCATTGATCGAGGCACTGGACAAGACCGGCGGACTGACCAGGGCGGGAATCATCCATTCGCTCGGCCGACGCCGTGAATCGAAGGCGGTTCCCAATCTCATGCGGCTTCTCGCCGACCCCGATCTCAGCACGGCCGGCGCGGCCGCAACGGCTCTCGGCCGCATCGGCGGCGCTCCCGCAACCCGCGCCCTGCTTGAAGCGCTGTCGAGAAAAAGTGCGGCTGAACTGCGAAACGCAATTCTCGACGGGCTCCTGGCCTCTGCGAACCAGGACCTCGCGGAAGGCCGGCGGGACGAAGCTACCAAAGTCTTCGAAAAACTTGTGACGATCCCTGTGCCAGACCATGTCCGCCAAGCGGCATCCCGCGGCCTCATCGCGAGCGCAGATCGAAGCCGTGCTCTCGAGCTCGTAAAAACCGCCATCCAAGGTGACGACGGTCCGGCGCAAACGGCCGCGCTCGAGATGGCTCGGAGCCTCATTTTTCCTGGGCTCACCCGCGTCTTGTGCGAATCGCTCTCCAAGGCAGCCCCGGCGATGAAGGTCGCCCTGATCGAGGCGCTGCGCCAGCGCGGCGACCGAGCCGCATCGCCATCGCTCGCGGCCATGGCTAAGAGTTCCGACCGGGGAGTGCGTATCGCTGCCTTGACGGGGCTGGGCGAGCTTGGTGACGCCGCGGCCGTGCCTTTGCTCTTGGACGCGTCCGGCTCGAACGAGGACGCAGTCATGAAAGCGGGCCGCTATGCCCTTCTTGTCTTGAGGCACGGAGATGTCACCAACGCTTTGGTGGCGCAGTTAACCAGCGGCCAGCCGGCGGCGCGAGTGGAGTCAGCCCGGGCCCTGGCCGGACGCGGCGACAAAGACGCGGTGCCCAGCTTGACGGCGGTCGCGAAGGAGAATTTAGAGCCCGTGCGCGGGGCCGCATTCCTCGCCCTCGGCCAACTGGCGGATACGGAACACATTCCTGCTCTAGTTAGCTTGGTCGTGACTGCCAAAGACGATGACGTTCTCGACAAGTCGCGGGATGCCTTGAGCGCTGCCTGTCTACGGCTACAGGGCCAGGGTATCCGTTTAGACCCGAGCCCTATCATAGGCGCTCTCGCCGGCACATCTCCAAAGACGCGCGCTGCCTTGCTCCAGGCCGGAAGTACGATATCGGATGAGCGCTTTCGCACCTCTATGCGCGCAGCCATAATCGATCCCGACATAAGCCTCCGCGATGCAGCCGCGCTCGCACTTTGTAGCACACGCGATCCAGAGCTCCTGCCGGACCTGCTCAATCTGGCAAAACAGGCCGCCGACCCGAGCCGTCGCGTGCAGGCCGTTCGAGCGTATAGCCGCTTGGCGCTCGACCCTGATAACGTCCGCTTCAGCGCGGCCGAACGTATAAACGCGCTTAAACAGGTCATGCCTCTGGCCAGGTCCGAAGAGAAATGGGCCGTGCTTTCAGGTTTAGCTAAGATACCTGACCTGGCGGCGCTCGAGCTAGCCCTGACGATGCTTGAAGATACACTCACGCGCGCCGAGGCTGCTCAGGCCGTGACGGCGATCGCCTCCAGTCTCTCCGGTATACGTCGCGAACACGCCCGCCTCGCGCTGGAGAAGGTTTTAGCCACTGTCTCTGAGCCCGACCAGCGCAAAGCAGCAGCGGCCGTCCTTTCAGAGATCGACCCCAACGCCACGGCTGTATCGCCCATAGCCTTTCGCCGTATCAAAGTGGACGGCGCATTCCGCAGCGAGGGTGTAGCGGTAGCGGACTTCAACCGCGACGGCCGGCTCGACATCGCTACGGGGAACATTCTTTATTTAGGGCCCGACTGGGTGCCCCAGTCGATGCTGGCCGCCGCGAAAGAGTACAAGCCCGAAAGTTACAGCGACGAGTTTCTCTGCTTTGCCGACGATATCGACCGCGATGGCTGGACGGACTTAATCGTCGTCGGCTTTCCCGGGGCGAAGACGCGCTGGCTGCGTAACCCCGGCCGGCGCGGCGGTCCCTGGAAGGAATTCCTGGCCGTCGAGAAGACCGGCAACGAAAGTCCCGACTGGGTCGATGTGGACAAAGACGGACGCAAAGAACTTGTTTTTGTATCCGAAAGCGGGATGGCTTTTGCCCGTCCCGGCGCGGACCCGACAAAATTGTGGACAATTCGTGTCAT
>Ga0315268_10000265_pt1 | contig 60725 bp, 48 predicted proteins | sample C1_top_MG_FD_204535 | JGI IMG/M metagenome (GOLD analysis project Ga0315268, IMG submission 204535) | Sediment microbial communities from Yellowstone Lake, YNP, Wyoming, USA - C1_top | ecosystem: Environmental > Aquatic > Freshwater > Lake > Sediment | place: USA: Wyoming | collected 2017-08-01 | reverse complement strand
ACGCATTCGCGACTGGCAACTGGGTCGGAGGCAGGGCAGGTGTATCGCAGTTGCTGGACAGAACCTCTAACATGAGCGCGCTGTCACACTTGAGGCGCGTGACTTCCCCGCTCACAAGGAGCCAGCCACACTTCGAGGCGAGAGACTTGCACCCGACGCAATGGGGCAGGCTGTGCCCGAACGAGACCCCCGAAGGTCAGAACTGCGGTTTGGTCAAGAACTGCGCACTCATCATCGATGTTTCCGAAGGGACGGACGAGAAGGAAGTCATCTGGCTGCTCAAAGACCTTGGAGTCAAGGAGGTCGGGGAGCAGCAGACGACGGAGACGAGGGTCTACGTCAACGGCGACCTCATCGGCCTTCACGAGAAGCCCAAGGAGCTCGTAGAGGAGATACGCCAGAGGAGACGCTCAGGCCTGATGTCGCCTGAAGTGAACATCCGCTTCGACGACAACATGAACGAGATCATAATCAATTGCGACGAGGGCAGGCTGAGGAGGCCTCTGCTCGTCGTTCGCCACGGGAGGACGCTGCTCACGCACAAGCATGTCGAAGACATGCGTGCGGCCAAGACAAGGTGGACCGACATCATCCGCGAGGGCGTCGTCGAATGGATAGATGCGGAAGAGGAAGAGGACACGTACATCGCGGTCTTCGCGTTCAAGACACCTCAGAAGTGCGAGCACTGCGGGAAGTTCCTCTCGGAAATCGATGTCGAGTGGAAAAACCCGGGAGACGAGGGCAAGGTCACGCTCGAGTGCAAGGCTTGCGGAGGCGTCATGCATGTCGAATCCATGCTGAACGACCAGCACACGCACCTAGAGATCGACCCGATGGTCATCCTCGGCGTATGCTCTGGCCTAGTTCCGTATCCGGAGCACAATTCTAGCCCGAGGGTCACGATGGGTTCGGGTATGGCGAAGCAGTCGCTCGGACTGAGCTCATCCAACTACAGGGTCAGGCCCGACACGAGGAGCCACCTGTTGCACTATCCTGAGAAACCGTTGGTCACGACCAAGGCCATGGACTTCGTTTATTTCAACCAGAGACCAGCAGGACAGAACTTCGTCGTCGCAATCCTGTCCTACGGCGGGTACAACATGGAAGATGCTGTCATCATGAACAGGTCTTCAGTCGACCGAGGACTCGGCAGGTCCACATTCATGAGGACCTACAGGGCAGAAGAGCGCAGGTATCCAGGAGGCCAGGAGGACCACTTCGAGATCCCGAGCCCTGATGTCCGAGGCGCTCGCGCGGATCTCTCGTACAGCAACCTGGGCGAGGATGGACTCATCAGCCCGGAGACGGGGGTCAGCGGCGGGGATGTGCTCATCGGCAAGACTTCACCTCCGAGATTCTTGGAGGAGGAGGCAGACTTCCTCACGCCTCAGAAGAGGAGAGAGACCTCGGTCACGGTCAGGTCTGGCGAGAGCGGCTGGGTCGACAACGTGATGCTCACGGAGTCCGAGAACGGCTCAAGGCTGGTGAAGGTCAAGGTCAGAGACGAGAGGATCCCTGAGCTTGGCGACAAGTTCGCATCCAGGCACGGCCAGAAGGGAGTCATCGGACTCTTGGTCCCGCAGGAGGACATGCCGTTCACAGAGGACGGATTGGTGCCCGATCTTTTGATCAACCCGCACGCGGTGCCGTCTCGAATGACCGTCGCCCATGTTCTGGAGATGATCGGCGGCAAGGTCGGCTCCATGGAGGGCAGATACATCGACGGCACTCCGTTCAGCGGCGAGAGAGAAGAGGCCATTAGGGACTCGCTGGTCAAGAACGGCTTCAAGCACAATGGAAAGGAGGTCATGTACGACGGCACGACTGGCAGGAAGATAGAGGCCGAGATATTCATCGGCGTCATCTACTATCAGAAGCTGCACCACATGGTCTCCGGCAAGCTGCACGTTAGGAGCAGAGGGCCCGTGCAGATACTCACCAGACAGCCGACAGAGGGCAGATCCAGACAGGGCGGCCTGAGGTTCGGAGAGATGGAGAGGGACTGTCTGATCGGCCACGGCGCTGCGATGGTCATCAAGGACAGGTTGCTGGACGAGTCCGACGGCACGCTTCAGTACGTCTGCGGCAACCCGGCCTGCGGCCACATCGCCATACTCGACAGGCGGGGAACGCTCAGATGCCCGGTCTGCGGCAACAACTCGAAGATCTACCAGGTGCAGACATCCTATGCTTTCAAACTACTGCTGGACGAACTGCTCTCGCTTGGAGTCGCAATGCGCCTGCAACTGGAGGATTTGAAATGAACGTCACCGGCGTGACCAAGCGCATCTCGTCAATCAAGTTCGCGCATCTATCGCCTGACGAGATCCGGAAAATGAGCGCGACGAAGATCATCACTGCCGACACATACGACGATGACGGCTTCCCAATCGACATGGGCCTGATGGACCCGCACCTGGGCGTGATCGAGCCTGGACTGAGGTGCAAGACCTGCGGCAAGAAGGTAGACGAGTGCCCGGGCCACTTCGGCCACATCGACCTCGCGATGCCGGTCATACACGTGGGCTATGTGAAAGAGATCAAGAAGCTGCTCCAATCCACTTGCAGGTCGTGCGGCAGACTGTTGCTCACCCGCGAGCAGGCCGAGGAGTACAGGAAGCAGAGGGACCGGATGGAGGAGCTGGGCGCAGGCGAGCTCGACACCGGTGCTGTCTCGAAGGAAACCGCCAGAGACGCGGCGTCGAGGACGACTTGCCCGCACTGCGGCACCGTCCAGCTGAAGATAACGCTTGACAAGCCAACGACCTTCAGGGAGGAAGGGCACAAGCTCACTCCGAAGGAGGTCAGGGAGAGACTCGAGAGGATCCCGGACGAGGATCTCAGTTCTCTCGGCATCGACCCGACCGTATCGAGGCCGGAATGGATGGTGCTCACGGCACTTCCAGTGCCTCCGGTCACGGTGAGGCCTTCGATCACGCTGGACTCAGGCGACAGGTCCGAGGACGACGTCACACACAAACTAGTCGATGTCCTGAGGATCAACCAGAGGCTGCGAGAGAACAGGGACGCTGGAGCCCCTCAGCTGATCGTAGAGGATCTCTGGGAGCTGCTGCAGTACCATGTCACCACATACTTCGACAACCAGACGTCCGGCATTCCGCCAGCAAGGCACAGGTCCGGCAGACCGCTCAAGACGCTGGTCCAGAGACTGAAGGGCAAGGAAGGCCGGTTCAGGTCGAACCTGTCTGGCAAGCGTGTGAATTTCTCTGCGAGGACGGTCATCTCCCCGGACCCGATGCTATCCATCAACGAGGTCGGCGTGCCCGTCGAGGCTGCCAGGGAACTCACAGTTCCCATACACGTCACAGAGCGCAACCTCGAGAAGGCGAAGGAGATGTGCAAGAGAGGCCCCATCCCCGCCGGTCCGGACTACAAGCCGGGCGTGAACTACGTCATCCGCTCGGACGGCCGCAGGATCAAGGTCACTGACAAGAACGCCGAGACGGTCGCGGAGACCATCGAGGCTGGCTATGTCGTCGAGAGGCATCTGATGGACCACGACATCGTGCTGTTCAACAGGCAGCCTTCGCTGCACAGGATGTCCATCATGGCGCACGAGGTCAGGGTCATGCCATACAAGACCTTCAGGTTCAACCTGTGCGTCTGTCCGCCGTACAACGCGGATTTCGATGGCGACGAGATGAACCTGCACGTCCTCCAGAGCGAGGAGGCCAGAGCAGAGGCGAAGGTTCTGATGAGAGTCCAGGAGCATATCCTGTCCCCGAGGATGGGAGCACCAGTGATCGGCGGCATCCACGACCACATCACGGGCTCGTTCCTTCTGACGCACATGGATTCCAGGTTCACGCGCGAGGAGACGCTCAAGATAATCGAGAAGGTCGGCGACATCAAGCTTCCCAAGCCGAAGACCCAGGGAGGCGTTGAATACTGGACAGGCAAGCAGCTGTTCAGCCTGATCCTCCCGCCAGATCTGCACATGACTTTCAAGTCTTCGATTTGCCAGAAGTGCACGAACTGCAAGAAGGACAAGTGCGAGCACGACGGTTTCGTCGTCATCAGGAAAGGAAAGCTGTACATGGGCACGATCGACGAGAAAGCCATTGGAGCATTCAAGGGCAAGATACTCGACAAGCTCTCCAGGGACTACGGCCCCGACAAATCAAGGGAGTTCATCGACATGGCCACGAAGCTCGCGATCGGCGCGATCATGGTCCGTGGATTCACGACTGGTATCGACGATGAGGACATTCCAGACCAGGCGAAGCGCGAAATCGACGATGCGATGACACAGGCGAAGATGAAGGTCGAGGAGCATGTCCAGGCGTACAGGCGGGGCGAGCTAGAGCAGATGCCCGGCCGCTCTCTAGAGGAGACGCTCGAAGTCGAGATCATGAAGGTCCTGGGCAAGGCGAGGGATACCGCGGGTCAGATTGCGGGCAGGCACCTGGGTCTCGAGAACTCTGCGGTCATCATGGCCAGGTCGGGCGCCAGGGGCTCGATGCTCAACCTGTCTCAGATGGCCGGCGCCATAGGTCAGCAGGCAGTCAGAGGGGAGCGTCTGTCCAGAGGTTACTGGAACCGCACGCTCCCGCACTTCCAGAAGGGAGATCTGGGCTCCGAGGCGAGAGGCTTCGTCAGGAACTGCTACAAGAGTGGCCTCACGCCGGCAGAGTACTTCTTCCACTCGATGGGTGGCAGAGAGGGGCTGGTCGATACCGCGGTCAGGACTTCCAGGTCAGGATACATGCAGAGGAGGCTCATCAACGCGCTCGAGGACCTCAAGGTCATGCAGGACGGGTCCGTGAGGAACACCGCGGGCACTATCATCCAGCTCAGCTACGGTGAGGATGGGATCGACCCGACGAGAAGCGTCGGCGGCGATGCGGTCGATATCGACGATGTCATACTGACGGTGCTGGGCGACCAGGGCGAGCTGATCGCCAAGGTCAGGGAGAAGGGCGCGCTCAGCTACGGTATCCAGGACAGGGACCTGCTCGAGACGCCATCGGAAGACGCAGAGGCGGAGACCGAGGAGCCCGAATTCGAGGGCGGCGGTTCCGAGGAGGGATGAGCGCCATGACAGCAAAGAACGCGATGGATGTCTTCATCCGCAAGGGCGTCGACGAAAAGACCGCTGAGAAGATCGTCGAGAAAGGATACACATTCACGAAGGTCGCGAGAGCATCGGACAAGGTCAAGAGGGATCTGGAGAAGCTGCTCGGAGAGAAGAAGCTGAAGCAGCTCCTCGTAGCGGTCAAAGCCAAAGACCGGATGCCGAGGAAGAAGAAGGAGAAGCCACTCAAGAAGCCGGTGTTCACGAAGAAGGAGTTGCCGAGCAAGGCGCCTCCAATCACTCCTCTTGAGATCAAGATGATGAAGATGCTCGAGAAGAAGAGCCGAATGCTCCCGCGCTCGGTGCTTAGCGAGATATCCTCAAGGCTCGAAGGAGTCGAGATACCGGACAAGCTGATCGAGAAGATGCTCGACCTCACGATCGAGAGGTTCCAGTCGCATACGGTTGATCCGAACGAGTCTGTGGGCATCCTTGCCGCGCAGAGCATAGGCGAGCCAGGCACGCAGATGACCATGAGGACTTTCCACTATGCAGGGGTCGCGGAGATGAACGTCACGCTCGGCCTACCGAGGTTGATAGAGATCGTCGACGCGAGGCGCGTGCCAAGCACCCCGATAATGGAGATTCATCTGGAAGAGGCTGCCCAGGACGAGCTGGACAAGGTGCGCGAGATCGCATCGAACATCGAGCGGACGAACCTGATAGACATCGCAGATGTCGAGACGGACATCAACAACATGGAAGTCCTCGTGAAGCTCGAGAGGAAGAAGATGGAGCGCAAGTCCATCACGCCCGAGGACGTGCTGCGGAAGATCAACAAGTCCAAGGGAGTGAAGGGTCTCGGCGAGATGCGCGAACAGAACATCGTGATCAAGTGCGACGAACCGTCCTACAAGAAGCTCCAGAAGATCTCGGAGGACACCAAGGCGTGTCCGATAAAGGGAGTCGAGGGCATCCAGAGGGCGGTGATCCGCAGGGTCAGCGGTCACTACGTGATCTACACTGAAGGCTCGAACCTCGAGAAGGTCTTGGAGATCCAGTACGTGGACAAGAAGAGGACTTCGACCAACAGCATAATGGAGATATACGAGGCGCTCGGGATCGAAGCCGCGAGGAACTCCATAATCAACGAAGCCACCCGAACGCTTGACGAGCAAGGACTTACAGTCGACATACGCCACATAATGCTCGTGGCCGACCTCATGACGAACGATGGCGACGTGAAGGCCATCGGCAGGCACGGTATTTCGGGCAGGAAGTCGAGCGTGCTCGCGAGAGCAGCGTTCGAGATCACCTCTACGCACTTGCTCCGTGCGGGCATAACCGGCGAGGTGGACACGCTCGAAGGCGTTGTGGAAAACATTATAGTGGGTCAGCCGGTTACTGTGGGTACTGGCGCTGTCAATCTCATATGGGCACCGTCTGGGAAGGGAGAAGGTGAGAAGAAATGATTGATATCGCACGCGCTCTAAAAACCGCTTCGACCACCGGCGATGTAAGGTTCGGCCTCGCGGAGACGAAGAAGTGCATCAAGAAGGGCGAGGCGAAGCTCGTGGTCGTTTCGAGCAACTGCCCTGAGAAATCGCTTACGGAATCTGGCTCGTCACAGAAGGTACTGGTATTTGATGGAACGAATGTTGAGCTGGGGTCTGCGTGCGGGAAACCTTTCCCGATATCCGCGTTGGCCATCATAAGCCCTGGGGAGTCCAACATACTCTCCGCCTGATGAGTGGTCATATGGGAGACATTACTTTCACAGAAGACACCCTGCGGTACATCACCCTGTTCGAGAAGGTCACCGGTACCCAGGTCAAGGACTGCCTGGAGACCGAGGAGAAGCTCGTTTTCGTGGTGGAGAAGGGCCAGGGAAGCAGGGCTGTGGGCAAGAAGGGCGAGAACGTCATCCGGCTGAAGAACCTCACGGGGAAGAACATACACGTCATCGAGTACTCGGAGGACCCCGAGACGTTCATCAAGAACGTCTTCCACACATACTCGGTCCAGAGCGTCACGATCGAGGACCGGGGGAATATCATTCACGCGACGGTCACTGTCGACCCGAAGGTCAAGGGAAAGGCCATCGGCAAGAACGGGAAGAACCTGCGGATTGCCCGCGAGGTCGTCAACAGACACCACAACGTTCAGAGCATCAGCGTCGCTTGAGCGGTACGCGCTCCACCTCTAGTCTGTCGGCGGTTGGGTATTCCTCAACTATGAATGATGTAGAATCCAGCTCTCCCGCGATCTCCTCGAGGACCCAAGGTGCGACCTCCAACCGTTTCTTGCCAGGATTGCTCCAGACGAATCTGCCAGGCAGATCGTATCTCTTCATTATGTATGCGGCAGTCGCGGCCACCTTGTCCGTCTCGATCACTCCTATGAGCAGAGTCCCATCCTTTGTCAGCAATTCGTGCGGCCTCCGGACGTTCTTCGCCCTGCGCAAGATCCTCCTCCTCAGTTGGATCCCATCCTTGAACGCTGAAGAGCAATAGTGCAACGGCACATCGGTCTTGACTCTCAGGAGGTCCAGTGCGAGCTCCTCGCTCCCGGCCACCCCAGAGGATACGTCGTTCTCCTCCTTGACGTCGAACCCAAGAGCCCTCAGTGCGCGCCAATTGGTTTCGGAAAATTCCAGCTCGTTGAGGTTGACGAAGTCCAACCCATGTTCGTCCGCGAATGAAATCGCTCCGAGAATGTCCCTTGCCCTCCCTGGAATTGCCGGCAATTCCAGGCCGACCTTCAGCTTGTGTTTCCGCGCCCTTTTGACAGCATCGACGAACTCTGACGCGCCAAGAATGCTCCACTGGTTCAACGGCGGGTGGAACCTTATCTCGTCAAGCCCGGCTATTGCCACCTTGTCTATCTTCTCCAGGTCGGTCGTTGAAGTGTATAGATGGATGTGGTGAGATTTCCCAAATCTCTTCTTGAGCGCAATGATGGATTCGACCGTTCTGTTGATGTCCTGAAGTGGGTCTCCGCCTGTGATGCCTGTCCCGAGCGCATCCATGAGCTCGGCCTCGCGAATCACTTCATCGACGCCACGCACGCTTCTCTCGTTCGCGAAGAAGACGTCCTTACCTCTCTTGGCCGACGACAGAGGACAGTAGTAGCATCTGCGAGAACACTTGCCCGTGACAAGGAGCACGAGCTTCGCGCCTTTCTCGCAGTGGGCGCAGCCCTGAGGTAGCTTGCCCGTGTACGCGGAGCCCTTCGGCATTCTTCTGATCTTGTTCACAAGGGTCGTATGCCGCTTCTGCATAATGATAGTACTTTCGGCAGCTACGTACAGAAAGATTATCCAAAGGGTAGTGGATTTGCCACGGGGAGCAGATGCAGAAGAAGAACAGGATCATCTTGGCGCTCGATGTGACATCCCGTGCGGACGCGATGCGTGTCGTCGAAGCCGTCAAAGGCTATGTTGATGCCATTAAGATTAACTGGCCGCTGATTCTCGCGACCGGTCCCGACATGATCAGAGAGATGTCCCAGGTCAAGGATGTCATCTGCGATTTCAAGATTGCCGACATTCCGAACACGAACAAGCTGATTGTCGAGCAGGCGATGTCGCGGGGGGCGAGCGCCGTGATTTGTCACGGTTTCACGGGAGACGACTCTGTCAAGGCATGCGTCGACGCAGCGAGGGGGCAAGTCTTCGTAGTCACTGAGATGAGCCATCCCGGAGGAAAGCAGTTCACCGCGCCCTTGGCGGACAAGCTCGCCGCCCTCGCAAAATCTGCAGGCGCACGCGGTATAGTCGCGCCCGCAACGAGGCCGGAGAGGATTGCCGCTCTGCGAAAGATCATCGGCGGACTCGAGATAATCAGCCCGGGTGTTGGAGCGCAAGGCGGCAAGGCTTCAGACGCTATCAGAGCCGGAGCGGACTACATCATCGTCGGAAGGGCTATCTACGATGCTCCGGACCCTGGCGGCGCCGCGAAGGCTCTTGCGGACGAGGTCAGAGGGAGCTCTTGAATCGGACGGGCATCTAGAAACGCGGGCAGCATGATGACAAATCATGACATGCCAGATGATGATTTCCAGTGGCAGATTCTGAGCGTGTCTTCCGGATAACGTATATATAGCACCCTCGGTATCGGTGGGCTACTATCACCAGGTGGCACAATCTTTGGCCGAGGTAAGGGAAAGCCCTCCAAGGTCTTTTCTGTCCAAGATCAAGAGGGGGGACCGGAGACCGAGTGAGTTCAGCAAGTGGATGACCGCCAATTGGCCGTCCCTCTTCATGCTGTTCTTCATCTTCGTCCTTGCTCTCTTCATACGCTCGTACTTCGGGTACGAGATGGCTGCCAGCAATGGGTACCTAGTATCTGGCGGCTCTGACTCGTACTACTGGCAGAGGATCATACACTATTCTGCTGACACTGGAAAGCAGATGTACTGGGATCCTCTGATCAATTTCCCTGACGGGATCAGGAATCCGCGTCCACCGATGTTCAGCATGTCCGTTGTTGTCCCCGCGACGATTGCACAGGGCATGTTCGCGTCGCTTGATGACGCACTCGGTTGGACATTCCTGTGGTCGACGGCGTTCTGGGGGGCCTTGACAGTAGTCCCGACCTTCTTCCTTGGAAAGGAGACATTCGGTCGACGCGCAGGCTTGGTCGCAGCCTTCTTCTTAGCTATCATGCCGAGCCACATCCAGAGGAGTGTGCTCTCAGATGCCGACCACGACTCCTTCATCCTGTTCTTCATAGTGCTCACTTTCTATTTCCTTCTCAAAGCCGTCAAGACGCAGGAACACAGGAAATGGGTCGGAAGCTGGAGGAGTCTTGTCAGCATCAAGAGCGGGTTGCGAGACTACTTCACGCACAGCAAGAAGCCGATATTGTATTCACTCTTCGCCGGCGTAGCCTACGGTTCCGTCATCATGGCATGGGTAGGTTACGGCTATGCGACCGTGCTCATACTCGTTTACTATGTCATACAGGTCGTGCTCAACAAGTTCAAGAACATCGATTCCACGAGCATCACGCTGATAGTGTTCATAGCTATGGGGTTCGGGTTCCTGATTTCGTTCCCGGTGTACTATGAGCAGACGCTGATTCCGGTCCGGTTCGATGTCCCAGTGTACCTGTTGCTCGCTTCTATGATCTTTGGGATGCTGTTCGTCGTTTCCAGGGACTATCCGTGGACGCTCACGCTCCCGGCCATCATCACACTCCTGGTCATTGGTGTGTTGATCATCAACGTGATCGACCCTGCGCTAGGCCAGGCGATCCTCAGCGGCCAGGGATACTTCGTCCAGAACAAACTCTATTCGACCATTGCGGAGGCGAAGGCACCCGTGTTCAGCGAACTGGCGCTCGGCTTCGGGATGGTCACGTTCTTCATGTCTCTGATAGGTCTGATTTGGGCTCTGCTCAAGGTCCCGAAGAGGGCGACGACCGAGTACATATTCATCGTGGTCTGGCTTGGAGCCGCAATATTCATGGCGATATCGGCGGCGAGATTCATGTTCAACGCTGCCCCCGCATTCGCAATCGCCGCTGCGTGGGTCACTGTCATCATTGTTGACAGGCTCGATTTCAACAGCGTGCGCAAGTCCCTCGTGGGGGCGAGCGGCTCGTATCTCAGGATCATCAGGAGGAGCGTCAAGATAAGGCATGTCATCGGCGCCCTGTTCCTTGCATTCCTGGTCGTTCTGCCGAACGTCTGGTATGGCACAGATGCTGGGATACCGTCTGAGAGGAAGACTGCGCTGGACAAACAGATATACTTCAGCATCCCCGAGTTCATGAGACCCTCAGGCTATGACAAGGTGAACGGGTCTAATTGGTACCTCGGGGCTTTCGGGTACTCACTTCCGTTGCCTTCATTCTACTTCCCCGCAGCGTGGGACTGGTTCGCACAACGCGATGCCGGCATCGTCCCGGATTCGGAGAAACCGGCATACGTTTCTTGGTGGGACTATGGTTTCGAGGCTGTGCAGGCGGGCAAGCACCCGACTGTCGCCGACAACTTCCAGAACGGCTACCAGCTGACTGGCAATGTCTTGATGGCACAGAGCGAGCAGGAAGCGATTGCTATCTTTGCCTACCGTCTGATCCAGGCGTACGTGTCGGGTCATTTGGAGGAGATTACTGCCCTGTTAGAGAAATACGGCGTGGACTCGAGCCGCATGACTCAGATACTCTATGGTCCTGGGCAGACGATAATCAACGAGGTGCTCGCGGACTCCTCAACCTATGGTCCAATGGACAGCGCGCTGAGCGATACCAATGCTAGGATCGTTGCCGCGAGGGTTGAGCTGTCAAAGATCGGTCTTGACAAACTCGTCTCTCTATACGGTGACCTGTGCGACATGACGGGCTGGAGCATACGATACTTCGGCGTTGATTCGAGGATGTTCCCGCGCTCCGGTCAGGATACTGGCATCTTCTACGCGCCCGCCAAGCTCTCCGATAGGCGGATAGTCGACGGTTCGACGCCGATAGACTTCTTCGAGATCAAGGCGGTCAACCAGAACGGCCAGACGTATTCGTTTGACCAGGTCACAAGCGACATGACCATCGTCGACTATGCGATCGAATACAAGGACATGTTCTACAAGAGCATGCTCTACAGGGCGATGGGCGGCTACATGGGCACGGACATAGGTCTGTCCAACGACGGCGTCCCCGGCCTATCAGGTCAGGCAATGGCAAGCTACCCGGGAGCGCCGGCCTGGAACATGACACACTTCAAGATGGTCTATAGGACCGCATACTACAACCCGTACCCAGATCCAGAGTACAAGAGTCATCCGGACGCATGGCAGGCGATTAGCCTGGATGAGGCTACTGCCAAGAAGACGCTAATAGACAGTGGTCAGTTGCAGGGTGTAGTCGACCAAAGTTCCAGCGTTGTTTACACCGCTGGCGCGGTCTTCCTCGAGTACTACAAGGGAGCGTACGTCAACGGCACTCTGACGACGGAAGAGGGCGACCCTGTCGCGGGCGTGCGTGTCACTGTCCAGGATGAGTACGGAATACCTCACGGGAGTGTCCTCACGGACGGCAGTGGTCAGTACTCACTGCTCGCTCCTTTCGGCAACGTCACGATCGTGGTATCGACAGGAGATGCGAAGAACATCGGAGTGGCCGGCTCAAATGTGATAGCAAGGATCCAATTCAATGTCACGGACAATCAGGCTATGAGGGTGATGGAAGACCTCGACAACAACGGTGTTCCCGACTACATCATCACCAAGGACTTCCAGATGAAAGGGTCTGAGACTACAGGCACCATATTCTGGGACATCAACAGCGATGGCAACTACACAGCTGACACTGACAATCTGGTCTCCGATGTCGTGGTCACCGCAAAGGAACTGAAGACCAACAGGCAGTATGCGATCAATGCGACTGATGGGACTTTCGATGTCCTTTTGCCACCCGGACAGTACGATTTCGTGGCGTACTTGTTCGGCGCCAATGTATCGATGGCCAGCAAGACCAATATCTCTGCGGGCGCCAAGTCGGAACAGAAGCTGGCAGTTCCCGTGTGCGGAGTCATGGGCGATATAACATATGCGAACGGCACGCCCGCGGTGAACATTGGATTGACCTTGACCGACCTATCCAACGGCGTCATGCGCACTTTGTACACGAACGAGAATGGCACGTACGTCTACGATCCGATACTCATCGGACACTACATCCTCACAACTAGCGCGCCAAATGACATGTTGTTCAACGTGCTGATTGACCTCGCGTCATCCCAGGTGCTGGTCAGGAATCTCACGGTCTTTCCGCGAGCTACGATAAAGGCGCAGGTGCTCCTCGCGGGATCTCCCGCTGCCTATGCTGTGTTTATGGCGTCCAACGACTACGATCCAACCGAGGCAATAACCGGCCAGGCTGATGCCTTTGGATGGATCAATATGGAGGTTCCGAGGGGTTCGTGGACGATATATGCGACATACTTCACGGGAGCCGAGGAGTATGCCGGAGCATCGCACTTCGACGCATCCGCCTCATCCACCTCCAGAGGGACAATCGCACTGTCCAGCGCGGTCCAGGTCACAGGCAGCCTCAAAGGTCCCAATTCCCTCTCCTTGGCCAGCGAGTACATCTTCTTCACACTGCCGAATGGGGCGAGAGTGCCGGTAAAGGCGGACAGCTCGGGCATCTTCAACATCCAGCTCCCTGCAGGTACGTACGAAGTCACGAGCACAAGCATCAGACTGAAGAGCCTCTATTCAGGAGTGGTGACGATCCAAGGCACCGCATCGAGCCTAGTTGCCAAACTGACCGGGGGCGCGCTACTCCAAGGCCTTGTCTGGATGGACCGGGATGCTAAGGAAGGCGTCTCGCCATCCGACATCGGGGGATATGCGGAATTGAAGGTTGCTGGCTCCGATGGCGTTGCGTCTATGACCAGGTCTGATGGGAACGGCTCGTTCGCAGCAGTCGTACCATTGGATTCCCAAATCGTGATGACTCTTGGGAACCCAGGATACTCTCAATGGTCCCAGACCTTGACTGCGACGACCGACAGCAACTTCGAAGTCGTGGCCACGCCTGACAATGTGCTTGTCAATGGCCAGCTGACCTGCGATGGTGAGAGCATCAGAGGCGTCACGATCGCGTTCCTTCCAGACTCATTCCTCATGAATCCGGTATACGTCAAGACCGGCGCGGACGGCATGTACTCTGCGTCACTTCCTCCGACATCGTACAGGATCGTCGTCGAGCAGGACACGACTCCGATGGGGGGCGAGAGGTACATGTACGACCAATCGGTCCAAATCCTGCCCGGGGGAGAGCCCGTCGTTCGTGACATCCAGGTCGTGAAGAGGGTAGAGATGTACGGGCTCGTGACCGGTGCGTCCCAGGACCTCAAGCTCAGGCTCCAGGGTCCGGAGACGAAGGACATCACCTTGTCAGCCGTGAACTACTCAGTGTTCGTCCTCCCAGGAATCTACAAAGTGTACGGAACTGGCGTCGTGGGGTCGGCACACTATGCGGGTATGAGCACCGCGGACGTATCGTTCTCATCGAGGCAGCATGACCTCCAGCTGATGCCCGCCTACGAGATCTCTGGAATGATCAGAAAGGGTTCCGAGCCTCTTGCGAGCGCGGCGACTGTGACCGCGACGTCCCTGACCGGAGAATCGGTCGCAAAGCAATCCTCAACTTCCGGCGCGTACTCGATCGAGCTCCCACCTGGCACCTACAGCATATCGTATCTCCTGGAGACGGGCAGCTCGTCTGATGGGCGGACACTCTATGTGGAGTGGTACGGCGACAATACGATCACCGTCGAGTCGTCCTCGATCGCACTCGATGCTAGCCTCATCATGCGACTGGACAACACTACATTCACCGGCACTGTCCTCGGATCCAACGGGGCTGGTCAGGAGGCATATGTGCAGCTGGTCGCGAACACGAATTTCGGTCTGACCGCTTCGTTCTATACATCAGCATCCGGCACGTTCGATGTCAAGGTCCAGCCGGGTGACTACACTCTGTACGTGACGAGCTTGCAGGACAAGGGAGCATACTTGAACACCATTTCGTTCTCGAGGAACACGCCCTTGGACGACCAGATTCAGCTGTCGGATGCGAAGTACCTCTCCGGCAAGGTCATGGTAGGAGATACGGGGGTCGCTCTGGACGTGTCGGTCTCCCGAGGCAATGCGAAACTGCATCTGACGTCGGGACCTGATGGTGGCTTCACAGTCCTCGTGCCGCTGGGCAACTGCTCGGTGAGCGCATCCACGTCGGCGGTCGAGCGCGGAATCAAGGTCGCATACTCGGCCTCCAAGACCATCACGATCGGAGCAACGGATGTTTATTCGAACATCGACCTTGCAAGGGACACGAGATGGAGCGTGACCTCAAGCTGGAACGCCAACCTGACACAGGCTGCGAAACCCGGCGTGCAAGTCGCTTATTCGTTCACGGTCACGAACACGGGCAACGTGGCGGGAGTGTTCCTTGTCTCATTCGTAGGCACCGGGTTCGATGTCTCGTTCTCTCCCAGCGAGGTCTGGATCGAGTTCGGCACGGATAACCAGGCCACGATATCTGCCAATGTGACTGCGAAGAACACGACGCCAACGGGTTTGACGAAGGTCGACTGTCTCGTTCGTGCGAAGACCATGGCGTCCGCTAGGTCGTCCGTGGCATTGTATATGAACGTCTCGAAAGTGAGTGGAGTCGCAATCACAAGCCTGAACACCTCGCAACCAGTCTCTTCGAGGAGCTCTGTGACGACCTTCAGGTTGAACAACACTGGGAACGTTGACGACATATTCGTTGTCCAGGTAGCCAACCTGGATGCCCTTACCGCAGTAGGCTGGACCGCGAGCATTATTGATCCAACGACGAACCTGACGGTCAGTGAGGTGAACATCACAGCCTTCGGCTCAAAGGAGCTCATGGTCAACTTCACGATGTTGAGATCGAGTCCAGATACTGAAGCGAAGGCCTCTGTGATGGCGTACTCGAAGTCGGACCCGGGCGCCAGCTCTTATGGGTATGTACCGGTCATACTGCCGGACCTTTCGGTCGGTCCAGGCAGCCTACAGGTGGTACGCGGCGATGTCTCATACGAGTACGATGTGAGCGCTCTCTATGTCGACATAGCGTTGGCCAGCTCCCTTGCAGCGCTCTTCGCCGTATTCATGTTCCTGAGGAAGAAGAAAGGGCTTGGCGGAGGTGGCAAGAAGTGACACGGTCGCGCGCTGCGAGAGCGCTCCTGGTGCTTCTGCTCGCATTCTTGATGGCCCTCCCCATCGCTGTCACACATCCGACTTATGATGCAGCTGCTTGGAGCGGGGTCAGCATAGACCTCGATCACCCGGCCTATGCGGCCAAGAGTCAGGTCGTGATGTGCGTTCTGACCGTAGAGGGTGGACCTGCTGGAGACTCGGTCGGGAACTTTTCGTACAAGGCCGAAATAGTCGGCGACAACACCACGGGCTCGGCGGTCAATCCCAGCACCGGGGTCTCGGCAACGGGTGTGTTCGTTCTGAACGTCACGATGCCGGCAACAGCTCCCCAGACCATCAAGATCAGGATCAACGCAACCTCAAAGGAGTCGGCCAACAGCGTCTCAACCACTGCCGAGCGGGAGTTCTCGATGAAGGTCGTCGATCCGATTGTCATCCGGGCGACGGTCTTCAACAACGGACCAGTGGATGCGGTGAATGTCACTGCGAGGTTCTACGCTGATAGTGAGCTGCTCGAGACCCGCAGTCTCAGCGTGTCGGCCGATTCGTCTAGGCAGATCGAGTACAACTGGACCTTCCTGGACATCAGGAAAGGCAAGCACGTGATCACGGTGACGGTTGACGACCCGAACAACATCGTGGAGTTCAGCGACGGGAACAACGTTTTCTCGAGGACCATCTATGTGGGCAAGCAGGGGAACCCTGCTGGGGCAGTGCTCACGATGGGCATAATCGTCATGTCCGTCCTAGTCGCGCTCATGTACATGTCCAAGCCCCAAGCGCGCAAGAAGAAGCCTTGAGGCCGGCTCAGAAGACCGTCGTGTGTCTGGAAAATATCTTTATATTGAGGATTGTTTACCTCGGCCCACCACAAGGAAGCGATTGGTTTGTCTGACGACATCTTGCACGTGAACGATGCCAACTTCGATTCGACCGTGAAGTCCTCCGCGAAGCTTGTCGTGGATTGCTGGGCTCCCTGGTGCGGCCCCTGCCGTGTGCTTGCGCCGACGTTCGAGGCGCTTGCGAAGGACTACAAGGGCAAGGTGGCCTTCGCGAAGCTTGACACAGACGAGAGCCCAAAGACGGCGATGTCCCTCAGCATACACAGCATCCCAACGCTGATATTCTTCAAGGATGGCAAGCAGATCGAGAGGCTCACGGGCGCCCACCCGAGAGCGAACATCGAGGCCGTGATCAAGAAGCATTTCTCGTAGGCGGCTAGCTTCTTCTCAGAACCTCTTCGATCTTCTCGTGAAGGTTCTTCGCGCTCGCGGCGACTGCCACTTCTCCTCGAGTCTTCTCGAGCAGGCTTCGCGCGACGTCCTGTTTGTGCCTGAGAGGGACTATCGCCTCAGGATAGTCGAAGCGCATGATAGCAGTGAAGATGTCCTCCATCCGATCGAGGAAGTGGTTCGCCCTCGCGACCTTTCCTGTCTTGAGCTCTTCGAGGCAGAACCTCCTCAGCTCTCCTACGGAGTCACCGAGGCCAAGGAGGTATGGCTCATTGCCGATGCCTAGCTCCTCCGGAGAAGGCACATCATCCCTCTCGATGATTGACATTATGATGCCTACCTCCGCGTACTCCTGCAGCGCGTTCTCCACGTAGCCTGCGTGCTCGAGTTCAGGATGGTCTCCGAGAAGACTCAGGAGCCGCAACACTTCATCCTTCAACTCGCCGATCTCGGCCTTTCCATCCTTTCCTCGATGGAACCCTCTCAGAATGCTCCCAGCCATCCTGGCAACGGCACGTGAGGACTTGAGCGCCACCTCTCTGATTTGATCCTTCTCGTCCAGTTCCGTTTCGATCTTGGAGATGACCTTCTCTAGTTCCTTCAAATGCGTCCACTCCTGATGTCTTCCATTCTGCGCACTTTCGCGTCGAGCATTCCCTTCTTCGCGATGTCGTGCCTTACATGGATCCTGCCGCTCACATGTCTGATGGCGTTCTCGGCTATTCGTTCGGAGTCTTCTATGGAGTCAGCGATCCCGACGATGCCCACCGAGCGTGATGTCGTCGTGTAGACCTTTCCTTCTTTCTCGTTGACGCTCGCGTAGTAAAGTATCGCTCCCTCCTTTGCGATTGCGTGTTCGTCCACCCTTATCTCCTCGCCTGCAAGTGATTTCGTTCCGTAGCCCTCTGGGACCACGTACTTGCAGACGGATGATTTCGCATCGAACTCCGCGTCTTTCATCGAGATGTTTCCGTTCGCCATCTTCTCGCAGATTGTGGTGAAATCACTGCTTAAGATGGACAGAACGTTCATCGCCTCTGGATCTCCGAACCTCGCGTTGAACTCGATTACCTTCGGCCCTTCCCTCGTCAGCATGAATTGGCCATACAACGTGCCCTTGTACTCCACTCCTTCCTCTCTCAGGGCATCTACGACGTTCTCCATAATCTTCACAGCGTCCTCGTACTCGCCTCTGCGAAGGAAGGGAAGAAGGCCACCCTTCTGAGAATAGGATCCCATGCCGCCCGTGTTCGGACCCTTGTCCCCTTCGAAGGCGCGCTTGTGGTCTTGCACAGCTGGCATGGGAACGACACGTCGCCCGTCGCAGAATGCTTGGATAGTGATCTCCTCGCCGACCAACTTCTCCTCGAGGACTATCTTAGCGCTCCCCCCGATGTTCTTGGACAAGATCTCGTCACCATACGATAGTATGTCCTGCCTCGTCATCAGATGCTCCCCGACCACCTTCACTCCCTTGCCACCGGTCAGGCCAGTTGGTTTGACGACCACGTTCATCCCGAGATCATCCAATGCAAGTCCCAGGTCGCGTGTGGTGTCCACAATAGCGAAACGGATCGAACCTTTCACCTTGTGATTCGCCAACAGCTCCCTCATGAAGCTCTTCGAAGTTTCAATCCTAGCGGCGGATCTGCTCGGGCTCGCTGTTGGTATGCCGGCTGACCACAATCCGTCCGCAAGTCCCACCTCGAGTGGAGTCTCTGGGCCGATGACCGCGAGTTCGGCTGCGTTCGCCTTCGCGAATTGGACCACCTTCGTGACGTCGCTCTCGTCGACCAGGGTGTACCCTTTCGCTGCCTTGCATATCCCGGGGTTCTTGTTTCTCAGGCATGCGAAGACATCGGCCCCTGCCCGCACGAGCGCTGCAACGATCGCATGCTCTCGCGCCCCTCCCCCTACAGCCAGGACTCTCATCTTATGCGACCTTCCGGTGCATCAGGTTCGAATCATAAAACATTGTCTGTCCTGGTCCAAAGTCGCCTGAGTATGGGCTTCACCGCGCCGGCAAATGATTTAAAACGAATAACCCTATCCACCGCTTGATGAAGTACTCTGGCCTCGTTGGCAAGTTGCTGGACGAAGCAAACGCAGAGCTTGGCGATATCATCGAGGTCCGAAAGGCGAAGGATGTGCAGACAGGCATCCTTATGCCACACCACGATTTCAGCGATGCGTCCATTATCACGCTCAAGCTCCCGAACGGCTACAATGTCGGCATAAAGGTGGATCATAGCACGAAGGCCAAGGTCGTGTCCAAGCGTGAGAGCAAAGGCCACAAGAAGCTAGTTTTGCCTCGCGATCCCGCCAAGAAGGAGATCGCGGTGATCAGCACGGGTGGAACGATAGCGTCTTACGTTGACTATCGGACCGGTGCGGTCCATCCAGCCATATCGGCCGAGGAATTGATATTCTCGGTTCCCGAGCTGCTCGATCTGTGCAATGTCCGCGCGAAGGTGCTCTATTCCATCCTGAGCGAGAACATGAAGGTGACTCATTGGCAGGGACTGGCCAGAGCGGTGGCCGACGAGCTCAACTCAGGCGCGGTCGGAGTTATCGTTCCCCACGGGACCGATACTCTGGGATTCACCTCTGCCGCACTGTCGTTCATGCTGCGGAACCTGACGGGTCCGGTTGTATGCGTCGGATCTCAGCGGTCGTCCGATCGTCCGTCATCTGATGCTATCATGAACCTGCTAGCCGCGACGAGGCTTTGCGTCGAGAGCGATCTGGGAGAGGTCGTGGTTCTGATGCACGGCGAGTCCGCGGACTCATTCACCCTCGTTCACAGAGGAACGAAGGTAAGGAAGATGCACTCGTCCAGGCGGGACGCCTTCAAAAGCATAAACATAGAGCCGCTTGCCAGGGTGGAGGGTCCGGAGATGACCTTCCTCACCGAGTACACGAGACGCTCGAAGGGGCCAGTCGAATTGAAGGATAAGATCGATGGCAACGCGAGCATGCTTCATTTCTACCCGGGGTTCGAGGCTGAGCACTTCGATTTGATCGCCGAGAAGGTCAAGGGCATAGTCGTTGCAGGCACCGGCCTCGGCCATGTTTCAGAGGAGATTGTCGGTTCCATCAAGAAGGCCGTGAAGAACGGGGTCCATGTGTACATCACGACTCAGTGCCTCTACGGCTCGGTCAACATGAATGTATACTCAACGGGCAGGGACATGATCGTTGCCGGCGCGGTTCCCCTCGGTGACATGCTCCCGGAGACCGCATATGTCAAGCTGATGTGGGCCATGGGGCAGACCAGGGACCCCGAGGAAGTCCGGAAGATCATGTTGACCAACGTCGCGGGCGAATTCAGCTCAAGGAGGCAGGTCTGATTTGGATTACAGGACTCTCGAGCTGAAGGTCGGCATCGAGATTCATCAGCAGCTCAACACGGGCAAGCTTTTCTGCGACTGCCAGACGGAGTTCTCTGACGAGCACCACAAAGAGTTCGTCAGGCACCTTAGGCCCACACAGAGTGAGATGGGAGAGATCGACAGGGCAGCGCTCGAAGAATCCGAGAGGAAGCTCCATTTCAGGTACCAGACAGTACCGTATTCGTGCCTCGTGGAAGCGGATGAGGAACCCCCTCATGATGCGAACAAGCGCGCGATAGAGGCGGCGCTCGAGATGACATGCCTTCTTGGCATGACTCCGGTCGATGAGGTTCATTTCATGAGAAAGATAGTCATCGACGGCTCGAACACCGGCGGTTTCCAGAGAACAGCACTCATCTCAACCAAGGGCTCGGTCCAGGTCGGAGACAAGGAAATCGGTGTGTCGACCATCTGTCTTGAGGAGGATGCTGCGAGGAAGATATCTGAGCACGGAAGCGAGGTTACCTACCGTCTCGACCGGCTGGGCATCCCACTCATCGAGATTGCCACCGACCCCGACATCTCAAGTCCAGAGGAGGCTAGGTTCGTCGCCGAGAGGCTCGGGTCCCTTCTGAGGGCGACCAAGAAGGTGAGGCGCGGGATCGGGACGATAAGGGAGGACATCAACATCTCGGTCGCAGGCGGTGCCAGGGTAGAAGTCAAGGGCGCGCAAGACCTCAGGCTGCTCCACGTCTACGTCGAGGAAGAGGTCAAGAGACAACTTGCCCTGCTTGAAGTCAAGAAGACGCTCAGGGACCGAGGGGCAAAGAAGGTCGAACCGGATATCAGAGACCTCTCGGCCTTGTTCAGGGAGACCCGATGCAAGGTGATCAAGGGCGCGCTCGAATCGAAGGGCAGGGTGCTCGCCGTGAAGCTCCCGAAGTTCGGAGGCCTCTTGGGATCGACTGAGAGCGGGGTCAAGCGCCTCGGTCCAGAGATGGCCGCGCACGCCCGTGTGGCGGGCGTCAAGGGTTTGTTCCATTCTGATGAATTGCCGGGATATGGAGTCATGGTCGCCGAGGTCGAGGATGTCTCTTCCGCGCTAGCGGTCGAGCCCGGCGACGCTTTCATGCTCGTTGCTGACGAGGAGGACAAGGCTAGGGCCGCCATTGCCAAAGCGGTCGAGCGAGCGAATGCGGCGATCGAAGGCGTGCCCGAGGAGACCAGGGACCCGCTGCCAGATGGCCAGACAGTCTACAGTCGGCCGTTGCCGGGAAAAGATAGGATGTATCCGGAGACTGATGTGCGGCCAATCCTCAACAATGAAGCGGTCCTGGAAAGCATCAGGTTGAACTTGCCGGAGATGCCCGAAGCGAAGGTGGCGCGTTTCGTCAAGGACTTCGGGATCAGCAAGGAGCAGGCGGATGCCCTTGTCAAGGAGGGCTATGAGGATGAGTTCGAGCTGCTTGCCTCCGGATTCGGAAATCCTCAGGTTGTTGCGCGAATATACCTTAACACGTACCCTGAGCTGGAAAAGCTGGGTTTCAGTCCATCCTCGCTGTCACTCGAAACAATGAAGGATGTTCTCACGAGCCTGAAGAGCGGTTCATTCGCCAAGGAGGCAGTGCCTCAGATACTAGCATCCGTGCTTGAAAACGGTCACGGAATCGCCAGAGCGATAGAGACGCTCGGGATCGAGACCATCGACATGGATGCTGTCAGGGCGGTCTGTGACAGGGTTGTGAAATCGCGCGAGAAGTTCATCAGGGAGCGAGGGGAGAGCAGCCTTGGCCCATTGATGGGCATCGTGATGAAGGAACTCAGAGGAAGAGTCGACGGGAAGATCATCAGCGACATTTTGAGCGAGAGGATAAAACAGCTCCTGTGACCGGCGGCTTGTCAGTCAGCATAGCGAGAAAGTCTTTGCAGTACTGGATCGCTGCGCCCTTGTCCGTGTCACTGCACATCAGGAAACTCCTGCAGAGCTCTTCGAGGTCGTGCGGGTTGTTGTACTTCCTCGGCCTCTCTGTCGGCACTGGTTCACTCCTTGGACTGGGTAGACCGAATTAGAAGCGGTCCTAATAATACTTCCCGCCTCATTCTCGGGACGAACTCTCGGGCACTAACTTGTAAGCGAATATCGATTCGAAGAACATGCGCTGCTCAATCAGCATTTCCGCGCGGTATCTCTCCTTGGCGGCCTTGAGCACCGACATGAGTCCTCCTGTGGAAGACAGGATCATGTAGATCCGTCCTCCTGGATTGAGGTGCCTCCACGCGTCCTGGAGGAATCTGACCGCTACCTCGCTTCCCTCCTCCCCACCGGACCAAGCCTTCTCTATCCATGTCGTTGAAGTCGTCTCCCCTGGCAGATATGGAGGGTTGAACGCGATGACATCGAAGCTGCCGGGGACCTTGTCGAACAAGTCGCCGCGTACTGTCTCAAGCCTGACATTGTTGCGTGCCGCATTTCTCCTCGCGCAATCGATGGCGTGCGGGTTGATGTCCACGGCAGTGACCTTTGCGCCGAGTCTCGCTGCGTGAACTGCGACAAGGCCAGTTCCCGCGCCCATTTCAAGAAGACTCCCGTCAGGTGGCACTTCAACCACCTTCAGGAGAAGGTAGGAATCGTCGCTTGGGTTGTAGACTTCGGGAAGAACTTCTATTTCCAGGGTCGGGTCCAGTCTCACGCGTGGCGTAGACCTTCCATCGAGCTTAAGGTTTTACTAGCTGAACCCAATCACTGGGACCGTCTGAAGGCACGGGTCAGCAGTATGAGTGAATCGTCGGAGTCTGCGCGGAGATAGAATTATGGAACCCTGGGTTCTGTTGGTGATTGGCGCTATAATCGCCGCTACGGTGTACGCTGCTTGGAAGCAATTCAGCTACTCGATAGTTGCCAGCGTCATCTGTGTGTTAACATTCATCGTGATGACACTTGCTGGTCAGAACGACTGGTATGCCGCGGAAGATGCGGTCGCGTTCAGCCCGGTGGACCTGACTGATCCTGCGCGCATCTACACTGTCTTGACATCGATGTTCGCCCACGCGAACCTCCTCCACCTAATGTTCAACGTTCTAGGGTTGATATTCATCGGCATGGTCTTCGAGCAGAGGGTCGGCCCCAGACCGTTCATATTGCTATTCCTCCTGAGTGGGTTGGCTGGCACATTGGTCTTCGCCGGTATCCACTGGAATAATGGCACGTTCTTGGTGCTGGGGGCATCAGGTGCGATCAGCGGAGTGCTGGGTGCATTTGCCAGGCTATACCCTAACGAGAGGATGTCCATGTTCGTCATGTTCGTTCCTCTGCCTCCAATGCCGATCTGGGTCATCGTCGGCATATTCATCCTTATCCAGTTGTTCCTGATCCCGACTTCATCTCAGATCGCATACGAAGCGCACCTTGGCGGCCTAGCGGCGGGCATACTCCTCGCACCGGCCCTTGTGAGACTTCCATTGTCCAAGAGAGTGAAGCGTATGGCGATTTCTATCAGCGCACTTCGCAGACTCGCGACCACTCCCGAGCTCAAGACCATCCTGAGGAGAATCGAGGAGGAGAGCGTTCCTGACGTCAAGAGCGCATGGATCGAACACTTCGTCTCCGTGGCCAGGTGTCCTCATTGCGGTTCTCCTTTGAAGGCGAGCAGGAACGGGCTGATGTGCGTGAAAGGGCATCTTCTATGACTAGCGCAGCGAACGTGCCGAGAGTCACAGTTGTCAAGGAGGGCAACCTGGTTCGAGAGGGCTCGGCGGTCCTCGGCGCTTCCTCGACCGTCACCTTGGTCGAAGTCTCCGGTCACCGCCTGGTGGTAGACACTGGGTCTTCTGGGAATGTCGACACCCTGTCAGCGTCGTTCATGAAGATGGGGATTCCACCGGATTCTGTCAAGTTCGTCGTCAACACCCATTTTCATTCGGATCACGTCGGGGGCAATAGGATGTTTGCCAACGCAAGGATCGTTGCCCACGCGCTTGAGTCTCCGCCCATCGGTTCGATGAGGGTGACCGAGCGAGTTCAGCTGCTTCCGCATGTAGAATTGGTACCGACCCCTGGCCATTCAGCGGGAAGCATCTCAGTATTCGTTAGCGCTGACAAGAATATCGCCATATGTGGAGACGCGATCCCAACGCGAGAGAACTACGAAAAACACGTGCCTCCCTCGATGAACATCAATCCCGCTCTAGCGATCAAAAGCCTGGACATGATTGTCGCATGGGCGAAAGTCGTGATTCCGGGGCACGGCGCTTCATTTCAGGTCAGGACAAAGAAGTAAGATACCTGAGCGCAATCACGCTTTTGTATGACTCTCCCGACTTCTGTGATGGTTGAATGCCCGGTCTGCCGCCAGGAGACTCTCCACGAGGTCCTATCTGGCAAGATCGGCGGAAAGGCTCAGACCGTGCTTGATTCGACCGTGAAATGCAGAGAGTGCGGCCAAGTTCATCATTCCCTGATGAAGGCTGAGAAACCGATCGACGTCCCTGTCATCATAAGTTGGCTGGAGAAATCCACGCGTTCATCTGTCTGTCTCGGACCTGACGAGAGTCTCTCTATAAACGATGAGGTGATGTGCGGCGAGGAGCCCGTGCTAGTCACATCGATCGAGTCGAAGGGGGCGCGAGTCAAACGGGCGAAGGTAAGAGACATCCAAACGGTCTGGGGCAAGAGATACTCGAAGGTCAGGGTGCCTTTCTCGGTCAACCATCTCGGCAAGAGCTATTCGGAGCATGTGATGGCCGTGCCCGACGAGGAATTCTACATAGGCGACATAATCACCCTCGGAAAGCACGAGGTCGTCATCCATTCAATCAAGATCGAGGACAAATCACTGAGGACTGGCGGAGCCGCTGCCCGAGACATAGTGCGAGTGTACGCCAGCAGGGTCAGAAGGACAACGACCTGAGTCAGCGTCAGTCTTTTACCTGAGGTTACGATTCACTCAGTGTGTTGGAAGAGTTTGAGGGAGAGCGCAATCGCTTGGTCGACGGCCTCGCAAGACGGGGCTACATCACGGACCCGGCGGTTGAGAATGCCATGAAGCGAGTGCCTCGGGAAGAGTTCGTCCCTGCCGATATCAAGGACGAAGCATACGTGGACACGCCCCTCCCCATAGGGGAGGGTCAGACTATCTCGGCCCCCCACATGGTCGCGATCATGGCGGAAAAGTTGCAGCTCGAACCTGGTCTATCTGTGCTGGAGATAGGCGCCGGCTCGGGATATCATGCGGCGGTATCCGCTGAGCTGATATCTCCAGGTGGTCACGTGTACACGATCGAGAGAATAGCGAGTCTAGCTAGGTTTGCGGAGGACAATCTCAAGAGAACAGGCTATGCCAGCCTTGTCACCGTGATCTTCGGTGACGGCACGAGAGGCCTGCCGGACAAGGCGCCGTTCGATAGGATATTCGTGGCTGCTGGGGCGCCTGACATCCCCGCTCCGTTGACAGACCAGCTTGCAGAGGGTGGAATTCTTCTTGTTCCAGTCGGCGGCCGCTACTATCAGGACCTGATCAGGGTTGTTAGAAAGGGCAAGAAGCTGGAGAAGGAAAATCTAGGCGGATGTGTGTTCGTCCCGCTCATTGGCGAGCATGGATATCACTGACACATTCAGACGAACTTCAGTATCCCTGTAAGGTCTTCACCTTCAATGATCGCGTCAGCGCTCTCCTTCACGCGCTCGTCCGATGGACGGAAAGCGATGCCTCTCCCGGATCTTCTGAACATCGAAACATCATAGTGGGAGTTGCCCACGCTCACGATGTCCTTCGGCTTCACGCGGAAGAGCCTTCCGACCTGGGCTACCGCATCTCCTTTGTCCATGAGTTTGACTCTTAGCACTCCCTCTCCAGAAAGCTTGCCTTTGCCGTCCGCTATTAGACCGTTTGCAAGCTGGTGGTCGATATCCAATTCATCAACTATCCGCTCTGCTAGGAGGTCGATGCCCGCTGAAACAATTGCTGTCTTGAGGCCGGATTCGCGAAGTCGCCCAATCGTTTGGGCTGCGCCTGGCATGAGCGGCACTGAGGCCAAGACTTTTCGAATCTTGTCCACGGATACCTCGGGTTCGCTGTCCTTCCACAGGTGGATATCCCTTCGGATGAACTCGAGGTCATCGATCTCGCCCCTGAGATACGCATGCAGCGAATGCTCGTTGTTGACCCCGAAATGCTCGTGGACATATACCCATGAGCTCTGTATGTCCGCCAAAACGCCATCCATGTCGAACACGACTAGCCTGGCCACGGCCTGCGGATGGCGCAAAGGCTTATTAAAAGAACGTCATGCTGAACCTGTCGGAATGATAACCCTCATCGGCGTCGGGCACGTATTCGCGATTTCGGAGAATGTGAAGGACGTAATCAGGTCCAGGCGGCCGGAGGTCGTTTGTCTGGAGCTTGATCCTGCGCGATACCATTCTCTGATGCAGCGCGAGCGGTCGGGCTCGGTTCCGATACAGTACCGTCTTCTTGCCTACTTCCAGACGCGGATGGCCGGCAAGTTCGGCACCGAAGTGGGCGGCGAGATGATGGCAGCGGTGACAGCCGCTGGTGAGGTCGGGGCGAGCATCGCTCTCATCGACATGGACGCTGCGAGGGTGTTCGCGAGGCTCTGGGCCAAGATGTCGATGAAGGAGAAGCTGAACCTCATTGGTGGGGCACTAGTCGGGCTAGTCCTGTCGAAGCAGACCGTCGAGAAGGAGATGGATAAGTATGAGACCAACGAGGCTGAGTACCTCGAAACCCTCGGCAAGGGTTTCCCATCGGTCAAGGAAGTGCTCATAGACGACCGGAACAAGCACATGGCTAATATGCTGGAATCTCTCTCGACGAAGCACAAGAATATCGTCGCGGTAGTGGGCGACGGACACATTCCGGGGCTGCTGCAATCACTCAAATCGGCGGAGGTCGAGACCATAAGACTGAAAGACATTAGGACCGGCACCGTGGAACTCAAGCAAGGGGCGGTGGAGCATTCGGTGACCTTCTGGTACCGCAACGAGTGACGGTAGTTTCATACACGCTCGTCAAAAGACTTTAGACACAGAATGCCTTTAGGCCAATTCCCGGCAGGTGCGGAATTGAAGGTCGTTCTTCTCAACTACACTAAGAACCCCGACAAGATATGCGCAGCGGCGGCTCAATCATGCTACTCGGAGAAGGGGGCGTCCGAGCTCTTCGAGACCACGACTGACGAGCGTGCCAGGAAGATGATCAAGAAGGTGGTGGACATGGGGCACCTGTCCGTCGTGGAGCACGCCTATTTCACATTCAGCATAGAGGGCGTCTCGAGATCACTAACCCACCAGCTCGTGAGGCATAGGGTCGCCTCGTATTCTCAGCAGAGCCAGAGATATGTCACCATGGACAGGGCGGAGTATGTGATACCACCGACGATCATGGATGATCCCGAGGCAGTGTCGCTCTTCAAGAAGATGATGGACGACAACTGGAAGGTCTACAGACAGCTCGCGAAGAAGGTCGCGAAGGAGGATGCCAGATATGTCCTGCCGAACGCCTGTTCGACCAACATCACAGTCACGATGAACGCCCGCGAGCTCTGGCATTTCTTCAACTTGAGATGCTGCAGGCGCGCGCAATGGGAGATCCGAATGATGGCTTGGAAGATGCTCGAGGAAGCGAAGAAAGCCGCCCCCATTCTCTTCGACAATGCCGGTCCTGGATGCTTCAGGGGACCATGCCCGGAGGGCGAGTATGCCTGCGGAAAGCCTTTCAAGAAGGGCGAACTGCCATCGGAAAAGGATATGTTGGTCGAGACCATGAAGCCGGAGGGATGAGATCTCGGAACCCCCTCCAGAAAACGTTCCAGATGGGTGCTTTTCATTCGACTGTCTTTGTTGTTCTATCCAAAAGCCATATATATGCCCTTCTCCTACCGAGGCCAATCGGTGAGCCCATGGGCAACATCAGACCGACGTACATCAAGAGAATAGCCATCGAACTGGTCCAGAAGTACCCGGAGCAGTTCACTAGTGACTTCCAGCACAACAAGCTGATGGTCTCGAAGCTCACTGATGTGCGCTATGTCGCGATGAGGAACAAGATCGCCGGGTACGTCACGAGATACCGGACACACTACGAAGCGTAGAAGATCCTGTTGGTTCGTTCTCCTCCTGCGAACTTTCTTGTAGCCTTTATTGTTGTACCATAAGCCAATCCTAGCCGCTTGGTGAGCGTTCAATGGAACCTGCAGTAGAGACAGAGTCCTTGACGAGGGTGTTCAACCCCAAGAAGAAGAAAGAGGGCAAATCAGTGACAGCTCTCGACAGCGTCGACCTCAGGATCGAACGCGGAGAGTTGTTCGGCCTTCTCGGTCCAAACGGTGCGGGGAAGACCACACTCCTCAAAATCCTCAGCACTCTTCTTCTTCCCACCTCGGGCAAGGCCTACGTCGCTGGGTTCGATGTCGCGAAGGATTTCCAGGAGGTCCGGAAGCGGATCAACATGGTCTCTGGCGGGGAAATCTCGGGCTACGGGCTTCTGACGGTCAGAGAGAACCTCTGGATGTTCACACAATTCTACGGGATGAAGAGCGCCGTCGCTTTCAAGCAGATAGACTCGATGCTCGAACTGTTTGGGATGGCCGACAAGAAGAACGAGAAGGTGCGGACTCTCTCGACGGGTATGAGGCAGAAGATGAACGTCATCCGTGGCTTCGTCACGGACCCAGACATCCTGTTCCTGGACGAGCCGACCCTGGGACTCGATGTCAACGCAAGCAGAGTCATCCGAGACTACATCGTCGAATGGGTGGAGAAGAGACCAGACAAGACCGTCCTCCTGACCACCCACTACATGGCCGAAGCTGACCAGCTCTGCGACAGGATTGCGATAATTGACGATGGCAAGATCCTCGCGTGCGATGAGCCTGATACGCTGAAGAAACTCGTCAGGACGAGTACGATGCTGAAGATAGATGTGACTTTGCTCAACAACAAGAGTGTTCTGGGCAATATCCCAGGCGTCGAGAAGTTCACCTACACAGACGACCCCGCGAGCAATCTCACGAGCCTGAAGTTCGTGCTGCAGGACGAGTCAGCGGTCTCTGACATCGTCTCTGAGATCGTGCACAGCGGTGCCAAGATCCTCGCTCTCAGGAAGACCGAACCCACTCTCGAAGACGTCTTCATCAAGATGGTGGGAAAGGGGTTCGAATGACGGAGACTTGGCTCCTCAGGAATATGAGAGCAGTGAGGGGCAGAGCCTACCCGCGTATAATCGGATCGACTCGGGAACCGAGCTGGGTCTTCTTCGACGTCGTCCTGCCATTGCTCACGGTCTCGGCTTACGCCTACATCTACAAATTCATGAAAGCGCCGGAGGAGTTCGTGGGCTTCGTGATCCTCGGCGGAGCGATGACGGCTTTCTGGCTCAATATATTATGGAGTATGGCATCTCAACTCTATTGGGAGAAGGAGATAGGCAACCTCTCCCTCTATCTGATGGCGCCGATATCGCGGATGTCGATACTCGCAGGGATGGCAGTCGGAGGGCTATTCGAGACCACCCTGAGGGCGACCTCGACTCTCGTCATTGGGATCGTCGTGTTCGGCATCGCTCTCTCGCTTTCTAGCCCGGTCATGCTGATCGTGGTCTTCGTCGTCACCATGATCTCTCTCTATGGGATGGGGATGATGTTCGCATCACTGTATTTGCTGTTCGGGCGGGAGGCGTATCACATGTCGAACCTGATGACAGAGCCGATCTACCTGGCATCCGGATTCTACTTCCCCGTGAGAACCCTTGGATTCTGGGCCGCCGCTGGCTCCTCGATCATACCGATAACGCTGGGCTTAGACGCGCTTAGGCAGCTGTTCTATCCCGCGTCGGTGGCCGAATATGGATTCCTACCGATAGGGACCGAGACGCTTATCCTCGCAGTCCTGTGCGTGGTGTTCATCATGCTTTCGAAACTCTCTCTGGACTACATGGAGAAGCTCGGCAAGACCAGCGGGAGGCTGACACTCAGATGGCAGTGAACAGCGAGTTGCGCACTTTCAAGAACGCAGCCTGGCTGGGCTGGCAGATGGAGGCCAACTGGACTGATCCGTTCCTGTTCGCCATCTACTCAGTCGTGAAGCCGCTCGCCGGCACGCTGATACTCGTGTTCATGTATCTGGTCATCACGCATGGCGAGACGGAAACGATGTTCTTCTCGTACATGTACGTGGGGAATGCGATGTACATGTTCGTGGCCGACGTGCTCTTTGGCGTGACATGGGTGATACATGATGACAGGGAGCACTACATGACCTTGAAGCAGGTCTACATTGCCCCGATCAAGTTCGAGACATACATCTTCGGCAGGGCTGCGATAAAGATAGCCATCACCTCGTTCGGCGTCCTTCTCACCCTGCTCTTCGGGGTGTTCGTCCTTGGTGTCGATATCGACTTGGCCGCGGTGAACTGGCCGCTGCTCGTCGTGGCCTTGATACTCGGCCTGGCCACTTTGGCGATCATGGGGCTCGCCCTGGGCGGCGTGACTTTCCTGACGGCGAAGCACGCGATGGGCATCAACGAGGGAGTGGCCGGGATCTTCTATGTGTTGTCGGGCGTGATATTCCCGATCACGATCCTGCCAGGCTGGGCGCAGTCGATCTCCAAGTTCCTCCCTGTCACCTACTGGATGGAAGGGGTCCGGAGAGGTTTGGAGCCAGGCGTGATCACCGCGCTTGGGTCGACAACCGGCCTGCAAGGCTTCAGCGACCTGCAGCTCCTGCTCGTTCTCGTGGTTACAGCGGTCGCGTTCCTATTCATTTCGCTCGGCATCTTCAGGTACGCGGATAAGGTTGCGCGTCGCAAGGGGAAGATCGATTGGACATCTGCCTACTGATAGGATTGGGGCCATGGTAGTCTTTTTCTACCGATGTCTTCATGATGGTGACTGCGCGCAGGATCCATGCCCGAGTGGGGTAGCTTGGATATCCTAGAAGCCTGCGGAGCTTCGGACCTGGGTTCGAATCCCAGCTCGGGCGCCTGCGCCCATGCCTAGAGGACCACTATGTGAGTCCTTTGATGAACTCTTCCATTCTTGCAGACTCGTCCTTCGTGACCATCGGGGTCCTCGGTCTGGCTAGCATCGTCCGGACTTCTTCCTTCGCTTTTCTGAGCAGATCGCCTCTCTTGCCGGAGCTTCGTCTGCCTGAGAACGAGCTCTCTGGGCTGTTCGTCCCTGAGAGCTCCTCCTTGAATCGCGTAAGCGTGTGCCTTTTGCCGAGGAAGTTGCCATCCAAGCTGGCGTCTCGGATCGTTTCGAAGGATATCGCAAGATCGTCGGCAGCGAATTGGCGTGCGAATTCACGAGCCACCTCCCAAACCCAAGCGTCGACTACTAGTTGCTCGAAAGAGGCTCCAGCGGCCTGGTCGATTCCTCCCAGACCGGAACCGAGGTCGGACGGCACCAACCCCTGCATTGCCATGTAGGGGATGCCGTCCCTCACTCTCGCGAGAAGATTGGAGGTGTTCTCGATGCCGATGCCCGCCACCATCGTTGGGAGTCCATAGGATCTACCCATCTGGCCGGCACCAGCTCTAATGAGATTTGCCTCGAGCGCTCCGTAGTCTATTGACCCTGTGCTTAGGTCGCCTGGGACCGAATCGCTGCTGTAGATCCAAGGGGCTCCCTTGTTCGCAACCTGCGATATGACCAGACTGGCTAGGTTCTCCGCGTTGATTTGCGCGAGGGAACCGGCAAGCGTGACAGGAGAAGTCAGGCCGACAACAGAGGCCACCATCGCGACCACTGGAATTCCATTGCGTGCGAACTCAACCTGCGCCTCGGCGAGTCCGCTCTCGAAAGCGAGGGGCGATATCGGACACTGAACGGCGGAGATGAAAGGCCTCTTGCTGAGCTCTTCGCGACTTCCAGCGATGATGGATGCAAGCTCGACCATCTCCCTTGCCTCCTTTGCGCTGGAAGCTCCCCCCTGGAAATGCTTGGTCGTGTGCTCGATGCACGCCTTTAGCTCCGTGATGTTCTTGAGATGCGGGGTTTGGTCCAATGCGCCGACCATCCCCCAGCAAAAGTCCACTTGGGGGAGTGATTCTGCTAACACCATGAAATCCTGCAAGTCCTGAAGAGTCGATGGTCGCGATTCGCCATTGAGCAGGTCCTTGACATATACTCCTTCTCCCCCATTGGCTACGCGGATCCTGTCCGCTGCGGGGATTGTGATGTCTCGCGATTTGTCCCTGGCCGCGAGAAGGACGGACTTCGGAGAACTGGTAAGGGATGCCTTCACAAGGCTGTCAGGAATCAGGATCCGCTTCTCGCTTTTCGAGGCTTCCGCACCTGCAGCAACCAGCATCTTTCCCACGCTGTCGCTGTGGACAACGATCCCGACTTCCCCGAGCACTCTCAGCGAGGTCTCATGGATTCTCCTGATCTCGTCGTTCTTCAGAAATGCCAACCTTCCCCTGGCCATTCCTTCACTCCTGATTTGGGTTGGTGATGCGCTCTGAGCCAATCTACTTTTTGTTGTTCTCCTCGGATAAGACCCGTGCAGGTGGGCTCTAACAACGGTCAAATACAACGCTCTCAATCACGGTCTAGCGTTCGGCAGTCATAGTCTCCCAGGTGATGCGCGTCATGGACACTGATATTGCGAAGATGACTGAGGTTGCGGAGGCGTGCGTCAAGTGCAGATGCGGATGCTGCAAAGACGAGTGCCCGATGTATTCCGAGCTCCTTGAGGAGACGATATCGCCGAAGGGAAGAAACGTTCTCATCCGAGCGCTGGTCAACGATGTTCTCCAGCCGGATGAGAGAGCCGTTCGGATTGCATACTCGTGCTTGCTTTGTCGCAGGGATGAGTTCTCGTGTACGGCGAATCTCAAGAACGCTGAAGCCACCGAGACTTTCAGGAAGTATCTCGTCGATAGAGGGCTTCCATATCTACCTGGGCACGCGTTGATGATTAAGAGTCTTGAGAACTATGGCAACCCATGGCAGGAGCCGAAGACAGCCAGGAAGAAATGGGCAAAGGACTTGAAAGGAAGGCGTGTGGTTCCCGGCAAGACCGAGACTCTGTTCTATGTAGGCTGCACGTTCGCTCTCGATCGATCTCTCCAGGAGGGCCCGGTCGCCCTCGCTCACTTGATGGAGCTTGCGGGGGAGGATTTTGGCCTTCTACTTGAGGACGAGGTCTGCTGTGGCTCCACCGTGAAGCGCGTGGGCAACTCCATGCTCTTCGAGAAGCTTCGCAAGGAGAACGAGAAGCGGTTGAGGGATACAGGGGTCAAACGAATAGTGACGGCGTGTTCGGGCTGCTACAAGACACTGAAGCAAGACTACCCGGGCCTTGGCAAAGACATCGAGATCCTACATTCGACAGAATACCTCTCAAAACTCCTGACTTCTGGTCGACTGAAGTTGAAGAACACGCCGGTCAAGGCGACCTATCACGACCCCTGTCACCTTGGAAGGCACACTGAGGTCTACGGCCCACCCCGAGAGATACTCGAGTCGATCCCAGGTCTCAAACTGACGGAGATGAAGAACACTAGGGAGAAGTCCAGATGCTGCGGCGGGGGTGCTGGAGTCAAGACCGCGTATCCCGAGATATCGATGAAGGCGGCTGTCAGAAGGATCATCGAGGCTGAGAAGACAGGAGCAGATGTCCTTGTCACCACATGTCCTTTCTGCGTGCAGACTCTCAGAGCGGCTGCTCAAAGCATAGGCTCGCGAATGGAAGTGCTCGAGCTGTCCGTCCTTCTGGACCGCGCTGCAATTGACAAAGGAGGTGCACGGTAGTGCTCGAGCCAGTGGTCCACGAGGCTGTCAGAAAGGAGCTATTAGCGGCGATAGGGGAATCCAAAGTCCTCTGGATGAAATCCGACCTTCTTCCCTACACGAAGGACACTTACAGGATAAGGTTCGAGGACGAGTACAAGTACTTCCCAGATTTCGTCGTGCTTCCGGAGTCGACATCCGATGTACAGAGCATTGTCAAGATCGCGTCCTCAAAGAAGATACCGTTGATACCGAAGGGAGGCGGCTCGAACAGGACTGGCATGCTTGTCCCGATCCACGGAGGGATCGTCGTCGACACGATCAAGATGAATCGCGTCATCGAGGTCGATGCCACCAACCTCTATGTCACAGTCCAGACAGGGATCACCCTGAAGGAGCTCGAGGACAGGCTTACGGAGCACAAGCTCTGGCTGACCCAAGAACAGGGCTCGTTCAGGGTGGCTACTGTAGGCGGGTCGATATCTACTTCGGGCTTCAGCAGAAGGAATCACAAATACGGCACTATCGCGGACCGCGTGATGTCACTCGAGGTGGTGCTTGCTGACGGGAGCATCCTGCGGACAGGGCCCAAGGTACTGTACACATCCACTGGATACAGGCTGCATCAGCTCTTCATAGGCTCCGAGGGCACGCTTGGCGTAATCACCGAGGCGACTCTGCGAGTCGAGCCCATTCCTGAGGCTCGAGATGTCATCCTGGCATTCTACTCAGATTTTTGGACCGCGATGGCCGCCGCACAAAAACTGATGGTATCTGGAATCGGTTTCTCGGGAGCGGAGGCCTATGAGGCCCACGACATGGCCGAGCTGGCCGCTCCGAAAGGCCTGAAGGCATTGCTGTACGTCATCCTCGACGGTACGAAGGGCGAGGTCGAAGCGCAGGCGGACTCTGTGAAGAAACTCGTTGCCGGCACAGGAGGCGTCCTCGGGACTCACGATGTTGCGATGTCGTTTCTCACGAGGTACGTCGAGCAATGGTGTGGCGCTCGAGCTCTGACGGGATTCGAGGACGTGATCACCTGCTACGTCCCTATGGAGCACATGCACGAGTTCTATGACAAGTTGTGGAACGACATCGGCCCCAGGCACGGGATCGAGCCTCTGCCCGGGGAGAAGTTCAGCCTCGACGCAGGTCGCTACAAGATGGCCGGGGGCAGATATTGGCTGCCCAAGGGCGAACAGGCGTGGGAGAAGTACCAGAAGGTCCTTCGCGAGATAGCCGGGCTTGCGACGAGGCTCGGGGGCTCGGTGCAGAGTTGCCACGGGGTCGGTATCCAGCACAGGGATAACCTCGACCTTGAGTACTCCGAGGTTGCTCTGAAGACCATGAGACGGATCAAGGAGACGTTCGATCCTCAGAACATAATGAATCCCGGCAAGAAGCTGCCAGAAAGGAAGTGATGACGATGGAAGCCGAATGGAGGAAAGCCATACAACGGTTCATCCTGAACAATCTCGGTCAGATGGATCAGGAGGACGTCGAAGCCTGGCTGGATGATGAGCTGGACATCGCTCCCCTCCTCGAGACTCCGATGAAAGCGCTTGCCAAGCACCGGGACCAGATTCTGAGGGAACTCCATCAGATGTCTCCGTCGGAGATATTCGACCGGTTCCAGAAGGAGCATCCGGAGCTCGTGTTTTCGGACAAGGACAAGGCAATCGTCAAGATTGGGAAGGAAATCGAGAGTCTGAAGGCCATAGTCCTCACTCTCTAGGAGATATTTGCACGACGAATCGACTCGAGTTCGTCTTTCACATGCGTTTTTCGTTTCCCGACAACACCAATTCGGAAGCCGGTCATCTGTACCCCCCAAACGGTTATAATCGGGTACTTTCTACGCAATAATGAACTGTAATGTCAGAGAAATCAAAGGTCCCAGTGGTCGAGGCAAAGGGCGACTCCACCTATCAGGCAATCGCACTCCCAGATTGGCAGCGGAGGTACGCCGAGAAGATAAGGACACCCGAACAGGCAATTGCCACCATACGGAGGGGAGACAAGCTCTTCATCGGCTCGGGTGCGGCAGAGCCTCAGACCCTAGTCAAGGCATTGATTGAAGGCGCGGGCCGTCTTGCGGACACACGCATCATGCACATCATGACCCTAGGTGTTGCGCCCTATACCGAGGAGAAATTCACAGACCAGTTCAGACACAATGCGTTCTTCATCGGGGCGAACACGCGACATGCCGTGGCCGAGGGTAGGGCGGATTACACCCCCGTCTTCCTTTCAGAGATCCCTGCACTCTTCAAGTCCGGGCAGACGCCGATCGATGTCGCGCTCATACAAGTCTCCCCACCCGACAAGCACGGATTCTGCAGCTATGGCGTCTCGACGGACATTGTGAAGTCCGCATCGGAATCAGCGAACAAAGTCATCGCGGAGATCAACCCGAGGATGCCCCGCGCGCTTGGAGACTGTTTTATCAGCATGGACGACATCGATCTGGCGATCCCGGTCGACGTTCCGCTGCTGTACTCGCACAGCGAGCGGGCGGACGATGTGGCGAGGAGGATCGGGAAGAACATCGCGAATCTCATCGAGGACGGCTCTACGATGCAGATGGGCATCGGGACCATTCCAGATTCTGTCCTCCACTATTTGACCGACAAGAAGGACCTCGGGATACACACAGAGATGTTCTCAGACGGGTTCATGGAGCTGGTCGAGAAAGGAGTAATCAACAACTCGAAGAAGACACTTCATCATGGCAAGACCGTTGCGTGTTTCTGCATCGGAAGCCAGAGTCTGTACGACTACGTTGACAACAACCCGGCGATTGAATTCCACCCGACGGAGCACACGAACGACCCGTTCATCATATGCCAGAACGAGAAGATGGTCGCCATAAACTCGGCCATCGAGGTCGACCTGACAGGCCAGGTCTGTGCGGACTCCCTGGGCGCTATGTTCTACTCCGGGATTGGTGGCCAGTTGGATTTCATCAGAGGGGCGTCGAGATCGAAGGGTGGCAAAGCGATCATCGCGATGCCTTCGACAGCGAAGAACGATACTATCTCGAGGATATCCGTCAACCTCAACGAGGGCGCGGGCGTCGTGACCACAAGGGGGGATGTGCACTATGTAGTCACCGAGTGGGGCGTCGCGTACCTCCACGGCAAGAACATCCGCGAGAGAGCGATGGCCCTTATCGGCATCGCCCATCCGAAGTTCAGGAAAAGACTTCTCGAGGGTGCGAAGAGGCTAAACTACATCTACAAGGACCAGATGCTGAGCCCGGAGGAATCCGTCTATCCAGAAGACCTTGAAATGATAATGACCACGAAAGATGGCGTCGAACTCCTTGTCAGGCCAGTCAGACCGACCGATGAGGAGATGCTTAGTGACATGTTCTACGACCTCAGCGACCAGACGATCATCAACAGATTCTTCAGCATGTTGAAGTCGATGCCTCACAGGAGACTTCAACAGTTCTGCTGCATCGACTACATCAACGAGATGTCCCTAGTCGCGATCACAAAGGAGGGTCCGAAGCAGAAGATAGTCGGCCTGGGCAGCTACCATCTCAATCCGGCGACGCACAGGGCGGAGATTGCGTTCCTTGTCGCAGATGCGTGGCAGGCTAAAGGGATTGGGAGCTTCATGATGCAGTCTCTCGTGAAGATAGCGAGATCGAAGAACATCAAGGGACTGACCGCCGAGGTGATGAGGGACAACGTGGCAATGATCGCCCTCATGCACAAGAGCGGTGTTCCGCCGAAGTCAGTGCCGGTCGACGGTTCGTATCTGTTCACCATGGACTTCTAGAATTATCTAGTCGGTTGCGGATTACGAGCGTGGAGAGCATACCTTGCTGCTAGGGGCCCATATCTCGATATCTGATGGCATCGACAAAGCGCCAGAGCGCTGCCGGAAATTGACATGCGATTGCATGCAGATATTCTCCAAGAACCAGATGCAGTGGAAGGCCAGGCTGTTGGACCCAAATGAGGCAGAGAGTTTCAAGACGAAATCCAAGGAGTTCAAGATCGTCGAGACGGTCATCCACGATTCATACCTGATAAACCTCGGAAGCCCCGACAAGGCTCTGCTCCAGCAATCCAGGGAGGCATTCTTGGAAGAGATGGTAAGGGCGAAGCATCTCGGTGTGCGCTATCTCATCTTTCACCCGGGCGCGCACATGGGCGCGGGAGAGCAGGCGGGCCTGAAGAAGATTGCCGAATCGATGAACTGGGCCAGGAAGGAGTTCGGGTCTGGTGACGTCGAGCTGATACTTGAGACGACCGCGGGACAGGGGACTTACCTCGGCTACTCGTTTGACCAGCTCGCAAGGATCATAGGTTATCTAGAGGACCAGGAGCACGTCGGAGTGTGCTTCGACACCTGTCACGCTTACGCTGCGGGCTATGACATCAAGACTAAGAAGGGATACAATGCGACTTTCGAACAGTTCGACGAAACCATTGGAATGCAGTATCTCAAGGCAGTGCATCTAAATGACTCGAAGGGGAAGCAGGGCTCCCGGCTGGACAGGCACGAACAGATAGGCGAGGGGTTCATCGGTATGGAGGGTTTCAAGAACTTCATGAATGACGAGAGGCTCGAGAAGATCCCGATGGTTCTGGAGACGCCCGCGGGAGACAAGAAGTACAAGCAGGAGCTGAAATTGCTGAGGTCATTGATCAAGGGATGATCAGTCCGACTTGTTCAACGATCTCCAAGTCGCCCGGTGGGAGGATGCTCTGGATCTCCTCGATTGGGACCTCGAGAATATCGGCAAGTTGTTTCGCGAAGGAGTTCTTCTCTCTGTCCCCCGGCTTGATTATGACATACTTCTTTGAGCGAATCTTGACCGCGGTTACCGGTGAGCACATGATCTTCCTGCTCCCTTCGAACTCGATATCGCCGATTCCTAGTCTGATCTCAAGTTTGTCAGAGTAATTGCGCTTTCCTCTGATGACGAATGCGCCTCTAGCCAGGAACTCGCCGCTCTGCGGAGTCTTGCTCACCTGTTCTGGAAGGACCCAGTACCCTGCTGCCGAGCCAATCTTGGCATTCCATGCTTTCGAAGTAGCGACTGCGAATTCGCAGGCTTCATGGAGCGTCTTCTCCGTGATGCCCTCTTTCATCTTCACCACGACGCTCGGTGCCCCGTGGATGTCCGCGTGAGCGTACCGGTCGCCCGCTTCGAGGTGCTTCTTCACGAGCATGTCGTTGGTCCTTGCGTCCTTTCCTCCCAAGACGATCGCGCCTTCGCTGGATATGAACCATCTGAACCTTTCGAACCAGAATCTCTTTGTGGACACGTGTCTCTTTTTTCCCTTCTCCTCGCTCCGAGTCACGCCCTTGGATTGCTCGTAAATTTCCTTCTTCGCAACATCGAGGGCGGTGATGACACCTTCAAGTTTCTTTCTCGATCTCTTTGCATCCTCGTAGTATCTCCTCGCATTCGACTCGACACTCCCTTTCACATCGAGTTCGATCTCCGCCGTTTTCAATCGTATCTTGAGAAGCGCCTCCTTCGGGTCGTAGGAGATGAAGTTCGGAATCTCATCCATACCCTTGGAATCAAGGAGGAGGTCCTTCGCCTTCGAGAGCGTCCCAGCCACTTCGCTGTAGTTGGCGAACACGAAATCTCCCATTATCTGAGCCTCCCGCGCATCGTCCTGGAGCTTCACCACGGCGGCTTCCTGCTGAGCAAGCTTCCGTTTGAGCCTTTCCAACTCGAGGACGACTTCCTTCGGCTTTTCCTTCAGAGGTTTGGGGGTTCGAGGTATGTAGTTCTCTACCGCCGATGAGAACGTGTCGAACTCCTCTCGGGCCATGCCCTCATAGATGCGCATCTGGACGGGAACGACATCCTCCGCTTTGGTGTCCTTAAAGATCACAAACGCCCTTCCAGAGGATGAAATCTCCTTCTTGAAATCGCCGATGATCTTCAGAATGCGTCCCGCTTCCTCAACTGTTGTCTCCTTGGCATTCTTCCTTCTGTCAACGCCAGTTCTCACACATATCTCCTCGCTATATCGGCCTCCTGTATTGAGCTTGGTCGCGAGCGTTCTTACAAGATCTGTGTCGGACGAATGCAGTATCTTCAAAAGCTCATCATCTGACATCTCAGAGGGGTCAGGTATGGGTGGAGGAAACGCGAATTCCCTCTTGGCTCTTACGTCTCTGTGCTTCCAAGTGTGGCTCGTGAGCGGCTGGACTATCGCACCGTCCTTCACGAGGATGACATTTCCGTCAGCGAACATCTCAAGAACGAGATCGTATTTGTCCTCCTTCTCGAGGGACATGATGGCTATCCGATCGAATCCCTGCTGCCGGATCGCGCATATCCTAGCATTCGCAATCCTCTTCCGGAGCATCATTGCGAAATCAGACGGCTGTTGGGGCATCTCGCTGCTCTTGTCGGAACGGTAGAGCCATCGACCTACATGGAAGTGAACGAAGGACTTGCTCTCTCCTGGCAGCCTTACAGCTAGCACGAGGTGGTCCAACCTCGGGTGGTAGATCTTGTCGATATGTCCTCCGACGAGTGCTTGAAGCTCCTTCACGGAGGCCATAACGTCGAAGCTGCTCTGTGACTCCTTCATCGTGCGAACGAATCCCTTGAGCCCATAATAAATGATGCGCAGGCTGGATTGGGGCATAGCCAGTGTTTCGACGCCAACAACCTTTTAATATGCAGGGCAAGATGCCATCCGGCCGCGCTTCAGAAAGCCACTGTGGCTTAGAGGTATAGCGACGCCTTGGTAAGGCGTAGGTCGAGGGTTCGATTCCCTCCAGTGGCTCTCCCACATTTCTGGTTCTCAACTTTGAAGTACAAGTTTGTCGTTTAGTCGAATCGGCCATTTCTTCGGCCGGGATGGAGCATCATTTGTCCTGGATAGATCCAAGAATCGACCCTAAGGCGCAGCGCTCTCCGATGAAGAGATGGGGCAAGTGGCTGAACAAGCGGCGTATCGGATTGATCCTCGGCCCACTGGTGTTTCTCGTGATTGTGCTGGTCCCAGAGCCTCAGTCGATGATCGATGCTGCCCTTGACCCGTCGATAGGTGCTCCGGAGAAGGCTCCTCTGATCGCTCTGGCAACCATGTTGTGGGTACTTATCTGGTGGGTGACCGAATGCGTTCCATTGGGGATTGCTGCTCTCCTTCCTCCTATGGTGTTTTCGATGTCGGAGATTATCACATGGAGATCGGCCCTCAGTGCATTCACCGACCCGATCATCTGGATATTCATGGCTGGGTTCGTACTGGCCGCTGCATTCAGGAAGTGGGATCTTGATAGGCGGATCGCTGTCCGGCTCGGTTCGCTCTACAAAGGAACCAACCCGATGGTTGCCGCATTCTTCGTCGCGGCCTTGCCGGTCTTCATCCTCACCTTGACGGGCTCGATAACAGCGTCCACGTCGGTCGTCTTCCCCTTCCTGATCGCTTATCTTTCAATGACGGGTGTGAAGGCAGGCGGCAAATACAGCGAGGCCTGCATGCTCGTTCTGGCTCAGGCTGCGACGGCGGGGGCTATGCTCTTGCTCATAAGCACGCCCCCGAATCTCATCGCGAAGAGCACAGTCGAGGAGTTCTCAGCCTCGGACGTGACCTTCCTGGATTGGCTTCTGATTGGGACTCCTCACGCGTTGATCGGATTAGTTGTGACGTGGTTCGTCGTCTTCAAAGTCCTGAAACCTGAAGAGAAGGCAGTCCGCGCAGACAGGGCGAAGATGACAGCGGTCTCGAAGCAGATTGGGAGGATGAGCAGGGGCGAGATTACTGTGGCGGGGCTTCTGCTCCTGGCCATCGCGCTTTGGATGATCCCATCGATTGTGAAAGTCATCGCCACGTACGATACTGATATCGAGCCATTCTCGTCTCGCCTGACCAGGATAATGCCGGAAGCTATGCCAGCTGTCCTCGTGATACTTCTCGCAGGCTTGATCCGAATAAGGAACGAACCGCTCCTCAAATGGGACGAGATCGCAAGAGGGATTGACTGGAACATTGTCTTCCTGTTCGGCGGAGGTATTGCTCTTGGCATGGGACTGGAAGCAAGCGGGTTCGCGCATTGGCTTGGGGGACAAGTTGCCCACTCGCTTGGTGCGAACCCAGGTGAATGGACAATTTTCGCTGTTTCATGTCTCCTTGGATTCGCCTTGACCTACGCTGCATCCAACACGGCAGCTGCTTTGATATCCTGTCCTATAGCTGCAACGCTGGCACTGGGCGCGGGCCTGTCGCCGGTGGCTCCGATAATCGGCGCAGCGTTGGCTTGTTCGATTTCGAGCGCAATACCTTCCACAACACCTCCAATGGCTATAGTCTACAGCTCGGGATATGTTAGAATCTGGACCATGTTCAAGGTCGGAATAGTGTCAGATCTGATCAGGCTAGGCGCTCTGATTCTGATCGGCCCGTTCCTCACAAGCCTCGTGTATTAGACAGCTGGCGCACGAGCGCTCGCACTCGCAAGGCGCACACGCGCGCGTGGCTTGCCCGCTTCTCCGCACCTGTTAAATAGTCGCCGCTCGCAGTATACGTATCGGGATGCACTATGCCAAACAGTCTCATCGAGAGTGCTCTCAGCGGAGCCTCCCCACAGAATCCGAGCAGTGATCAACAGCCGCAGCAACAGAAGACGGCCGAGGATCTAGAAATCGAAAAGATAGCGAGCCAGCTGGACGTTTGCATAAAGCTTGTTGGATGTGGCGGTGCCGGCTGCAACACGGTCAACAGGTGCCTCGAAGAGGGTCTTTCCGGGCTTCAGATGCTCGCGCTGAACACCGATGCCAAGCACCTTCTCACGATCAAATCCCCTAGGAAGATTCTCATAGGCAAGACGACGACCAGAGGTCTTGGCGCTGGCGCTAGGCCTGAGATCGGCGAGAGGGCGGCGATGGAGAACGAGCCAGAAATCAAGGAGTGGTTGAAGGGTTCGCAGATTGTCTTCGTCACCGCAGGGATGGGTGGCGGCACGGGCACGAGTTCATCGTTCGTAGCTGCGCGCGTGGCAAAGGAACTGCGCGCGCTTACTGTTGGAGTCGTCACGCTGCCCTTCAGATCGGAGGGGGAGCTGAGGATGGAGAATGCGATGGCTGGCCTGTCCAAGCTCGCAAAGGTTTGCGACACGACCATTGTGATCCCGAACGACACCCTCATCGAGCTCGTTCCCAACCTGCCAGTTCAGGCTGCATTTAAGGTGGCGGATGAGTTGCTTCTCCAGACCATCAAAGGCCTCACGGACATGCTCACGCACGCGGGCCTTGTGAACGTCGACTATGCCGATCTCCAAACCATACTCAACGAAGGCGGGGTTTCCCTGATTGGGGTCGGGGAGGCGGACGGCAAGCCGAGCGAGAGGATTGAGGATGCAGTCGAAGAGGCTCTCAACTCTCCCCTGTTGGGCAAGATAGACTTGAAAGACGCAAGAGGAGCTCTCGTTCGCGTCGTCGGCGGGCCAGACATGAACATCGAAGAGGCCGCCCAGGCAGCGGAGATCATCACGAGCAAGATAAAGCCCGAGGCGAGGCTGATATGGGGATGCTCCGTCGACAAGGAGATGCAAGGCAAGGTCAAGATACTGCTCATCGTGACTGGCGCACGCTCACAATATGTCCTCCTGAGGGACGGCACTGAACCGATGATTTCTCGCACAAGCGAGGATTACAAAGGCAGTGTCAACGTCCCTCCAAGCGTCCATCGGGACGAAGACCTCTCGATGTTCGTACGATGAGGAATCAAACTCCAAGGATTAGATTCGCAACAGCTCCCATGGTCAGCGCGAGCACGAATGACGCCACCGCCACCATGATTGTGCTTCGCAGACCGAATTCCTTCAACATGACAGCGAACGCAGCGAGACAGGGCATGAAGACCGCCATCACCAGTGCGAACACGAACATCTGATGGTGAGTCAGCACCAGAGATATGTTGCTAGTTCCAGCTATGACCATCATCATCTGAAGGGCCATCTCCTTTCTGAGTATGCCGAACACGAGCGCAACCGCCGTGAACGCTGGAAGCCCGAGCACGGTTAGCATGAATGGTCCAGCTGGCTCGAGGATCTTTTGCAGAAAATCTACTGCAAGGAGTATCTCGAGAATTATGCTCCCAGTGAGCAGTAGAGGGAAAGCTATCGTCAGAAACTCCTTGAGCCGTATGAATGTCTTCGTCGCGGTTTGTTTCAAGGATGGCCATCTCATGTCGGGGATCTCCACGCACATGCCCGTCGGCTCGAACTTGATGAATCGGTGAAGGGCAAGGCCCAAGACGACGAGAGTCCCCATCAACACGACATATATCAAGAGAGCCCACCAGGCTCCTGCGAACTTGCCGACCGAGCCGATTATGATTGCGGTCTGAGCCGAGCAGGGCACTGCGATAGTGATGAGCACAGCGAGAATCAACCTCTCCCTTCTGGAACCCATCGCTTTCGTGGCAAGAATGGCGGGCACGTTGCAGCCGAACCCCACAACCATCGGGATTACAGCTCTGCCGTGTAGGCCCAGTCTGTGCATCACGCCATCGAGCAGGGATACAACCCTTACGAGGTACCCGCTGTCCTCCAGTATCGAGAGTATCACATAGAAGACCAGGATGTACGGCACCACCAGGGCCAGCATCGCCTCTATGCTGAGAGACACGCCCATCGCGATGCCCGAAAGGATGCCATTGTGGGTTTGGGCGGCAAGATCTTCAAAGAAAGTCCGTCCTGTGTCGGCGTATGCACCGACAAGGAGACTTTCGATCGCCCCGCCAGCGAAGACAAGTGTGACGAAGACTAACGCAAGAACCGCTGTCAGGATCGGGATGCCGGTCATCGGTCTCAGCGTGATGTCCGTTGCCAGACTCTTGTCCTTCTTTCTCGCCGTGGCTGCGGTGCCGATGACCTCTTTCGCGATTCGCCCAGCCTCGCCGAAGCGGTCCCTCTGGATGTGGACAACTACATCCTCGCCGTGGCCTACCGCGAACTCCTGACGGAGTCTGTCGGTCATGTTCTTGATCTCCGGCGAGGCTTTGTTCAATACATTCTGATCTGCAGATAGCAGTCTGACTGCCACCGCTCTTAGCGGAAGGCCCCATTCATCCTCTTTCAGACTACCTTCCAGTTGAGTGATCATGGCCTCGATGTGCGAGTCGTATCTCACACGGAAAGTGCTCTTCCTGCGGAGCTGGATTGCTGTGTAGAGAACAGAGTCGATGCCTTCATCCTTGGTTGCCACTGTCGGGATCACGGGCATCATCAGAATGCGCTCCAGTCCTCGAATGTCTATGGTCAGCTTGCTCTTCCTAACCAAATCGTACATGTTGAGCGCCACAACGACGTTGTGACCAGATTCTATCAGTTCGAACAGGAAAACGAGGTTGCGTTCCAGTCTGGTGGAATCGAGGACTGCGATGACGGTGTCGGGCTTCCTCTCGTAAAGTAGATTGGTCGCCACCCGTTCTTCGTCCGTATTGCCGGCCAGCGAGTAAGAACCAGGGAGGTCGATCACGGAGACGGTCATACCCATGAACTTGGCTTGCCCCTCTTCGTATTCTATGGTCGTCCCTGGATAGTTGGCGCTTATCACGCCGACACCAGTGAGCTTGCTGAAAATGATGCTCTTCCCGACATTCGGGTTCCCGGCAAGGGCGATCTCCACAGTCACTGCCTCCTTCTCAGGCTTTCATTACGTGGAGCAGGTTGCCCCTGTCTCGCGCGATCGCCACTTTGGTTCCCTTTAGGCTGACGATGATCGGTCCCCCCATGGGTATCTTCTTTTCGACCCTGATTTCCGCCCCTGGCACAAAGCCCATTGAGAGCATGGAGCAGAGCTCGTCTTGATTCTTTGACATCAGATGGGAGACGACCACGCGCTCCCCCTCAGCGATTTCCGACAGCGGAATATCGCTGCTGGTGCATTTCTCGCACGTTGTGGACCTATCGCACTTCGGTATCCTCCTTCCGTGAGGACACTCCGTGGGGTGGTGCATTATCCTGCACAGGTTCTTCTCAGCCTCGTCCGTGAGGGCATGTTCCATCTTGCATGCCTGTTCGTGTCGCGATTTGCCTGAAACACCGACAAAGTCCGCAAGGAACCTTTCGAGAAGTCGGTGCTTTCTCGAGATCTTGCACGCGATCTTCATTCCTCTAGGTCGCAGAACAACCCCCTTGTAAGGTTCGTGCCTGATGTATCCCTTGTCTGAGAGCTTATGGAGCATCTCGGTGACGCTAGCGGGAGAGATATGCATGGCTGAAGCAATGTCAGTGGTCTTCGCCATCCCTCCATCTTCGGTCAGGTTGTAGATCACTTTCAGGTACTGCTCTACAATCTCGTGCGCCATCGTCTAGCAAGTTAGGTATGCCTAAAACTTAAAGGTTTCCCCACCCACTGGCTCCCGAGGCGCGCGTTCTTCACATTCGCGCAGCCTCTCTTTCATTTCTTGGAATCGAGGTGCTTCTTGAAAGGAAAGGTCTTCAGTTTCAAGTTGCCATTGCCACTGGGAGGATACTCCTCGTCGTACTCCTTCTTGGCGAGCGCGAGCTCTTTCTTGTTCAAATCCTTAGCCTTGAGATTGTACACCTGGACGAGCCATGTATCGAAATCCCACCTCAATTTGTCACCGAGAAGGAACTGGGCATCAAGGACATTAAACCTCCTCCGAAATGGCAGTTCACGGTCGGCGTCTTTCAAGGTCGGTGAGAGCGCACTTGGGGTCCTCCGCGAATAGATCTCCTGTCATTGCGTATGATCGAGCGCGACATCCGCCGCACACTTCCTTCTGCGAACACTCTCCGCAAATGCCCTTCAGGTTGTTGCGGTTTCTCAGGCTTTTGAAGAGATCTGAGTTGTGCCAGATGTCCAAGGGTGTCGAGGTCTTGAGGTTACCGCCACTCAAGGGTACAAATGCGCATGGCCAGACATCGCCGTTCGGCTTGATGTAGAACATACCGTTGCCGCAGATGCATCCTCGTAGGACATCGTTCACTCTTCCCCCGTTCTTCTGGACATTGTGCAGTGCCCAATACTCGGGGAGGCCAACCGGTGCGATCACTGGATGCAGATTCCTCTGCTGTGCTCCTATCTTGAGTATCTCATCTCGGAATTCGTTCGTGGTCAGCTCCAGCGCTGAATTTTCCTCGCCCCTTCCTGAAGGAATGAACTGGTAGAGCAATATGACATGCGCTCTGAGATCGTCTGCAAATGCGATGATTTCCGGCAATTCATCCTTGTTGATCTTTGACGCTGTGATGTTGATTTGGATGTACATGCCCTCGGCAGCAGCATTCGCAATGCCTTCCTTTGCTAGCTTCAAGGCCCCCTGCTTCTTCCGGAATGCGTCGTGTACCTCATCCTTCAACGAGTCTATGCTGGCCGCGATGCCGAGTGTGCCAGCCATCTTGAGCCGCTCCGCCACGGTCGTGGTGATCAGAGTGGCATTGGTCGCGATGATTGGGTAGAAACCTCGCATCTTCGCATGCGCTATCAGTTCGAAGATGTCCTCTCGCACGAGAGGTTCGCCTCCTGAGAATATGAGGCTCTTGAAGTCGTCGACCTCGGCGAGTGGGTCGATCACTCTCTCCTTCGCCTCAACGGTCGTCAACTCGTCCGGGCACTCAGACTCGCCTGCGCGCGCATGGCAATGGTCGCACGTGAGGTTGCATCGCGCGGTGACCTCCCAGACCGGGTGTACGGGATAGCCGAAGCAACCAATCCCTTGGCAGCCGGCAGCTATCTGGAATATCTTGCCCGCCTGAGTCGTCCACCAGGGCAGCTTCGTCCATCCTGTTAGCCTGCGTATCAGGAGGGCACTCCTAAGCTGCTTGACGAGCAGAGAGGGCGGATTGTAGAACGGTTTGACTGTCTTCCGACTCACTTGAACTCACCAGATGAGCACGACGGGTATGAACATCAGAGATGAAAGCAGGTTCGTCAGCAGAGTGATTCCAGATATTCTCATTTGAGCGGCTGGCTGAGTGTAGCCGCCCTTAAGAGTCATGGCGGTCGCAGCTACTGTCAACGCAAGCACGGGCAAACCGGCAACTGCTATCCAGGAACTGACGTCTGCCGCCATGGTCGCAAGCATGGCAGGGTAAACGAGCAGCATGACCACTGCGTACACAACGGAGCCTCTCGCTGGACCAAGGCGGACTATCAGATTGCGCTTGTTCACGGCCTTGTCCGCTTCATAGTCAGGGAACTCGTTCGCCAAGATCACCAGGAATATGGTCATGGATGCAGGAAGACCGACAAGTAGCATGTTCGGGTTCAGGACTCCGGACACCAGATAGTACCCGCTTACGAAAGTGAGAATCCCGTAGCAGCCCCCGATGACGATCTCGCCGATCCCCTGATAGGCCCACTGGAATGGGGGATGTGAGTAGAACACGCCGCAGAAGGCGCCGAAGAGCGCAAGCGGGAGCAGGAGAGGGTAGTCTTCGAAGTAGAAGAGCATATAGACGGCTGCGATGGCTACTAAGACAGCAACTGACGAATATCCCGCGATCCGCGCGACTGGCCTCGGGACCATATTGTCTGGAAGCGCTCTGCTCCCGCCTGAGAACTTGATGAAAGTCTTGTTGATAATGTCGCCTTCGTAGTCGAAGAACTCGTTGAAGTAGTAGGTTGCCAGCATGATGAGTATCAACCCGAGGATCGACATCCAGATGAGCCCCGCGCTCGGGTCGTATCCTTCGCTCAGAGCGATCACTATCCCGGTGACCAAAGCAGCCACACCAGGAGACAGGAAGGGCAGTCTTGAAAGGATCAGGAACCCTTTGATGGCGGCGCTCCCGTCTGCAGGTCTTGCCTGTTTGTCCATATGATCTTCCATTGAGCTATCAGCATTTCCGGGAGTCCTGACTTGCCTTATTGCTTTTTCTGATTTGGTGAGAGTCCGTTGGCGTTCTAGGTCGTTCCAGAGTGTTCTTTTCTGTGCAGGTTCCTGTACTCATCCTCAAGAATGCTCATCATGACGAAGTCGCTATATTCTCCGTTGCAGTGGTACCCATCCCTTTGGACACCTTCTTTCTTGAAGCCAAGGCCCTCCCAATACCCCAGTGCCCTCTCATTAAGAGCTGCCACACCTATCGAGACCCTGTGGAACCCCAGCCGTTTGAAGGCGTAATCAAGAACGAGACGACCCGCCTCCGTTCCGTAACCTTTTCCCCATGCATCCTTCTCTCCGATTATGACGGTCATGTCCGTGCATCGCCAAGGCTTGAACATCCGCAATAGTCCAGCCTCGCCTATTACACGGTTCCCTTTCTTCAAGACAATCGTAAACCATATCCGATCCTTCTCGGCGCGTTGTCTCCTGTACCATCTTTCGGCATCCGCACGGCTCATAGGCGCTACCTCGCCCGTCATTTCTCTGATTTCAGGATCATTAGACCACTTCTGAACATATGACAAATCATTCCTGCCAAAAGGTCTCAAGCAGACCCTTTTGCCAATCAGTGATTCTTGTGTTGCCATTTCGTTCTCTTTTCGAGGCATGTTCTCGCCCATCCGACCGTTTCAGAATGCTGTTCTCTTGAGAAGCGTTCTCTTCTTAGGTTCTCTGTTTCAAGCATCTGGGGGACCTAAGCTATGTGCAGCGAATAGCCTATTGATTGATAAGGCTTGTTGCACAAACTTGGGTCGTCCGGATATAATTGTATGACTAGAACGAGGAGTGGGCCCAACCGGACCAGAACCGCCAATGAGCCAGATGATCAGTTTCGGATCCCAATTCGTGAGCGATAGTGCGAGGCCAGCTCTCAAAACCCATTTGGCTCTTTTTCCTGCTCTTGAGTGCTGTGCGGGAGCCCGGATTGTGGCCCGGAATCTACCGGTGATTAAAGCTGGATGCTATACTTACCGGCACGAAATAGGTGGTTTTCGGGCTCAATTTCTCACTGGTAGAAAAAGCCCATAACGAGGGAAGTCGATTTGGTATGTTGTTCCGCAGTGGTTTGGGCCCGGAGAACCATTGTTTTCCTGGCTTCGCTGACTGTCGAAGAACGCACGTAGGATAGTCACAGGACGTCCTGCGAAACTCGCATCTATTCGCGTGCGAATAACGGGTGTCAATATGCAACGGAGGATTTGGTTGGCGAGGTGCCTGAGGTGCACAAAAACGGAGTAGTGGGGATCGCTCAACATGCTTTGGAGACTCTGATTTTTCTGACGCTCCTTCTCGTCTTGACCCTTCCGAGTGGGTTGTTCCTGGCTTCTGCATCGGCACATCCAGGGTGGGTGGGTCCAATGCCAGTCCAGACCGGCGTGGCGAAGGACCCGGGAAGCGTGAATTGTGCGGATGTTGCTGTCGATGGCGCGGGCAACGCGACTGCAGTGTGGGCGCAAGGTTGGCCGGTCATTCATATATGGGCGAATCGATTCTCGAAAGGATCAGGTTGGGGCGTTCCGGTGGCACTCGATACCACCATGCTTATGTCCAGCCCTCCTGAAGTGGCGATTGACGGATGGGGTAACGCGATTGCCGTATGGGAACACGATTCGGATGGCGAAGACGGAGACGCGCGGACGGTTATCCAGGCGGGCTACTACTCGATCAGCACGGGCTGGAAGCCCACATTGACAATTGCGAACGGTAATGGAGATGCACTTCAACCGCAGGCCGCTATGGATGCTGCTGGCAATGTTATCGTCGTATGGTCCTTGTGGAATGGAACCTTCTCGAACAGGACCGGATCGACCGTGTGGTCAAACCGATATGTACCGGGCGTCGGGTGGGGGGCGGCTCAGAGAATCGATACGAGTAACATGAACTCGGCATCAAGTCCCAAGATCGCCGTCGACCCGGCTGGGGACGCAATCACCGTGTGGTCACAGTATGATGGCTCAATGTCTAGCATTTGGGCGAGCCAGTACGCGAACACTTTGTGGGGGGTTCCTGAGCAGGTTGGCTTGGGCTTTTGGCCGCAGGTCGCAGCGGACGCCGCGGGCAACGCTGTCGCTGTGTGGCAGCAATCAAACTTAACTGAAGGGAGTTCGAGTATCCTAACGAGCCACTTCACGCAAGGAGTCGGTTGGAGCGCGGCCAGAGTCATCGAAGGTTTCGCAGGCTGGAGCCAAGATGTCATTGAGGTGTTCATGCCGAAGGTTGCGATGAACCCTGCTGGCGACGCATTTGCCATCTGGGATCGTATGTCGAACGGCGGTGGCTTCCAGGTCATGGCGATTCGAAGCGTTGGGGGACTCAATTGGGACGTTCCCGTGGCAGTCGGAAGACTAGTTGAGAGCAGGAGTCCCGCGCCTGACGTGGCCATTGATTCACTGGGCAATGCGATCGTTGTATGGGACAGATGCACTGCATCCGACCTTCCAGTAGCTCCTCCTCTAATTTGGACAAGCCGATATACGGTCGGCGTTGGGTGGGATAGCGAGCAGGCAATCGACCTGGGTGCTGGCTTCGCTTGGGGTCCCCAAGCAGCAATCGACTCTGCAGGAAACGCGGTAGTCATATGGCAGCAGAGTTATGGGCCTCGCCACAACCTCTGGTCGAATACCTACGCAGTCGGCGAGGGATGGGGATCCGCCACGCTGGTCGAGCGGGCTGCTGGGGGTATTTCAGATCCGCAGATCACAGCGTATGGGAATGGAAACGCGATTGCTGTGTGGTCCCAGGGTGACGGTACCCGCGAGTCAGTATGGTCGAATGTTTACGTCGAAGGCATGGGTTGGCGCGGTGCCACCCCCATAGACGCGAGCTTGAATGACGAATTCGCTCCGCAAGTCGGGGTGGATTCACGCGGCAACGCGATGGCTGTTTGGCAGCAATGGGATGGCGTTCGGTATGGGGTATGGTCTAGTCAATATGATATCGTCATTGGATGGAGCTCGCCAGCGGAGGTAGATGCGGGTTCCGAAAATGCCTTCTTGCCGCAAATCGCCGTCGATCGATTCGGCAATGCCATCGCCGTCTGGCAGCAACGGAACGAGACTGACTACAGCATCTGGGCAAACCGCTACAATGCAAGCCTGGGCTGGGACAACGCTACATTAATCGGTGCGAGGGCTTCGGCCCCACGGATTGGAATGGACTGCAACGGCAGCGTTGTGGTCGTGTGGTCAGGTGGCAGTGTCTGGTCGAACGGTAGATTCTGGTCAAACCGATACATGGTCGGTGTCGGGTGGGGATCCGCAGTTGCAATTGGGTGGAACGGTACATCAGATCCGCAAGTCGCAGTCGACGCCAAGGGCAACGCCATAGTTGTGTGGAGTGAGGATTGGGGTGACGACGCAGGTATCTGGGCGAACCGGTTCGAGCCGGATGCTGGCTGGAAGGGTGTGAAACAGGTGGAGGCCGGCGTGGGTATCGGCGGTCTCCAGATTGCAGTGAACGCTCAGGGAAACGCCATCATCGTTTGGCAACCCCATATTCCCTATGGCGGATATGGGCACGTGTGGGCGACACGAGACCTTGTCGGCCGCGCCTGGGGCGACTGGGAGGTCCCTGCACAGATCGACAAGAACGACAGCATGCCAGATTCCCCACGTCTTGCCATCGCCTCGTCTGGAAACGCTGTTACAGTCTGGCAGGAATGGCACGAATATGGTGTCCAAGTCTGGGCCAACAGCTATCTGGTAGGCCTGGGCTGGGGATATGCGACATCGATTTCTGGAAATCCTGGTCACATCTCAAACGCTTCAGGGGCACATGTCGCGATGGACACTGCCGGCAGCGCCGTTGTCGTGTGGACGGAAACGGACAGGACCAGCTCGAGCATCTGGTCGAACTGCTTTGTCCTGTCCTACATCCCGCCGGATTCGACCGTCCAGCCAGATATACCCATTATCATCGTACCAGATCTTACCGTCCTGACGTGGGTCGCCATCGCCGACTCGGTCGGAGTCATCGTGCTAGCCACATTTGTCCTCTTCATGTATAGAATGCATTGGAAGAGTGGGCCGGACGGGCCTGTTGAAATCCGAACTGATATGCAATCCGAGAATCCGGACAGTGCATCGAATCAAGTGACACACGCTGGGCATTTGGCGAACAATAGTGGAGTTCTCGTGAATGGTCTCGCCCCGGAACGGCGTTGGCCTGCAAGAGCGGCCTCAGGTCCCGTCCGCCTCACGGCTAAAGAGAGGATACTGCTCCATCTCATGCACTTCGCCCGGTACGCGGACTCCTCTGAGGTGCCGCCAGAGCTAACGCAAGAGCGTATCGTGGAGGCTGTAGGAATCGATAGGCGACACTTCACACAATACGTCAATCCCCTCGAAGAGGACGGCCTCGTCCGGGAACGTACGACCCACGTAAGGGGCGCGGTACAGCGACGGCGCGTCTATGTGCTCACGGCAGAAGGAGAACACCGAGCACTCGGGGTTCGCGATCGCGTTCTGTCCGCGACGGTCCGTGTGCGGGACACTTCCGGAGCCCGGGAGGTTACCGTGGCGGAGGCACTCCTCGAGGCGCGCGGGTCTATGTCGGTCCTAGACATTCTTCGCGAATCAATGGAGATGGGGGTCGTTGATCTCACGCGCTAGACTCCTCCAGTGGTCCGTGCTGATCTCATGGCCAGCTTTTGCCACCCTCGTGGCGTGTTCTAGATGAAGGTGAAATAATGAGGAGAACACAAACGCTGATTGTAGCCGCAGTGGTTATCATAGTGATTTTCGCCGCCGGACTTGGCGCCACATTGGTACTCAGAGAGAACAATGGCGGTGGGACAGACAATTCTGATTACACAACTTTCTGGAAACCTGAGGTCGGGAAATTCGTAGAGTATACTCAAATAGACGACAGCCTATGGAATCACAATTGGACAATGAGGATGACAGTCCTGTCGATCAATGCGACACATATGATGCGCGACGAGGTCGTCTATGATTCGGCAGGCGATTGGTATACTGAACATGAGTGGTCGGCACCTATTGACATGACCTTCGGGAATGGTTATGACATCAACTATGACATGGGATGGCCAGTCAATGTCACCGAGACAGGGCTGGAGAATCTCTCAACTCAATGGGGAGACAGGGCCTGCATATGCTACTATGCTATCTGGCCCGGAGGAGAGGAGGACTACGTCTGGGTGCATAACGGTGTCATGCTCAAGATTGTGTCGTATCCATTTCTCAATTATCAATCTGGTACTTCGGTCTTGACGTCTACCAACATACCCGAAGTAACGCATCAGTCGTAACCACTCAACCACTTACTTCTGATTGCTGTTGCGCGCAAGCCTCAATCTTTCGTGTCAGCGCAAAGCTTCCGTCAGAGAAGCTGTCGGGGACCTCCAATCGCATTCAGAAGCTCCTGCTGGATGGTTCTTGTGATTGAGAATCTCCTCCCTTATAGGCTTTTCCCAAAGGAGAGAGTGGGCCCAACCGGATTTGTGCCCACAGGAATGACTGGCTCGGTTTCTCAAGGTACAACACCTGCAATCTATGGCATCTTAGGAAGGGTATCCGAATAGAGGGGTTAGCAGCCCCTCACCAAACCCCTTACTCAGCCTTTCCACACACTGCTCTTTTCACCATTGATGTGTCGGTCCATTATAACGACAGTCTCGGAGTGTGACAGCTTCGGGGGATCGGCAAACACTCCATGGCAGATGGGACATCTGAGCGGATTCTCGAACAGGAATTTCCCGCCGCACGGGCATCCAATCAAGCGGTCCTCGACTTCCTTCTGCTCTTTCTCTGTCAAATCGAAGGGGTTCGGCCCGATTGGTTCTCTGTGAACAATCTTCTCGTATTCGGGGTCGTACCAGTTGAATGTCAGAACTGTTGAGTCTCTATCACAGTAAAGGAAAACCTCATCGCTCCGTCCGGCGTGATAAGCCTCCTTTACAGCTACCTGAGCGCCACAGGTCTTGCAGGCCACCGGGAATGTGTCTTTCAATCTTTCTCCGCAAAAAGCGCACCGGATCAAGTTGGAGGACATAGGGCGGCCACATTTCGGACAAGTCACCTTGCCTCCGTCACGGTCGTACTCGTAGGACCTCATCTGCAGCTCCTTCAGTTGCTTATCGCCTTTCCTCCCCTAAGGGCTTTTCCCGAGGCAACGTCTAGTCCTCGACAATCACTGGGTCGAAAGTCACCCGTCCAATCTTGTTCTGGTTGAAGAGTCTGAAGACTGCGGAACTCACTATTGTAGACCTTCCCAAGTGGAACCATCCGCCTCCAAGATGCTCATTAGTCAAGTTGAAATCCATGAATGACGAGAGGTCCTTGCGCAAGTACTTCATCTGATGGGCACAGAAGGTCCGCGGGACGTGACCGCACGGCCTCGGAGGGTTCTCCTTATCCCTAACCTCGAATTCGGCATTCGGAGACATCGGAGGCAGGATGTTAGTGACCTTGAGCTCAGATATGTTCTTGATTTCAGTTCTGTCCCTGAAATACAGTAGTGGCCAAAACTCCGCGCCGGTCAATCCTGCCCTCTCGATTAGGTCCCTCAGTCTAGCTGTTACGAGCCATTCGAATTCCCAGTTGAGAGCCGCGATGTCTCGATTACCGAATTTGCCGGGCTTTCCAACGAGGAGGGGTTTGACTTGCCTGATTCCTTGACCGCAATGAGGGCACATTGTCGAAACATCGTAGCTTTCATTCAAGTAGCCGTCCTCAGGCTTAGGATAACCCCAATATCCCGCCATATTCATTTTCAAGAACTCAGCGCGATTCATCTCGGATTTTGAGAAGATCATCTTCACCGGGAATTCGTTGAACTTGATGTTACGTTTCTCAAGCTCACTCACCAGGGAGGCATATTTCTCCTCATCTCGGTAGACCGTGATGTAGTAGAGGGGGGGCACAACCGGCTCCAGTCCAAATGGCGCCAGGATATCCTTGATATCCATTCGGTAATCGGTACTGAATTTGACGCGAGTCTTCACCCTCAGACAGTCACCCTCCGCCGCATAGACAGTTCCTCTTCCTTTATCACCATTCCCACCTTATTGTCCTTTCCGAGAATTAGGCGGAACCGGTGGGAACCGCACCAATGACAAGCCAGCAGGTCGCGACGCGAGTTCAATCAGAGGCGAAATGCGCTCGGACTCAAACCCCTTTCTTGTCTTCCTTCTCCCCGGCATTCCGAGTGAAAACGAGAAAGAGCGTAAGGCCAGCAAACGCGCATAGTAATGAAAGCCCAACCACAAGATAAAGGAATGCATGTCCGTTATCAAATGCCCCGCCGAGAGAAGGGACTCCGAAGCCTAGGGTGAGGATTAATGCATCGATGGTCCAGAGATGGTTCCTCTTTTGCTGCCTCTCGGCCTTCTCGCGGGCATCCCTCTCCTCCTTGATTCTAGTGGCTTCCAGCATCGCAAGGCTCTCTGCTGCAGTTACCACTCCAGGAGGGTTCATGACCCTTTCGTACGTCTTAAGCATTTCGAGATCGTGCTTCTTCTGTTGCTCTAGCAGGCGCATTGTAGGAGCGATGTTGTCCACCATCTTGAAGGTGAATTCCTGTTCCGGACTCAATGCTTTGTTCCTTCCTGACGCCCTGTCGGATTGCGGCTCATTTTTCGGTGGAGAATCTCTTGCAGGACCATTTGTCCCCACGGTTGTCTCGGTGTTGCAGGTCGTACATCTGAAGTAACTCGCCTGCCAGTCTGTCTTGAAATGCAGGTCATGGATGGTTCTTGTTCTGCAAACTGGACAATCCCTCTCAACCTCCCTCACATAGGGCTCAAAGGTCACATCTTTCATCAAACGCCGTACCATTCCCTGCTTCGTGGATGGCAACTCGATGTTCAGACTGCGGCCAAAATCCTTCAAGTCCGATACAGACAGTTCTCTAAGTATCTCCCTGACAATCGTATCCACGCTCTTTCTGTGAACCCTTTCGGAATTGAGGAAGCGTTCAATTAGTTCCGGCTTCTGCCCTGATGAACTCTCTCCATTCTCCTTGAGGAGGTCTTGAAGATGCTCTTTGAATAGGACCTCGTCTAGGAGCCTCTCAAGAGTGAATTCTGCCTCTTCTTTCAATTCCGCCCCGCCAGCATTGTGGGAATCCGTCTTCCCCCCTATGGTCTTTTGCGAGGCTCAACCCCTCCCCATCTTTAATGTTACCTTGTGCTCATTCGCAACTCATTGGGGTATGCCGAAACAATGAACCCGATTTCGATGATTGTCAAGGCAATCAAGGATTGGCTGGCGAAGCGAGAAGAAGAGCGCAAGTATTGGACATGGCATGACACGCTCTATGCCGGTGGCAGCCGACAGAGCCAAGAATGGCAGCAACTTCGCCTTCAAATTCTCCGCAGGGACCACTACCGCTGTGTTCGATGCGGACGGTCAGGACGTTTTCCAAGACGAAGCAAATGGGAACCTTTCGTGCCGACAGGTCCGTATGTTGGATTACACGTGCATCATGTGAAGGCGCTCAGTAGAGGGGGATCTAACGACCCAGAGAACCTTCAGACACTCTGCATATGGTGTCATGAGAACGAAACTGGCAGGCCCCTCAAAGGGGCTCGATAGAGCTTCCGTCACTGAGACCTTGAGAAGATTCAGATAACATCCTGAGGCACGTCTTTGGTCCAGGTTTCAAACGAGCAACCAGAGGGATTGGGCAGCATGATCTCCGACTGCTGGGATTCTCCTTCGTGAGAGACACGGCTGGTTAATAGCACAGTGTTGAATCTGGCATCAAAGCAAATCATCCTCCACGATGCTTCGCCTGGGGCTTTGCGAAGTCGGAATTCAATAAACGCCTGCCTTTCGTCCTGTCTGGGCAAGTATGGTCCTCGGAAGAAGGCTGCTTCCACAGAACTCTTGGAAGGTACAGAACGGGTTGCGGCAACGTCCCCTACAGCTTTGAAGAGAAGTGACACCAGCACATGATCAATCATCACAGTTCCATTCGCGGAGCAATAGAAGAAGCTCTCATCGATGCTCGACGGGCGCCAATCGCCGAACAGGAACTCATTCAGGGCTGATGGCGCTGAGGTCGAAGGTTATTGGGTCACCGAGTCTATCCTCGACTTGTACAACTCGCGGGCAGACGAGAGCGACAGGATCCCATCGCTCAAGGAGCTGTCCCTGCAGAGCGCAGACCTTCTCGGGATTCCCCATGCCTTGGTACTCGACAACGACGGCGAGCATTCGAGGAATGTGAGGTTTGGCGATCGGATCAAGCGGGCCGCGTTCGTTTCCGACGTTTCCCCCCGGCAGTCGACGTTCGTGAACAGTGCATCAAGTGAAAAAGACGGTAACTCGGTAACGAAGACCGAGCCAGATGCTCGTGGGGAACCTTGTAACGTCACAACTGATGCGGCAACGCCGTCACCGAGTAACCAGGCGAGCGAGTGTGACGGTAACAGTCTGCCAGATGCCCAGAAGAATGAAGATGTTACCGTGTTACCGGGAGATAGGTCGTTTCGAGATGATGACTCTCATGCGGAAGGGGGCGCCCCATGAGTTCCGACGTCTTGCGGAGTCATCCTGTCTCATTTGGAGTGCGAGGCGACTGGTGGCTACTGCTAACTCAGGCGATTGCACAATGCTTGCGTGAGTTGACAAGAACTCATCCAGAGAGGCGTAGAATGAGGTTCATCGAGGAGTCAACCCCTCGCATTCGTCCAGGGAGGGCGCCCTCGTATGAATGCGTACAGTGACGCGCAAATCCAAGTGGATTTCAGCACCGGCCGCTTAGAAGCGCTTAGATTCTGGATTGACAATCATGATGTCGGAGGGCGACAGGACATGCCACGAAGATCGCCCTTCCGGAGATGCCTAGAGGAGTATGTGCAACACATGAGGGAGAGCGGGATGTACGCACCGGGGACGATCACGGCCTACGAGCGGGCGATCAAGCACTGCCAAGACATCGTCGCAGAAGGGGGCGGGAGGGACAACCCGAGGAGGGTCACGGAGAACGATCTGAGGCGCCTCCTGGACAGCCTCCCCGACCACACGACCACGCGGAAGTACTACCACACGATCTACGCCGGCTTCCTGAAGTGGTGCGGCAACGAGCCGATCAATCGCCTCAAGCCGAGGTGGCCGCTGGCGAGCAGGATAAACGTCGACTGGCTCGACCCCGAGCAGGCGGACCGGGTCAGGGAGGTGGCCATGGGGATGGACCCGCTCACCGCCCTGGTCGTGCACCTCGAGCTAGACCTCATGCTGAGGCGCATCGAGGTCCTCCGCCTGAGGGTCCAGGACATCCACAAGGACTCGATCGAGGTCCTGGGCAAGGGAAGGTTCGGGGGCAAGCCGCGAACCGTGTCGCTGACGCCGGGCGAGTCGGAGGCCATCATCGGCCGCTGGCTTGAGGTCAGGAACATCCTGCTCTCGCAGACAGAGGGCCCGCAGACCGACAAGCTCGTGGTGTACCTGAGGGAGAGGACTCTCTTCCCCTACAAGCGATCAGCGCTCGACGCGGTGCTCGACAGGCTGAAGCGGGAGAGCGGCATCGGCTTCAAGGGGCACCACACGCTCAGGCGCACGGGCGGGCGCCTCATGTGGCAGGAAGGCGTGGCGATCGAGACCGTGGCGTCCATCATGGGCCACGAGACGACCGAGATGACGCTCCGCTACATCGGGGTCAACCTCGACGACCAGGCCAAGGCGTTCCAAACCGTCAGGGACGCGCGCATCCAGCGCGCAAAAAGCGTGGAAATCGTACCTTTGGAGCAGGGACCAGGGGTTTGAGTGGGCCCAACCGGATTTGAACCGGTGATCTACGCCGTGTAAGGGCGTTGTCATAACCGCTAGACCATGGGCCCGCTCAGCCAATACGCTATCCCGTTTTAATACATTGTCAGGTCTGGTTTCTTCTCGACACCGCATCAAACCCTTTCGAGAACGCTGCCAGATTCTCCCGGACATTGCGCACTATGTTCATCTCTATGGCTCTCTCGAAGTGCTTCTTGTCAAGGTTAGTCAAGCCTGTACCTGCCAAAGCGCCTACCATCACGATGTTAGAAGACATCGACACTCCGGCTTCGCCGGCACGCTTCGAAGCTTCGATTGATATGAACTTCCCAGCGACCTCTGTGACCTCTCTTCGTACCTCCTCGAGCGTCGGATACTTGAGCTCCTGCGTTGACACACTGAGCGGGATCATCCTCTCGATGGAGCTCAAAACAACGGTCTTCTTCGACGCCTTGCAGACAGCCCTCAAGGCCTCCAACAGCTCGAATGACAGAATGACATCTGCCTGACCGTCTGGAATCAAAGGACTATAGACTTCTCCAATCCTTGCGGTGCACACTACCGAACCGCCTCTCTGGGCCATTCCATGCGTCTCACTGAGAAGAACGTTCTTCCCTGCGAGAATCGCAGCATCACCAATGATCTTCGATGCTGTTATGATCCCCTGACCGCCGACGCCCACCAGGTAGACGTCGGCCATCACCTGGCCTCCTTGATGGCCTTGTAGGGGCACACCTGGGCGCACGCTCCGCATCCTGCGCACGACGCTTCATCGATCGTCTGGACCTTATCGACGCTCGAGATAGCGGGACATTGGAACTTCTCCACGCAGGTCTTGCATTTCTTGCAGGCCTCTTGGTCGATGTACTGCTTCTTCAGGATTGCGCCCTTCTGGTCCCTCTTCGCGATCAGCGCGCATTCCCTCCTGGCAATGATGACCGAAACGCCACTATGCGTCAACGCCTGTTTGACCGTGTCTGTCGTAGTCTTGATGTCGTAGGGATCGACGACCTTGAGCCACTTGACTCCACAACCCTTGACGACCTCTTCGATAGAGACAGAAGTTATATCGCAGCAGGATGGGCCTTTG
>Ga0315268_10000264_pt1 | contig 60977 bp, 41 predicted proteins | sample C1_top_MG_FD_204535 | JGI IMG/M metagenome (GOLD analysis project Ga0315268, IMG submission 204535) | Sediment microbial communities from Yellowstone Lake, YNP, Wyoming, USA - C1_top | ecosystem: Environmental > Aquatic > Freshwater > Lake > Sediment | place: USA: Wyoming | collected 2017-08-01 | reverse complement strand
CGCCCGAGCCTGAGGATGCCAGGAAGAGGCTGGCGGGGCTGAAGGGGCGTAATAATTTTGACTTGAGCAAGCAAAACTGAGCCACTTTTTTGGTCTATAATAAGGAAGATGAGCATGAAGAATAGCCAATGGATAGCGCTTGCGATAGCAGCTATTTCCTTCTTTCCGTGCTTCGTTTCCTGCAAAAAAGAGAACGCGCTCTGGAAAGGAAAGACAACGGAAGAGAATGGGGTGATAGTTGTCAGGAATCCTGCAAAACCGATGCTCGGGAAAGATGCCTGTTTTGTTGAAGGAGACTTGTCGATTGGAAGCCCTAGAAGCGAGGAAGAACAAGCGTTTTCGGAAATAGCAAGCGTGGCAGTTGACAGAGAAGAAAATATCTATGTCCTCGATTCAAAAGAAGCACACATCCAGGTCTTCAATAAAGCGGGCATATACTTGAGGACTATCGGAAAGAAGGGCCAAGGACCAGGCGAGATGCAGCGGCCGATGAACATCTCCATTACCCCCGGAAACGAAATCCTCGTCAATGAACGGGGCGCCCGCTTTCTGCATTTCTTTGCTCTCGAAGGTGAACATCGGAGGTCTATATCCCTAGCAAAGATTCAATCTTTCTCTCGTCCACTGGCTGATTCCGGAAACAATATCCTTGCCAGATTGGGGACATTTATGCCTGATCACGTCTCCTTTGTTCTGGCAAAACTTGATCCAAGCTTAAAGCAGTTGTTTCCAGTCTTCTCCTACGATATTGACAACCGTCCCAATATCTATAACGTCTATCCGCCAGACTGTTTTTGGGCCTTCGGAAGGGATGACAATATCGTCTGGGGATATTCAGATACGTATGAGTTGAATATTCTCAATAAGGACGGGCGGTCTGTGCGAAGGATCATGAGAGATTATGCTCCGGTAAAGACCACTGACGATGAGAAAAAGGAATGGATCAAGTTTGCTTTCGGAAACGAAGGCGTTCCCGCAGGAGTAAAAGTGAACTGGCCGAGTCATCACAACTCATTCCGTTCCCTCATCGTCGACGATTCAGGAAGAATCATCGTCGAGACCTACGAGAAAGCTGCTGACGAGCGCGGGGTTTATTGTGACGTCTTCGATCCCGAAGGGCGATACCTTGCCCGAATTCTCCTCAAAACTGCGCCGCGGGCCGCAAGAAAAGACAAACTCTACACGATCGAAGACGATGAGAAGGGCAACCAACTAGTCAAACGTTATTCAGTGACCTGGGGATATTAAGGATGAAGTCAGTGGCCCGGAGGCATGGCTTCCCACGCGCCTCTTAATTGCCGTTCAGTCCCGCCTGCCACTTTCTGTCATCCTCAACCTCGGGCAGGCTGGGTCGAGGATGCCAGGAAGAGGCTGGCGGGGCTGAGGAGTACGTAAAACGCGTATAAGCTCGATAGAAAAGGCTCATTTTTATCTAATTTTCAAGGAAAGACTTTGCTATAATGTCTCTATCCCGCCGGGGTGGCGGAAGTGGTAGACGCAAGGGACTTAAAATCCCTCGCTTGGCAACAAGCGTGCCGGTTCGAGTCCGGCCCTCGGCATTCTGTTTATCTCCCAGACCCTCCGAATTATAGATAAATATAAAAATTCTCGATATAATTACGACTAAAAGGAAAAGGAGATGAATAGAATGAAAAAACAGAATATTTGTCTTGCGGTTTTTTTCATTCTGATCATGCTGTTTTGGAATTCCTGCAGTTCGCCTGCTACCTCTGATAAAACTACAGCGTCTTTGGCGACAGACTCAAGTTCGAATTCCAACACATCGCCCGCGACAACAGGAAAGCTCGCCCTGGTCCTGAAAGATACGCCAATCGATAATGCCAAAAACATTTGGGTGACGGTCAGCCAAATAAAAGTCCACATGGCTTCCCCGGACAATTTCATTGTTGTCTCGAACTTGGAACAGAAATTCGACCTCTTGTATCTGAAGAACAACCCCACGCCGATTGCTCAAGCCACTCTCGAGGCCGGGCATTATAACCAAATCCGGATGCCCGTTGTCTCGGGGTCAATCGTTTTTGTCGAAGACGGCAAAGATGTGGAATTTCCCCTTGACGTCCCTTCAGATGAGATCAAAATTCCCGTCCAGTTTGAAATTACGGCCGGCGGCAATATTGAGATCATTCTGGATTTTGATGCGGAAAAATCAATCCACGTTGTCAAAAAGGGGAAAAGCGACACATACCTGTTGAGACCCGTGATTAAGGTCGAGGGGATTCAATAGGGCATCCCGCTCAAAAACCGATCGCTTTCTCCGGAATCATTAATCAATCTCGCAAAGGCAGAGGACTGCAAGACGGGATCTTCTTCATTCTTGACATCGATCCGCAGCCGGGAATATTCTTGTCTCGCATAGGGTAGTATAAATTCCCTTCCTCGCGGGAGAAAAAACTGCACATCGCGATTAGGCAGACTCCCGAATTCTTTTGAAAGGTGGATCATCAATGCTCGAAATCTCAAAAAAAACAAGGCAATTTATGCTGATGGCCGCGGTCGCAGCCCTGTTGGGGACATGGATTGTCTCCGCGCAGAGCCCGGACGATGCCATTGCGCGAGGCTTCCAGAGCCCGCCCGACAGCGCCAAACCGCGCGTCTGGTGGCATTGGATGAGCGGCAACATCACCAAAGAAGGAATCAAGGCCGACCTCGAATGGATGAAGCGGGTCGGTATCGCCGGTTTTCAGAACTTCGACGCGGGGCTCGAAACGCCCCAGATCGTCAAGAAGCGCCTTGTCTTCATGACGCCGGAGTGGAAAGACGCCTTCAAGTTCACCGCAACGCTGGCTGACCAGTTGGGTTTGGAGATGGCCATCGCCGGCTCTCCGGGATGGAGCGAGAGCGGCGGGCCGTGGGTCACTCCGGCTCAGGCAATGAAGAAATATGTGTGGAGCGAGACGAGGGTGGAGGGCGGCCGTCCTTTCTCTGACACGCTGCCCAAGCCCCGGTCGGCAACCGGGCCCTACCAGAACCTGGGCAGCGGGCGCGGAGAATCCGGCGAGGGTGGCGCCGCCGCCAAGCAGCCGGAGTTCTACGCCGATAGCGCTGTTGTTGCCTATCGCGTTCCTGAAAATGATCGTCCGCTCGCCGAGCTCGACGTGAAAGTTACCTCCAGCGGCGGCGCTTTTGCCTTGGCCGCCTTGACCGACGGCGACCTCTCCAAGGCTGCTTTTCTTCCGGCAGCTCCGGTAGACCAGAAAGCCTGGATCCAGTTCGAATTCGCCCACCCCCAGACTATGCGCGGACTCACTTTAGTGACTACAGGCGGTGGCCGGAGAGGCAGCGTCGGTGAGCCCGAACTCGAATCGAGCGATGACGGCCGGGAGTTCCGTGCCGTTCTGCCGATTCCCTCCGGCGCACGGACCATCGCTTTCTCTCCCGTCACAGCCAGATTCTTCCGCATAAGCGTGCGCACTTTGGCGCCTCAAACTGGAGCCCGAAGCGAAGCCCCGCAAGGCCCTCAGGCCAAGCCTGCCCCTCCCGCTGGAATCCGGGTGGCCGAGCTTGTCCTCCACACAGTGTCGCCCGTCAACCGGTTCCAGGATAAGGCCGCTTTCGAGGCCGCCACCGGCCTTTACGACATGGCCACTCCGGCAGTCCCGGCCGGCGACGTCGTGCGCAAAGCCGAAGTCATCGACCTTACGTCCAAGATGCGCGCCAACGGCAGACTCGATTGGACCCCGCCCGCCGGCCGCTGGATCGTTCTCCGCATCGGATACTCTCTTACCGGCGCGCGCAACGCCCCGGCATCCCCAGAGGCTACGGGGCTCGAGGTCGACAAGCTCAGCCGTGCCCACGTCAAGGCTTATTTCGACAATTACCTCAACCAATACAAAAACGCCACCGGCGGTCTTATGGGCAAGCGCGGCCTCCAGTACGTGATCACCGACAGCTGGGAAGCCGGGGTTGCCAACTGGACGGACAATATGATCGCTGAGTTCTCCAAGCGCCGCGGCTATGACATGCGCCCCTGGCTGCCCGTCCTAGCCGGCCGGGTTGTGGAGAGCGCCGAAGCCAGCGACCGCTTCCTTTGGGACTTCCGCAAAACCCTCTGCGACCTGACCGCGGAGAATCACTACGACCAGCTTACGGCGATTCTGAAAGAGCGTGGCATGGGCCGCTATACGGAGTCGCACGAGTCCGGCCGCGCTTTCATCGCCGACGGCATGGAGGTGAAACGCTTGGCCGACGTGCCCATGAGCGCCATGTGGCTCGAACGGCCCGGCAAACCCAGCCAAGGTCATGACGCCGACATCCGCGAATCCGCCTCTGTGGCCCACATCTACGGCCAGAACTTGGTGGCGGCCGAGTCCCTGACCGTCTACCGCAACGCATGGGCTTTTTCGCCCGAGACTTTGAAATCCACCGCCGACCGCCTGATGGTCAATGGCCTGAATCGATTCGTCATCCACACTTCGGTCCACCAGCCCGTTGATGATAAGATACCGGGTCTTGGACTCGGACCCTTCGGCCAGTGGTTCACCCGTCATGAAACCTGGGCGGAAATGGCCAAGCCCTGGACGACTTACCTGTCCCGCAGCTCGTTCATGCTCCAGCAGGGCAAGTTCGTGGCCGACGTCATCTATTATTACGGCGAAGATTCCAATATCACGGCTTTGTTCGGCAGGAAGCTGCCCGACATTCCGGCCGGCTACAACTTCGACTTCGTCAACGCCGACGCCCTGACCAACCGCCTCGCGGTGACTAATGGACGGATCACCACGAACACAGGCATGAGTTATCGCCTGCTGGCCCTCGACCCCAACAGTCAGCATATGTCGCTCGCCGTTCTGCGTAAGATTCGTGACCTGGTGAACGCCGGGGCCGCCGTAGTCGGCCCCAAGCCCATCGACACCCCCAGCTTGGCCGACGACCAGGCGGAATTCCGATCCATCGCGGACGAGCTCTGGGGCCCCGGCCCGCAAAAGGGCAAGATGTTCGGCGGCCAGACCATCGCCCAGGCACTCGTCGCCCTCGAGGTGTCTCCGGATTTCGAATATACTAAGCCGCAGCAGGATACCAACCTCATGTTTGTGCACCGCGCCCTCCCTGACGGTGAGATATACTGGGTCGTCAACGGCAACGAACGCGTGGAAACCCTGGAAGCCAGCTTCCGTGTGAAAGACAAGGCCCCCGACCTTTGGCACGCCGATACCGGCGTTGTTGAGCCGGCCTCCTACCTCATCGCCAACGGGCGCACGATCGTTCCGCTGCGTCTCGAGCCCAACGACGCAGTGTTCGTGGTCTTCCGTAAAGCGTCCACGGCGCCGGCGCGCGCGCTGCACGAGACGATCGAAACGCACCTGGCTACGATCGCGGGCGCTTGGGACCTCGCTTTCCAGGCTGACCGCGGTGCTCCGGCCAAGATCAGTCTCGAGACTCTCAGCTCATGGAGCACCAGCGCCGATCCGGGGGTGAAGTATTTCTCCGGCACGGGCATCTACACCAAGACCATCCAAGTGCCCGCAGACTGGTTCAAAACCGGCGCCAAGCTTTGGCTCGACCTGGGGGATGTCAAGAACCTTGCCGATGTCTCCCTCAACGGCCAGCCGCTGGGCATACTCTGGAAGACGCCTTTCCGCGTGGAGGTGACCTCCGCGCTCAAGGCCGGCGCCAACACACTGGAGATCAAGGTAGCCAATCTTTGGGTCAACCGCTTGATAGGCGATAAACAGCCCAATGTTGCGAAGAAATACACCTATACGGCGGTCGAGTTCTATCGAGCCGATTCGCCCTTGCTGCCTTCGGGCCTCATCGGCCCCGTGAAGATCGTGAGGTTGGAATAGTCGTGCGGGAGCGCAGGGCAAGAGAATGCCCCTCGCTTGATATGAAGAACTGATATATTCCCGCGCTTACTTGATTGCTACACCCATGGTATCCCGATGCATGTCGATCAGCGTTCTCATGTAAGGGCCAATCTCATCGGGATTGTGGAATCCGGCCTGGCGCGCAGCAAGCTCCCGTTTTTCTTTGGGAATGTCGGTGCTGCCCGCCCAGTGCTTAAGATCACGGTAGCATCCAAGGGTAAATAGATCCCAGGAGGCTCCCTGGTCGCGTACGAAAATCATGTTCTCGGGCCGGCCCGTGGCAACTTGGTAGATGTTTTCCATCTCCCGTTCCTTGAACAGTTCCTCCTGCTTTCCCGGGAGGGCGACGAAGATTTCGATGTGGTAGTAGGACGAACCTTCGAAGGCTTTTTTCACCGATTCGAGCGGCGGCCCCATCACGAAAATGTCTTCACGCCAGGCCGAACAGGCGTTGAGTTTTTGCCTGAATTCTGATTGAGAAGGAAAAGAAACTTCAGCTTTCTTCCGCCGAGCTACCCTTTCTTTCGCATAATATTCGGCGTAGCTTCCCATGGGATAGAGGAGCATGAGGTCCCATTGATCGCCTTGAGTATGTCGCCACCAGAGAGGCCGCTCGTCTCCCGCCGCATTATCCGCTTCCATCCGGCTTTTGTAGAGCGCAATCAGGTCGAGAAGCTTTCCCGGCGCGGCCCGGACGAATGTCGTCTTATACAAGTACGCCGGCTGTGGTGATGGCGATCCTCCGGCTCCTAGGGAGATGATCCCCCATAGGAATGGGAGACTAAAAAATACCGAAGAAAACAGCATTTTCTTCAAGCAATTTCTCATAAGTCCTCCTCAGACAGGCGGTGACGCTCCTCCGGTCCCTGACCCGGCCTGGGTCACTGTAACACCTGTCAAGCAGATTTTTCAATAGACCTAACCAAATCATGCGCCTCAGGCTGGACTCGGCGCCCCTGTCAGGTATGATCTCCTCCTAAAAGATGACCCCCAGGGGGGCGAAAAATCACCCCCGAAATCATCCAGAGCGGCGGTTTCTTTGCCAAGAAAGGAGGATTAAGCTAAGCAGCGAGGAGCTCGGCTTACCCTGTGCCGAAATGTTAGCTCCCGAATAGAAAAATCCTCTGGAAGGCGGCGCTTTGAAAAAGAAGTCCTTGGTCGCTCTGGAAACCGTGTCCGTATCCTCCGGCAAGGACACGCCGGACACGCCGATGAAGATTCCTCAAAACGGCAAGCAGAACCAAAAAAAAGCGGCCATTCGATTCCGAGGGGATGTCACCGAACTGAAACTCCTCACCAAATCCCTTAAGGAAAGCGAAGCTTCCATAAGGGCGTTCCTCAACGCCGTTCCCGAACCCGCTCTGCTGATCACCCCGATTGGCAAAATTATCATGGCCAACGAATCCATGGCCCGGAATCTGAGGACGCCGATCGACGATCTCGTCGGACGGTGCTGTTATGAATTTTTAGAGCCGGAAGTCGCCCAAATAAGGAAAACAATGATTGACAAGGTCGGCCGAACGGGGACGCCTCTCCAGTTCGAGGACAGCCGCGGCGGCCACCATTTCATGAACTTCCTCTGTCCCGCCCTCGACGAAAAAGGCGTCGTCAGAAAAATCGCCATCTTTGTCAACGACATCACAATCCAGAAGAAGGTCGAGGCCGAGCTTAAGCACCGGGTTGAACTGCAGGAGATCATTTCCAAGATCTCCACCCAGTTCATCGCTCTGCCCACGGAAAAAATCGACGATGTGATCCATCAGGTGCTGGCTCAAATTGGAACATTCGCCGGCGCGGATCGCTGCTATGTATTTCTTTCGCGCGAGGGGAGTGGAATCGCCGACAACACCCACGAATGGTGTGCCGACGGCGTCATTGCCCTGAAGCCTTTTGGTCAGGGGCTTGATTCAATCTTGTTCCCTTGGTGGCTGGAAAAACTTAAGACACTCAAGCCTCTCCATATTCCCCGAGTCTCGGATCTTCCCCAGGAGGCCAGGGCGGAAAAAGAATTTATCCAAGCCCGGGGAACTCGGTCGTTCGTCGTTGTCCCTCTAGCCTTGGGCCAGGAACTCATCGGTTTTCTCGGATTTGATTCGATGCGTGAGGGAAAGACGTGGTCGGATGAGATTATCTCTCTCATTCAAATTGTCGGCGAGATCGTTGTCAGCGCTCTTGAACGCCGAAAAATAGAGGAAATGAAGATCAAACGGACCGGTCAAATTATCCACCACCAGGAAACCCTGCTCGAACTGGCGAAAATGGTCTATTCCAATGTCGATTCCGCCTTGAAAGAAATCACCGAACGGGATGCCCGGACAATGGGGGTGGACCGGGTGGGGGTCTGGTTCTTCAATGAAAATCGGTCGGAAATCGTCTGTCGCGACCTCTATCAAGTCAGCCGCGGCTCCCACGAGAACAAATTGCGACTTCGCGTTAGCGACTATCCCCGCTACTTCAAAGCTCTCGAGGAAAGCCGGGTGCTGGCCGCCAATGACGTTCTTCAGGACCCGCGGACGAGCGAGTTCGGAGAATCCTATTTGAAGCCCCTGGGGATCACTTCGATGCTGGACGTCCCGTTTCGCCTTCATGGCGAGCTGGTAGGCATCGTCTGCCATGAGCATACGGGACCGAAGCGAGATTGGACATTGGAAGAGCAGCAATTCGCAGTTTCCATCGCCGACCTGGTCCCGTTGACGCTCGAATCCATGGAGCGGCGTCGGACGGAGAATGTCAAGAACTCGATCTTCCAAATTTCCGCCGCCGCCATCTCCGCGGAGCACCTCGACGAAGTTTTCCGTTCGATTCATCGCATTATCGGCGAGCTGATGCCGGCCCGGAACTTCTATATCTCCCTGTACGATCTCGAAAACCAAATCCTCAGCTTTCCTTATTTTGTCGATGAATTCGACCCGACGCCTCTGCCGAAACCGTTGGGCAAAGGCCTGACCGAGTATGTCCTTCGCACGGGAGAACCCCTTCTCGCTTCCCCGGAAGTCTTTGAGGACCTGGTCAGGAAAGGCGAAGTGGAATCTATAGGCGCTCCTTCGATCGACTGGCTTGGCGTGCCCCTGAAAATGGACGGCCGGACGATTGGTGTCCTCGTCGTCCAGAGCTATACCGAAGGCGTCCGGTATGCCGAGGAGGACAAGAACATCCTCCGGTTCGTTTCCGACCAGGTGGCCATGGTCATCCATCGAAAACAGGCGGAGGAAGCCCTACGGGGGTCGCTTCGCGAAAAAGAAGTCCTGCTCCGGGAAATCCATCACCGCGTTAAGAATAACATGCAGGTCATTTCCAGCCTGATGAACCTCCAGGCCCGCCACATCAAGGATCCATCCGTTCTGGAGATGTTCAAGGCCAGCCAGCGACGGATCCGGTCCATGGCCCTCGTCCATGAGAAATTATACGTGTCCAAGGATTTATCCAGTATCGATTTCTCCCAATATCTCCAAAGCCTGTGCCTCCATTTGTTTCACTTTCATCAGGTTGACCCGAATATAATCAACCTCAAGATGGACATGGAAAACATCTTGCTGAATATCAACACCGCCATTCCCTGCGGCTTGATCGTCAATGAACTCGTCTCCAATGCCCTAAAGCATGCTTTTCCCGACGGGAAAGGCGGAGAGCTTAGCCTCGGGCTTCACCGGGGCGATAAGAACAAGATTTTCGTGACCGTCAGCGACAACGGCGTCGGTTTTCCGGAGGGATTGAATTTTCATGAAACGAATACTCTTGGGATGCAGATCGTAACGATGCTCGTAGAGCAGCTGGACGGGCAGATTGAACTCAGCCGGAACGGAGGATCGTCCTTTAAGATCGTGTTTGAAGAAATTAGGTATAAACCCAACCTCTGAGTTCCGGAATCCTAAACACTTCTCTGAACAAAAACATCTTCTTTCTATTGACAGAACGGGGGATGGGGCGTATATTATACTAACGGTAAATTAATTTAAATTGAAGTTAAATAGCTGAACTCTAAGTAAAACTTGTTCGGAGGACAGATATGAAGAAGCCTCCCATGGTGATCTTATCAGCGCTCTTCCTCTTTTGCTTGGCGGGTTCGACCGGCTCTCCCCAGACGGCCGACCAAAAGGCGATGGACCTGGTCCGGAAAATCGATGAGCTCTACCGGAGCCAATCTAGCTATGCCCAGGTCGAGATGAAGATTGTCACGCCCGACTGGCAGCGGAAGCTGGTCATGAAGGGCTGGTCCAAAGGCATGGACAGGATGATGATCCGCATCCTGGAGCCCAAGAAAGAGGCCGGCGTCGGCACGCTCCGGATCGGGAACGAGATGTGGAACTACCTGCCCAAAACGGACAAAGTCATCAAAATCCCGCCCTCGATGATGATGAGCTCTTGGATGGGATCAGACTTCACGAATGACGACCTGGTCAAGGAATTCACCTTCGTCGACGATTTCACTTTCCGCCTGGTCGCGCCGGAAGAGGCCCAAAAAGGTTTCGACTATCTTGAATGCCGGCCCAAGCCCGGCGTCCCGATCATTTGGGACAAGATCGTCATTGCCGTCGAGGAATCGAGCACGCTTCCGGTCTGGCAGAAGTTTTATGATGAAAAAGGCAAAGTCGCCCGGCTCCTCAACTACGGGGATGTCCGGACGTTTGGACGTCGGACGATCCCCTCGGTCATGGAGATGATCCCCCAGACCAAGGTGGGATACAAGACGGTCATTCGCTACCGGGACATTCAGTTTGACCTGCCCCTCGAAGAAGCGACCTTTTCTTTGAGAAACCTGCAGTCGGGCAAATAGGAGGTGGCACCGTGCTCAAAATGGCTTTCCGCAACATATTCCGCCAGAAACGGCGTTCAATCCTGACTGCGCTGACCATGTTCGGGGGATTCATCCTGGCCGCCGTGGGCATCGGATTCTCCGATGGGACGTACAATGGCATCATCAACATGTTCACCCGGAGCCAGCTGGGTCATATCCAGGTCCACGCCCAAGGCTTTATGAGCCGGCCCTCCTTGAACAAGACAATCAACGATTACCCACAGATCGAAAAGATCATCTCGGAAACCGAGGGCGCTGAAGCCTGGGCTCCGCGTGTCTATTCGGCGGGCCTGGCCTCGGTCGGCGAAAGGACATATGCCGGGCAGATCATAGGGATTGACCCTGCCCTTGAAATACGGGCCACCCACTTCGATAAAAAGGTGGTCGCGGGCAGGGTCTTTTCCGCTCGCGCGTCCAAGGAGATCCTCTTGGGCACGGGTCTAGCCCAAAACCTGAAGGCGTCCGCAGGCGACGACATTGTGCTCGTCACTCAGGGAGCGGACGGATCTCTGGCTAATGATAAATACAGGCTGATCGGCACGGTCGAAACCGGCGAGGTGGCTGCAGATCGAATGACGATCTACCTCCATTTGGACGATGCCCGGGACCTCCTCGTTCTGGATGACAAGATTCATGAGATCATCATCATCGCCCGTTCGCTCAAAAAAGTCGCCGGCTTGAACGCCGCCCTGGGGCAAAAACTGGCCGCCTTTCCCGTCGATGTCCAGCCCTGGCAGGTATTCGCCAAGTCTTTTTACAATGGCATGCAAGCCAAAAAAAAGGGTCTTAATATTATCCTCCTCATCGTTTTCATTGTCGTAGCCATCGGAGTCTTGAACACGGCGCTCATGGCTGTGCTCGAGCGCCGGCGAGAATACGGCGTGCTGAAGGCGGTCGGAACGAGGCCGCGTCAGATTTTTAGCCTCATTCTTCTTGAGGTCCATCTCTTGGCTTTGGGGAGCATCCTCGTCGGCCTGGGCTTGAGCCTGCCCATCAACTGCTATCTCTCGCAGCATGAATTTCCGATCACCGGCCTCTTTTCCAAGCCCGTCACGTTCGGAGGCGTGCAATTCCGGACGATGACTTCAGAGGTCAATCTACGAAGCTTTCTCATCCCTACAATCACAGTCATCGTTTCGGCGTTCCTGGTCAGCATCCTGCCGGCCATCAAGGCGGCCCGAGCAGAGCCGGCCAAGTCAGTGAGAATTTTTTAGGAGGCAAGTCCATGGCCCTCTATGTCAAGCTCGCCTGGCGGAACATTTTTCGCAACAAACGCCGGACCTTCATCACCGGGACAGCCATTGCCATTGGCATGGCCTCGCTCATCTTCCTGGACGCCATCTATATCGGGATGGCCGACAACATGATCGCCTCGGCGACGGCGTCTTTCACGGGCGAAGGCCAAATCCATGCCCGGGGCTTTCTCCAGACACAGGATGTCAATACGACAGTCTTTGCTCTGGATAAAGTCCTCGCCGATCTCAAGCAAGATCCTCTGGTCAAACATTTTAGCCGGCGGACGCTGTGTCAGGGCATGCTGACCTCAACGGCCAGCGTCGATCCCGTTTTGCTCGTCGGCATCGAACCCGATACTGAAAAAAACCTCAGTCAGATCGACGATACGATCATCCAGGGAAGCTATTTCATTGGGGACGATCCGCAGAATATCGTTATCGGCAGCAAGCTGGCTGAACTTCTTGAGGTCGGCCTTGGAGACCGCGTGGTCGTCACGGTCTCGCAAGCCGGGAGCGGCAATCTATCCCAGGACCTGTTCCGGATTTCCGGGATCTACCGCTTCAATATCAATGATCTGGACGGAGGCCTGGCTTTCGTCCGAGTCGGCAAGGCCCAAGATCTCCTCGGGTTGGGAACGCGAGTCCACGAAATCGCCCTGACCTTCAAGGACCCCCGAGTCTCGCAGGACGAAGTCAATCCTTTCTGGGCCAGGTATTCGGCGGAGGGAAACGAGGCGGAAGGCTGGACGAAGCTCTTTCCGGCGATGAAATCAATTTACGACCTGACCCAGTTCGGCACCCTGATCATCGGCGTGATCCTGTTCGCGGTCGTCGCCCTGGGCATTATCAACACCCTGTTCATGTCGATCTACGAGCGGATGTTTGAGTTCGGGGTCCTTCGGGCCGTAGGGACCAGGCCCTTCGGCGTTCGGAAGCTCGTTGTCTTCGAAGCCGGGGCCTTAGCGATATTAAGCATCGGGATGGGCCTCGTTTTAGCGTTTGTCTTAACCTCGGTCGTTTCTAAAACGGGGATTGATTATAAGGGCTTGGAATTCGCAGGCATAACGATCAAGGACCTAATGTACCCCGTGATGCAGGTGAGGCAGTTCATTGTCTATCCCGTCTGCGTCCTCATTTTCACCCTGCTCGTCGGATTGTATCCGGCGTCTTATGCGGCACGGATGTCCGTGACCGGCGCCATGAAAAGGACTCTGTAAAGGAGGAGTGATGAGCCGACAAACGAGACACCTCATTCAGACCGAAGGCCTGACCAAAGTCTATTCGGATGGCGGCGTTGAAGTCCACGCCCTTCGTGGCATCGACCTCACCATTCGCTCTGGGGAATTCACGGCCATCGTCGGTCCGTCAGGCTCCGGCAAGACGACCCTGCTCAATATCATCTCGGGCCTGGATAAGCCCACAGCGGGAAAGGTGTGGCTGGATGGAAAGCTCATCTCCGCCATGAGCGGCGCTGAGCTCTCCGATTTCCGCCGCGACCACATCGGCTTTATCTTTCAGGCTTATAACCTGATCCCGGTCCTCAAGGTCGAAGAAAATATCGAATACATCATGCTGCTCCAGAGAATCGCCAGGGATGAGAGACACCGCCGGGTCCACGAGATTCTCCGGTCGGTCGATCTCGAAGGATTCGCCCACCGCTTTCCTTCGAGGCTCTCGGGCGGCCAGCAGCAGCGCGTCGCCATCGCCCGGGCTATGGTCTCCAGGCCGCTGATGATTCTCGCCGACGAGCCGACCGCCAACCTGGATTCTCAAACGGGCGCCGCCCTGCTGGACATGATGCGGCGCCTGAATGAGGAGAAGGGAATGACCTTCATTTTTTCCACCCACGACCTCATGATTGTGGAAAAAGCGCGGCGGGTCATCGTCGTCAAGGATGGCTTCATCGACAGTGACAAAACCAGGAACTGACCGATGACGAAGAGGATGGCCGTTGTTGTCATGGCCTGCGCGCTGGCCGGGCTATCATCGGCCGCGGAAAATCTCAAGCTGAGCGGATACTTCAAGAACTTTTCCATCATGTTCAGCCTGCCGCCAGCGGACAGTCAAGGAAACGCCGCTCAGCAACCGCTCTTGGGGATCTCCAACAGCCGGCTGAGGCTGAACCTGGTTTATTCGCCGAAAGAATGGATTTCCTTCCAGGCCGCTTACGACCTGTCCCCCCGCATCCAGGACCCGTTCTTTTTCCAGGCTTCGCCTTTCGCCATCTCCCTCGACCCCAGCGGTTATCGAGTCACTGATCTTAGAACGCCTCTCGTGCCGGGGAAGAACGACCCGGTCGGAAGCTTTGGTCTCTATCAGAATTTGGACCGGCTGTCCGTAACCGCCCGGCTCCCGATCGGGGACCTCATCGTCGGCCGGCAGCCGATCGCTTGGGGAAGCGGCCGGGTCATCAATCCCACGGACGTCATCGCGCCCTTCTCCTTTCACGAGCTTGACAAAGAAGAGCGCTACGGCGTGGATGCCGTCAGGCTGCGGATTCCGCTGGCTTCGCTCAGCGAGCTCGACTTGGGCTATATCTTCGGGAAGAGCTTCGCTTTCGACCAAAGCGCGTTTTTCATCAAGAACAAGTTTTACGTGCTGAAAACCGACCTGACCGTGCTTCTGCTCGGCTTCCGCCGCGACCTAATGATCGGTCTTGATTTGGCGCGCGCCGTGGGAGGAGCCGGAGCCTGGCTGGAGGCAGCCTGCGTCTTTCCCGGGGCTTTGCGTCAAGACGGTTCAAACGAAGACAACTATTTCCGTTTGACGGCGGGCATCGACACAAGTCTGAACAGTCGGACCTACGGCTTTATCGAATACCACTTTAATTCAGCCGGGTCGGCCCGGCCGGACGCTTATCCAGCTCTCTTTATCAAACCCGCCTACGTCAGGGGCTCAGTGTATCTTATGGGGCGTCACTATATTTCCGCCGGGGCTAACTATCAGCTCTCACCCTTAGTCCCCGTGACGGGGCTGATCATCTTGAATGCCTCGGACGGCTCATTCGCTCTGTCGGTCCAGGCGGAATACAACGTGGCCGAAAATATCTATCTTGGCGGGGGAGCCTATTTGGGGATCGGCAAAAGGCCCGGCACGCCTCTCTATTCGAATCCGCCGCAACAAGCGGTCCTGAAATCCGAATTCGGGAGCTATCCGGATTTCGCCTTCGTTTCGTTCCGGCTTTATTTTTAGGAGGGCGGGGGCATGAAAAAGGGCGATGGCCTACCCAGGCTTCCCGGGCGACGGACGGATATGAACTCTATGGCCGCTAAAACCAAAGAGGAGCTTATCCGCTATTTCATTTTGGACAGAAGTGAAGCCCTTTTTATCGCCAACGGCTACCAGAAGACGTCGATGGATATGATCGCTCTCGAATGTGGCCTGTCCAAGCCGACGCTGTACAACTATTTCCGGAGCAAGTATGAATTGTTCACCAGCCTTTATGTCAGGGTTTATAAGAACCTGTCTGAGACGATCAAGACAAATCTGCTTCGGAATAGGGAATTGCGGCCGACCCTGGAGGACATAATCGACGAAGTTTTCGGCTTGATGAATGCCAAAAAAGACTTCCTCAGGATGTACTTCCGCGAGCAGCACTTGGTCATCCACGAGAACATCGAAGAGCATATGGAATGGCACATCCAAAGCAAGCGGGAAATGGTCGACCTGCTTTCCCAATTCTTGAAGGAAACCATCCGCCCGGATGTCAACAGCAAATTCGGCGCGGAGATCGTGGCTTCGACGATGTTCAACATGATCGAGGGCTTCATCTCGGATCTGATCTTGAGGGGCGAAGAGGATACTTCGGGGCAGAAGAAATTCCTCTTCGAACTCCTCCGCCGCGGCGTTTTATAGGAAAATTTCAGCCGGTTTGGAAAAAAGGAGGATTCTTGAAATTCCGCAAATACAGCCTATTTTTTTTATCGAGCTTGATTCTTGCCGCCGCGCTTCGGCCCCACCAGGCCCTTCCGCCTCAGACTTCCGATCCGTTCGCGGGGCGGCGCGACGGGGTTATCGACCGCATCGGCCGGGCTATCGCCGTCGTACCCGGTCAGGTTCAGAGCCTGCGTGGGCCGCAGGAAAACAAAGACTTCTATTACCTGACCGGAGTCGTGGAACCCGAAGCGATTCTTGTCCTGTGGGGAGACGGCGAGAAAAAGCATACTCTTTTCAACCGGGCCGGGAAATGGACGTCCGACCGTTCGCCCGACCGCATCGATGTCCGTCCTCTCTCCGACCTCCGGATGTTCCTGATACGATCCGCCGCCGGCAAATCGATCTATCTGCCGTTCTTGGCCCTGGACGGCCTTCTTCAATCCGCAGGGGGGGCTGCAGCCTTCTCCTCGGCGGCCGAGCTCCGCAACGTTGAACCGATTCTGGCCGAGATGCGGATTATCAAACTGCCCGAGGAAATCAAGATTATTCAAGGCGCGATCGATATTACCGCCGACGCCTATCTTGAAGTCTTGAAGGCCGCCCAGCCGGGGATGCGGGAATTAGACCTGAGCGCCATTTTCCACTTTTTTTACGTCCGCCGTGAGGCAACCCCATCATTCCTCCAGGTTGCCTCAGGCCAGAACTCCGTGAACATCCATTTTGAGTCAACCACCCGGGTGATGCAGGCAGGAGACCTCATCGTCTTTGACCTGGGCGCCTGGCTCGACCGCTATACCTCGGACATCAGCCGGACGATCCCCGTGAGCGGCAAATTTACCAAGGACCAAGCCGAACTCTACAGCGTCGTCCTCAGCGCCCAGAAGGAAGGCGTCAAGCTCATGGTTCCCGGCAATGGAATCCAGAAGGCCCAAACAGCCGTCGAAGACGCGCTCCTTCTGGGACTCTATAAGCTGGGCATCGTCACGGACCCGGCTAGCCCCTGGCAGAGGCGCTTTTTCATTCAACACGGTTTCACCCACGGCATCGGGCTCGACGTCCATGATGTCTATGGCTGGTTTTCGCGCCAGATGCGCGAGGGATTGACGTTCAAGCCGGGCATGGTCCTGACCATGGAGCCCGGGCTCTATTTCCCCGCCGGGCGCCTCGAAAAGTATCCGGCTTTTCTGAAGTCGATGGTTTCCGAAGAGGAATGGAAGGCCTTTGTGGAAAAGGTCGGCCCCATCTACAAAAAGTATGCGAATCTCGGCTGCCGCATCGAAGACGACGTTCTTGTCACCGAAGGGGGAAACCAGGTTCTGACCGCGCGCGCCCCAAAGGAAATTGCCGACATCGAGAAAACCATGAAGCTCGGAGGCCCGTTCAATCTGTTGAAATAAACCCTCCAACCGGCCCGTTGGACCTTTCAGTAACAGTCTCGGAAGCGGGTCTCTGATCCGAAAAGGCGCTTCGTCGGCCTTTGGTCTCCGCCGAGGGCCTCTTCTTTATAAACGATGCCCCGCGCAGCGAACCGAAGCTTATTGGCCGTGAAGCCTTTGAAGTCCACCTCGACAGGTTGGGGGCAGTTTGCCAAGTCTTGAAGCTGCCGCTCGAGCCGCCATGTCCCAAACAGTTGCCCTGTGAAATGGGCGGAGGAGACGATGAGGATGTCGGCCGCTAAGACAAGGACCAGGATTTTCGATAAATAGATCAGCGCTTTATGTCTAGCGATAGACACTCCCAACACCGAGGCGCCGACGGGGATCATCCAAAGTTGGGGCGCATACCGGGCCCACCAGGATTCGGGATTCATGAGGACGGTCATGGTAATGAGAAACATCATTCCCAGAAGCGGCGCCGCCCTGGCACGTGTCGGCCGGGTGAAGAGCCAGGGAAGCCCGGCGAGAACGATGATGGCGGCGAAGAGGAATGCTCCGCCGAACCAGGGGCCGAATCCTCCGATCCTCGTGTCGGACGTCGTCAGGGCTACGAGCTCTGAAACGGCGAGGGAAAATGGCCATTTTCGTGTTGTCTTTTGCGAGCGGGACACGTTCTCGGTCCGGGAAAATATCGAAATCCACAATTTGCCGGCGCGGCCAGCCTGACGGAAATTCAGCGGTTCCTGCTGGATGATAATATTGCGCGCCTTCGGTCCTGCCAGCGGATAGAACGGATGCCCTTTTCTGATGATATTTGTCAGATAAGGATTGTATCCGACAATAAATAGCGTCACCGCAATGCTGGCCAGGGTGAGACCGGCCAATTTAAAAACACTTGAGCTTTTTTTTAGAAGCAGCCATGCCGCAAGCCCGCCGTGAAGCGCCAGGGCGTAAAGGGCACCTGTGAATTTGATATTGATCAGCAAGACTGTGCTCGCTGCGAAGACGATCGTCGTCGGCCCGTCCAAACGCCGGCCAAAGAAGTACGACAGCACCAAGAGAGCCACGAAGAGAGAAGCGAGCTGGCCGTCCACGTAGAAACACAGGGATTGATAGATCGCGACTGGGTTGAGCGCCAGGAGAAGGCTGAAGATAAGCGCCCGATTCGGCCGCCTGGGATTGAGATCTAAAAAAGCGGACAGGGCCAGGAAAAAAGAGGCCAATATCAGGAGGGAGCCGGCCGATTTAGCCTGCTCTATCCGGCCCGTGAATTTATAGATTTGGGCGGCATAAATCCAAGCGGCCTTGGGATAATGATTAATCCAGAGCCCATACTCATTTTTAAGCGGGGGATCGAGGACGGGGTTCCATCCGTTCTTGAGCTGAAGGACGGCCTCCTGGTGATAGGTCTGCCCGTCATAGGAAATATCGCAAAAAATGCCGCTTCCGATAGCGCAGCAAGCGATAAGACCGAGATACGCGGCTGTGATCACTCCCGCGGCTGGGAGGAATGCGCGGCGGAAATATTTTTTTGCGCTTGAGAAAATGAACAGGATCGTTACGGCCAAAGCGACTGGAAGTCCAGCCGCGATCATCGAATGATGCAAGACAAAAAGGGCCGCATTCCAGAGCAAAAGAGAGCCCAGGAAAACGAGAATTGAGGAGCCCAGGATGAAACTGGCCCTTTCGACCCGACTGTCCATGGCACCGCCTTCCGAATCTCCATTCCTTTAGCATTCTGCCCAAGGAAAATCAAATAAATCCTTGTTCCCTTGATGAATTCTTTGAATAAGGCTACAATGGGCAAAATGTCCTGGGCCAAAAAAAACGATCACACTTCCCGAAGGGACTTTTTGAAAAAGACGGGGTTTTCGGGAATGGCCCTGCTTTTGCCGCGGCGCTTTTTGAACCATTCGTCCGCTCTGAGCCGGGCTTCTTTCCTCGAACAGATCGGCGTTTGCACATCGCAGGCGAATAGGGACATCCTCGAAGCCTCCGGATGTGCATATATCGAGGAGGGCGTCAGAAACTTTTTGGCGCCTGACGGACCGGAGGAAACGTACGAAGCCAATCTCAAGCAGGCCAATGGCGCAAACATCCCCGTCCGGGCGTGCAACGGCTTTTTGCCGGGTGCGCTGAAGGCTGTCGGCGCTGACACGAAACACCCCGAGATCCTCGCCTATGCCGAAACCGCATTCCGCAGGGCCGGACAGGCGGGCATTGAGACGATTGTCTGGGGAAGCGGTGAATCGCGAAAAATCCCTGACGGATTCAGCCGAGCCGCGGCGGAAGAGCAATTCATCGATCTAGCCAGGAAGGTGTCCGTTCTTGCCGGGCGCTACGGGGTGACGATCGCCCTCGAGCCGCTGAACAGCGGAGAGACCAATTTCATCAACAGCCTGAAAGAAGGAGCGGCTGTCGTCGAGGCTGTGGACCATCCCAGCTTCAGGCTGCTAGCAGATATCTATCATCTCTTGAGAGGGGGGGAGACATCCGATGCAATCCTGGCCTATGGGAAATTTCTCCGTCACTGCCATATCGCGGAAAAAGAGAAGCGGACGCCGCCGGGTGTTCTGGGAGACGATTTCAGGCCTTTCTTGAAGGCTTTAAGAGCTATTGACTATCGAGGCCGGATGTCCATCGAATGCCGCTTCGAAAATCTGAAGGAGCAGCTTCCGGCGGCCGTAGGCTATTTGAAAAAGCAGATTGCGGAGGTCTCCGCGCTCTGAAACCCGAGATCCAGGAGGTCAACATGGGTGTTTCGCGAAGAAATTTCCTAAGGCTGGCGGCCGTGGGCTCGGCGGGGCTGGCGGTCAACCGGGCCAACAAAGGAATGACGGCCCAGGTGATGGGAAGGGTCCTCGGCGCCAATGACCGGGTGAGAGTTGCCGTCATCGGATTCTCCGACCGGGCTAAGAGCTCACTCATTCCGCCGTTCATCCAGCACGCCCGCTCACTCAATTTCGAACTGGTGGCCGTATCCGACCTCTGGAGCCGCCGGCGCGAGGAATGTCTGGCTTTCGTCAAAGAGCAGACTGGCCAGACGCTTGCCGCCGCTCGGAACAACGATGAATTATTCGAGAAAATCCGGCCGGATGCCGTGATTATCAGCACGGCTGATTTCCAGCATGCTCTTCATACCGTGGACGCCGTGCGGGCCGGCTGCGATGTCTATGTCGAAAAACCTTTCGCCGAGACAATGGAGGACAATCGGGCTGCCCTCAAGGCCGTCCAGGAGAGCGGCCGGATCGTGCAGGTGGGTTCGCAGAGGCGGAGCGCAGCAAACTATGCCGCGGCCTGCGAATATATTAAGTCCGGGAAATTCGGCCCTATCACCATGGTCGAGATGACCTGGAACGTCAACCAGCCGGGCCGCTGGAGGCGTCCCGACCTCGTCGCAGCGATCAAGGAAGACGAGACGGATTGGAAGCGATACCTACTGAACCGTCCTTATGAACCCTGGAATCCGAGAAAGTATCTTGAATACAGGCTTTTCTGGCCGTATTCGTCGGGAATCCCCGGTCAGTGGATGTGCCACCAAATCGATACCGTCCATTGGTTCACGGACCTTCCCCATCCCCGGAGTGTCGCAGCGAACGGCGGAATCTATGTCTGGAAAGACGGCCGGCAGAACGCCGATACCATGACGGCCGTCCTGGATTACGGCCCGCTCGACGACTCCAAGACAGGCTTTCAGGTCGTCTATTCGTCCCGGATGCACAATTCGGCCGGCGGGGTGAAGGAATATTATTTTTCCAACGGCGGAAAATTGGATCTGGACAGAAACATTGTCACTCCTGAGGGCGGATTGACGGGGGGCGCCGCTTCGGCGATGGGCATGAAAGCCAATCTCCTCGAGGAATTCAGGCTCCCTGCGGAAACGGTGGAGACGGCGGCCAACACGGGGTCGGATCCGATGACATCCAATCACATGCGGAACTGGATGGAATGCGTTCGCTCCCGCAAAACGCCTCACGCCGACGTCGTCGCCGGATATCGCCATGCGATTGCCGTCATCATGACCACAGCCGCGCTCCACACCGGACGGCGGGTGACATTTGATGAAACGAGCCAGGACGTTATGGCGGGAGATAAAGCGTTTCAATACTGACCTGGAAGAAATGGATAAGCGAACCAGGGCTGTTCTCATCGCCAAGATTATCTTGCTGGTCTTATTTTTATCCATCGTCGTTTTCTTCTCGATCAAATTCGCGCCGCGCATCACGCGGCTCATGAGCAAGCCGGATCAATTCCGGGAATTTCTCCTCTCCTACGGGCCTGTCAGCGCCCTGATCTACATCTTGATCCAAGCGGCTCAGGTCATCATCGCCGTCATTCCCGGAGAGGTCGTCCAGCTTGCGGGAGGCTACGCATTTGGCACGGTCCTGGGAACCCTTTACTCGGTGATCGGGATTTTCCTTGGCACGCTCGTCGTGTTCTTTGCCACCCGGGTCCTTGGTTTCTCCCTGGTCAGGACCTTTGTGTCTAAGAAGAACATGGAAAAATTCGATTTCTTAATCAATAGCCCAAAGTCCGAAATCGCTATGTTCGTCCTCTTCTTGATTCCCGGGATCCCAAAGGATACCCTTGTTTATATCGCCGGCATCACTCCTATCAAGCCCGTCAAGTTTTTGTTGATCGCTACGATTGGAAGATTTCCCGGCCTGCTGGGCTCGTCGTATATCGGCGCCAACCTCCAGGAGAGGGATTACCTAGCCGTCTGGATCATCTCCATCGTTGCCCTAGCCTGTTTTGTCATCGGCCTTCTGGCCAAGGACAAGATCATGAGCATGATTCACGGCCTCCGGCGTTCGGGAAAGAATTCCTCGAAGGACTGATTGGAGATCCATTCGTCCCGGTGTCCGGCTTGATTTTCCGGGCGCCTCGGATAACATAGACTACGAATCGAATATGGAGGACTAACGATCATGCCCAGCTTGTGCCTAAACCCCAAGCACAAACCTGAGTTGGACGCGGGTTTTTGCCCCGCCGCCCTTTGGAACCGGGAATTTCGAAACGCCGTGCGCCAAGCCGGCCGGGCCGTTCCGCTAACCATCGCCCTGGTGCGCAAGGATCAAACCGTGTCCGTTTTCCGGACTTCAGTCCTGCCCGCTGCGGCGGCCTCTGCCGAGCTCAATACGCGCTATGTGGAACGTCTCGTCAAATTCCTGCTCTGGCAGAAGGGAGGCTATCAGATTCTCATCAGCGGAGATCCACAGGTTGCGGCCGCCATAGCCAGGATCTATAGTCCTGGTGGGGCGCGCGCTTTCGATTTTCATTTCATGGGAGAAAAAGTGTATGACCACCCCATGGAGATCCGGTTTTGCCAGGCCGAGGACATGCCGGCGCCCCACGAAATGGCCCGCGCCCTCGGCCGCCATCTCGACGGCTGCCGGGTGGGCTTCGACCTCGGCGCGAGTGACAGAAAATCCGCAGCGCTTCTCGACGGAAAGGTCGTTTTCCTGGACGAAGTACCCTGGAACCCGTCTTCACAGAAGGACCCGTCTTACCATATCCAAGGCATTGATGATTCCATCCGGCGGGCGGCGGAGAAACTTCCGAGAGTGGATGCGATCGGTGGAAGCGCGGCCGGCATTTATATCAACAATGAAGCCCGGGTGGCCTCGCTCTTCCGCGGAATCGGAGAGGAGGACTTCAAAAAGCGGATCCGGGGGATCTTTTTGGAGCTGAAAAAGCGATGGAACAACGTACCTTTTGAAGTGATCAATGACGGGGAGGTGACTGCCCTGGCCGGCTCCATGGCGATGAACGATAACGCCGTCCTGGGCATTTCAATGGGTTCCAGCCAGGCCGCAGGCTACGTAACGACGGAAGGGACAATCACCCCCTGGTTGAACGAACTGGCTTTTGTCCCGGTGGATTATCGTCCGGACGCGCCGGCCGACGAATGGTCTGGAGATGTCGGATGCGGAGTTCAGTACTTTTCGCAACAGGCCGTTGGCCGGCTGGCCCCCAGGGCCGGCATCGACTTCCCGGCGGGAATGCCCTTGCCCGAACGCTTGGCGGAAGTCCAGTCGATGATGAAATCCGGCGACGCCCGCGCAGCCAGAATTTTCGAGACGATCGGGACGTATTTTGGCTATGCCGTCGCCCACTATTCCGACTTCTATGTTTTCCGCAATCTGCTGGTTTTAGGCCGGGTGACGAGCGGACAGGGAGGGGAGATTATTATCCATAAAGCCAAAGAGGTTCTTGCCGACGAATTCCCAGCCCTCGCCGAGAAGATCGAGATGCGGACGCCCGATGAACGGGACAAACGTCTCGGCCAAGCCGTCGCCGCCGCATCACTGCCGGTGCTATGATAAAGCCGGCCCTAAAAAGGATTTAGGTGTCCGCAACAATCTTTTTAGAGCGGAACGAGGGTTCCGAAAAAGGGAGATGACGCATGAAATTCTCGAACGCCAACGCCGATATTTTTATCCCCGACGGATTGGATATTCCTAAAGCCTTGGAGCGGACCACGCATCTTGCTGTGGGCGCCCATCAGGATGATATAGAGATCCTAGCCTATCACGGTATTGCGGAATGTTTCGGCAAGACGGACCGCTGGTTTACCGGCGTCGTCCTGACGAATGGGGCTGGCAGCCCAAGAACCGGGATCTATGGCTCTTTTTCTGACGAAGAAATGCAGGAGGTCAGGCGCCGTGAGCAACGCAAGGCTGCGGCTCTCGGCGAATATGCCTGCCAGATCCAGCTGATGCACACGAGCTCTGCCGTTAAGAACGCACGCGATAAAAATCCCGTCGAGGACCTCGGCCTGATCCTGGAGATCGCCAGGCCGGAGGTCGTCTATCTCCACAACCCTGCCGACAAACACGACACCCATGTGGCCACGCTGCTCAGGTCGCTCGAGGCTATTCGGGCCCTTCCGCCCGCGTTGCGTCCGAAGACGGCCTACGGCGTTGAGATCTGGCGGGACCTCGATTGGCTGGCGGATGAAGATAAAAAGATCCTGCCAGTCGAGAAGTATCCAAACCTGGCCGCGGCGCTGCTCGGCGTGTTCGATTCCCAGATCAGCGGCGGCAAGCGCTACGATCTTGCCACCGCGGGTCGTCGGATCGCTAATGCTACGTACTATGCCACGCACGAGACAGACGTTTGTACGGCGATGACTTATGCCCTCGACCTGACCCCGCTCGTCCAGGACGAAAAATTAGCTGTCAAAGATTTTATCCTGAATAAGATCGGGAAGTTCCAAACAGAAGTCGTCTCCCGCCTAGACCGAATGGGCTGACGAACTCCGCCGGTTGAACCGGCCCGTCGCGCTCTTTTAAACCTTGGCCGCCCGCTCGAGTTTTTTCATGATGGCGAACATGAAGGCGGCCGAAAGCAAGCAGGCGACGACCAGGACAAGCCACAACGACCAGAGGGGGATGTGCATCCACAAAGAACCAACTACGCCCACGAGGTTGATGCCGATGGCCGTAGAAGCGAACCAGCCTCCCTGCATCAGGCCTTTATACTTAGGCGGAGCGACGCGCGAGACAAACGAGATGCCGATAGGGCTGAGGAAGAGCTCGGCGATCGTCGTCAGGAAGTAAGTCGAAACCAGCCAATACACGGACACTTGGGATTCGGGCGGAGCGACCAGGCCACCCAGTTGTTTCGGTGAGGGGAGGCCGATTGAGCCCAGGACCAGGATGGCGAACGCCGCCGCTGTCAACAGCATCCCGATTCCGATCTTGCGCGGCGCGCTCGGTTCCTTACCTCTTTTATTGAGATAGCCGAACAGGCCTATAACTAGGGGCGTCAGAGCGACAATGAAGAACGGGTTGAAATGCTGGAACCGCTGCGGCTGGAAAGGATTGACGTCCGGGTAGCCTCTGTACCTGAGATAGGCCAGGACACCGAAGACGGCGAACGCCAGGCCGCCGGCCGCGCGGGCCGCGGGTTTCGAGCCTTTTTTGATGAGAAAGACGAGACCGATCACCGATATAAAGATCGAAAGCAAGCCGGTGAGGTCAAACCATAGGTTCGTCAGCTTGCCCACCCTCGGAACCGTATAGTCCCTGGCGAAGAATGTTTGGGTCACGGGGCTTTGTTGGAAGGCCATCCAGAAGAAGATGACGATCAAGAAAACAAGCCCGAGTGCGACCAGCCGTTCCTTGGTTTGCTGGGGCGTGAGAGTGACCATCTGCGATTTCAGGGCCGAAGACTTGGCTTTCTGTTTTTCCGTGAGGTCCGCGTGCTTGTAGTATTTCCGGAAACCCCAGAAGATCAGCATGGAAATAAGGAGGCTGATCAGGGCCACCGCGAACCCCAAATGATAGGATTTGCTCAGGGCGTTGATATATCTCTCGCTAAAAGCCTTCAAGGTCTCCAGACTGACTCCCGCGTCCTGGCTTTGGGCGATGCTCAGGTAGGCGCCGGCGTCCGCCAGTCGGCCGCCGAGGAAATCGTTGGCCAGGGCCGGGATTCTTGCATCGTAGGTCAAACGGGAAGATGCCAGGATCCAATTGCTCACCTTCTCCGAAGCTGTCGGAGCGAACATCGCGCCTATATTGATGCCCATATAAAAAATATTGAAGGCGCGGTCGCGGAGGGCATCGTACCGAGGATCGTCGTAGAGGTTTCCGACCAGGGCTTGCAGGTTGCCCTTGAAAAAGCCCGTGCCGATGGCGATGACGGCCAGCGCGGCAATGACCAAGGGAAATCCGGCATCCATTTTTGTCGGGATCGAAAGCAGGGCGTAGCCCAAGAACATGACGATCAGCCCTAGGCTGACGGTTCGACCGTATCCAAACACCTTATCGGCCAACAGGCCGCCCAGGAGCGGGAAGAAATAGACGCAGGAGGCGAAGACGCTGTAGACAAAGCTCGATTGGCCTGCGCTGAGGCCATATTTGGCTTGGATGAAGAGGACGAAGATACTGACCATGGTGTAAAAGCCGAAGCGCTCGCCCATGTTGGCAAAGAAGGCGACGAACAATCCTTTGGGATGACCTTTAAACATGAGGAATCCTCCTAGCGAACATTTTTACGCGCCTCTTTTGCGGTTGGCCTTGCAGAAGCTCATCATGGCGGCGATGACGCGCTGACAGGCAAGAGCCGAACCATCCTGACCGGCGAAAGCCTCGACGAATTCCAGGAGCTCAGGCGCTGGCGGCCTCTTGCCGTAATCATGCATGACGTTGACGATCGCGGCGTCAAGGCCGTATTCTTCGGCCTTGGCCAGATAGGCGCGGCAGACGCCGGTCCTCCGGCCGGGCAGGTCCCGGACGGCATTCGTGATGCCCAGCGAAAGATGGACGCCCTTCAAGCTCGGGTCGCTCTTGATCTTGCGGATTGTTTTAAAAGTCCGATACGTATATCCCGGCGCATCGTGAGTCATGGGAAGGTCTATGGCCAGAGGAAAAACTGTTGAGTCAAAGAAGATTTCTTCGGGCCGGAAACCGTATTTTCCGGTCGCTCGCTGGAAAATTTTTTGGGCCATGGCGTGGAGTTCGTCGACGCCGTAGTAGGATCCTTCCGAACCCGTGGTGTGGATATCCACCAGAAGCCCGATGAATTTGAAAGGATATCTCGCCCGCTGGGGGAGGACTTCATCCATGGTATAGGTTTTAACCGAATTCAGCAGGGGCGCGGCAATTGAGGAAGGCGCCTCCCGATACCACTCTTGCAAACCCGCTTTGAGGACGGCCGGCGACCCGCTGTCCACGCAGACCGGAATCCCGCGGCTGTGCTTGCGGATGAGCCGGACGTAATCCCGCATCATATCGACTCGCAACTCTAGATTGCTGTCACCGAAAGCATCCACGTTGACGTCGATATAAGCGGCCCTGTGTCTCACCTGGGCTTGAATCAGGGAGACGATGTAATCCAGCGCGCCGCTCGGCTCGGACAAAGCCCTGGGGCCCAACTCCAGAAGCGCCTTCATGGCCGCTGCCGGCTTGGCGATGCTGGCATGGAGATTCTCTCCGATCAGAATGAGATCCGGCCTTTTTGCATGGTCCTTTCCGAACAGAAAATTGAGGACCGAAGCCGTTCCTTCGAGGGCAGGATTGCGGCTTGGATTGGCCGACATTTCCAACTTCCGGAGTCCGCCCCTGCCCTCGCTTCCGGCCGCTTCATAAATCAGCTCACCGACGCATCGTCGTTCCCCATGACAGTGAGGACACGTCCCATCGGGGCGGGCGTCGCCGCAAGGCGGATTCGGCAGCCCCTTTTCGCACTTCCCGATCGTGCACAGCCCGAAATTTTCGACCAGAAAACAATCGCCGCACTCCTGGCATTCGAAAAGCAAGGTCTTTAGAGCTTTCTCCGAGGCCAAGAACATCTTATAAAGGAATCCGCTTCCCTGGCGAACCGACGGGCTGCTTTTTAGAACGGCCTTGGCGGCCGGATACAGGCCTCGACCGGGGGATAAGAGCAGCCGGTGGAGGATGTCAAAAACCTTCTTGCTCGGGGAGGCTTTTTGCTTGGCCGGGGCTTTTCGCCGGCCGTCGTCATCGTAGAGGTAGAATCCCGGCCTTCCGTCAGACAGCTTCCGCAGGCCGAAATCAAGGTTGTCCTGGAATCGGCGCCAGTCGCCGCCGATCCCTTCCGCCCGTTTGAGGATCGCCACGAGCGTGTCGAAATCCAAAAGGCCTCCGAGATCCACCCCCATTGCGCCCAGGTCCCGATACATGGCTACCTGCTGGGCGGCGCGTTCGATGTGGTCGGACAGGCTCTCTCGACAGACTCTTTCGTAGAGTTCCTTTGTGACGAGGCAACCGGGGAGTTTGCCCTCGACCATCAGGCGGGGAGCGGCCGTCGCCGTCGATAACAGATAGACGTTTCCGAAAACGGGCACCTGAAGGCCCTTGTCTTCAAGATACCGGAATAGCTCGTAGCTCTTGCGCCAATCCCAGCCCATCTGAGTGATGAGGCCGTCCGCGCCGGACCGGATTTTCTTTTCCATTTTAATATACTGCTGCCACTGAGAAGCTTCTGTGTACTTGAATGGAGAGACGGCGGCGAGGATGTGGAATTGATGGACCTGGTCGAAGCGGCAGGGAGCGGCCTGCTGGAAGGATTCAAAGTTCATTTCTTTGACCAAGTCGATGAGTCCCAGAGAATCGACTTCAAAGATTCCCTTGGCCGAGCTGGGTTTATCGCCGGTCAGGGCCAGCACGGATTCGATCCCGAGCTGGCGCAGGCCGGCCAGATAAGTTCTGATAGCTTCCACATTGTGGTCTTTGGCGCTGACATGCGGCACAACATCCAGGTCGTCCCACAGGTTCTTCAGAAGGAGAAAAGAAAAAATATCGGAAGGGCTCAGGGAAGCCACGCCGTTGGGACTTTGGGGAATGGTGATGCCGGCCAAACAGACGTCTTTCGGCAGGGCGGTCTTCTTCTCCTTGCAGCTCGCTAGAAATTTTTCGATATTGCCCAGGTCATGGCCGGCTGAAGGAACGAGCTCGGCTAGAACGAGAAACGGCCGTTCGCTCGCCGGAAGATTGAGGAGTCGCTTTATTGAGTTTTTCTCGTTTCCAATCATGAACTTTAACTCATGCCAACGGAATACCTAAAGCAACGATATATACCGGGGGGGCGCTAAGCCGTCCGCAGGCCCCCGTAGCGGAGGGGGGCCCGTCGTTTTTTCCGACGGGGCGAACCGACGGGACTGGTTCCCCGGGGCAAGGGGGCAACGGACGGACCTAGCGCCACCCATTGGATTTCACTTTTATTTTCGCCCTTGGCTTAAAATTTATCACCAGATCGTCTTGAGCGTCTCCTCCCAGTTTTCCGGCCGCAAGTGGCTCAGGAAATATTCCATGGTCAGCTTGGCCAGATGCTGAGCGTTGTATCCTCCGATGCCGTGTCGGTGTTCAGGATAGTACATCATATCGAAACTCTTGCCTTCCCTCTGCAGGGCATCGACGAGGTGGATCGTGTTCCCGGGATGGACATTGTTGTCGATGGTGCCGTGGGCGACGAGCAGTTTTCCTTTGAGGTTCTTGGCGTACGTCAGAGCCGAGCCCTTTTCATACCCGTCCTTGTTGACCTGGGGTGTGCGCATGTAGCGCTCTGTATAGATCGAGTCGTAGCTGTGCCAGTCCGTGACCGAGGAACGGGCAACGCCAACCGCATAGACGTCCGGGTACCTCAGAACCGACATGCAGGTCATATAGCCTCCGTAGGAGCCTCCGGTCATGCCCACCCGCGAGCCGTCGATATACGGTCTCTCGCGAAGCTGCTTGACTCCCGCGGCCTGGTCGTCGACATCCACCTGGCCGAATTTGAGATAGGTCTCGGTCAAGAATTTTTTTCCGCGCCTAGTCGTGCCACGGCCGTCAAGCTCCCAGACGATGTAGCCCAGCTGGGCGAGTTGGGCTTTAGGCCCGGCGGTCTGGTAAGAGTTGCTGTTCCGATGCGAAGGGCCTCCATAGACCTGGACGTAGAGAGGATATTTTTTATTGGGGTCGAAGTCGGCCGGTTTGAAGAGAACGCCATAGACTTCGGTTTTGCCGTCGGCCGCCTTCAAAGTCACGATTTCCGGTTCCTGGAGGTTGAGCTCTTTCACCTTATCGGTGTTGCTCGTGGCCGTCGTCCGGATGAGCGTTCCGTCGGATTGATAGAGGTTGGCCCTCGGGGGCACGGTCAAAGAGGAAAAATTGTCGAGATAATACGTGCCGGCCGGGTCGATGGAGACCATGTGTATACCGGGTTCAGCCGTCAGGCGCGTCAGTTTGGACCCGTCGAATTTGACACGGCCGAATTGCGTATCCAGGCCGACATTATCGGCGATCGTGAAGTAGACCCACCGATTCTTCTCATCGACAAGCGAGATGCCGCCGACTTCCCAGGCGCCCATGGTCAACGGGACGATGAGTTTTCCGGCGTAATCGTAGAGATACAGATGCTTCCAGCCCGTGCGTTCCGAGTTCCAAGTGAAGTGGGCATTGTCGCTGAGCTGGTGGAAGTCATTGTTCAGGTTGATAAAGCACTCTTCCTGTTCGACGAGCACGGTCCGGACCTCTCCCGTCGTCGGGTTGGCCGCTTTGAGCTCCAGCCGGTTTTGAAAGCGGTTCAAACGCTGGAAAAAGAGCTCGCTGCCATCGTTGCGCCAGGCGATGCGGGTAATATAAATATCCGGCGAGCTCTCGGTTTGGATCTCCACGCTCTTCTTGGAAACGACGTCGATAATGAACAGCTTGACAGTCGGATTGGGCTCGCCGGCCTTGGGATATCGTTCGAGCTCGAGGCTGGTCTCGAAAGCGGGCCGGCGATCGGGAGTTAGCTCGTGGATGATCGGGAAATTATAAACCTGGCGCTCGTCAAACTGGAGGTAGGCGATTTTCTGGCTGTCGGGCGACCACCAGAAAGCCTCCCTTTGGCTCAACTCTTCGGGATAGACCCAGTCGGTCTTGCCGTTCATCAGCTCTTCGCGGCCGCCGGCCGTTAGCGGTTGCTCTGTCTTTGTCGCCAAATCATATATCCAGAGATCGTAATTTTTGCTGAAGGCGAATTTCTTAAAATCCGGTGAGTATCCCGGTGGGACCAAAGGCTGACCTCCGGCCATGAATCGCCCGCCTTCAGGAGGTCCCGCCTGACCGGGCGAGGGCCGGCCGGCCGGCCGGTCTAGCTTCCAGAGTGTTTTCTCCTTGAAGAAGTAGACATACTCGTCCGCCTGACCTACGGTGAAGCGGATCCCCCTGTAGCCGGGGAGATAGACAAAGCTCTGGAAAGGAAGGCCGATGGCGTTTTTGTCGGCGGCGGCGTTATAGGCGGCGATGAGGCTTTTCTCTGTCTCGCCGTCGAAGAGCCGGTCTTTTTTCTGCGTTTTTGGGTCGACTTTGTAGAAAATGGTGCTTCCCGTGGCCTTGTCGGCTTCTGTTTCAAGATAGCCCTGGCCCTCAGGAAGCCAGACCAGCCGAGTCGTACCCGTCGTCTTGACGATCTCAAGCTTGGCCCACTCATCATAGAGTTTTTTCCCGCGAAGCTGGGGCGAGGCCCAGGCGGGGAGGACGAGGACGATTGAGACGGCCAAGACGGCCGCCCCGGTGAGAATGCGTTTCATGGATCGATCCTCCTTACCGGCAAACGAACCCTTTTTATAGCAGAGCGACCGAGCGTTGTCAAAAGACCCAAGAGAGACGGTTAAAAAATTGCCGTTGAATATCTTTTTCCGATTTTTATATAATCTGTTCAACTCATGTTTCACTCTAGGAAGGAGGACAAAATGGCATCGCATCTTAAAAGGGCCTTCCGCGCTTTGGCGCTGCTGGCGCTCGTGCTGGGCGCGACGCAGTCGTTCTTTTCACAGGGCACGGAAGTCAACTTGATTAAGGATCTCAAATGGCGAAACGTCGGCCCGGCGAATATGGTGGGCCGCATTTCATCCTTCGAAGCCCTGGACAGCGACTTCACTCAGGTGCTCTGCGGCGCGGCGTCCGGGGGCGTCTGGAAATCGGTCAATGCAGGCACGACCTGGGAGCCGATTTTTGACAAGTATGGGTCGGCCTCGATCGGCGACGTGGCATTTTTCCAGAAGGATCCCAATATCATCTGGGTAGGAACGGGTGAGGAGTGCGTCCGCAACAGCGTCGCCTGGGGCGACGGGATTTATAAATCGACGGACGGCGGCAAAACCTTCGTCCGGATGGGGCTGGAAACGACGCAAACTATCGGCAAGGTCATCACCCATCCGACCGATCCCAATATCGTTTATGTGGCGGCCAGTGGTCATCCTTGGGGTTACACGGGCGATCGGGGGCTGTTCAAGACGGAAGACGGCGGCAAGACATGGCAAAAACTGGCCGGAGGGCTGCCGAATGACGGAAAGACCGGCGCGATCGATTTGGTCATGAGCCCGACCGACCCCAATACCCTGTTCGTCACGTTCTGGCAGCGGCTGCGCCAGCCCTGGAGATTCGATTCCGGGGGACCGAACGGCGGGATTTTCCGGACCACTGACGGTGGGAAGACCTGGGCAAAGCTGACCAAGGGGCTACCCGCGGGAGAGGTGGGCAGAATTGGGATTGCCATCGCGAAGAGCAATCCGAAAGTCCTGGTGGCCGTCGTGGAGCACGGCTACCAGCCGCAGAGAATGATCGGCACGGCCCCCAACCAGAAGGAGAATCCGGATTATAAGGATATGACCAAGCTGGGAACCGGGATCTACCGCTCGGAAGACGGCGGCGAGACATGGATGTACATGAACCGGACGAATAACCGGCCGTTCTATTATAGCCATATCTTCATCAATCCTCTCGACGACAAGCTGGTCTATTTCCTCACCAGCAGTCTTCAGTACTCCGAGGACGGCGGGAAGGCGTTCAGGACGATGGGCGGCCTCCATCCCGACTTTCATGCCATGTGGCTGGACCCGACCAATAAAAACCGGTTTTATGTCGGCCAAGACGGAGGCGCTTCGCTGACCTACGACCACGGGAAAACATGGGTGTTTTTCGATAACCTCTGTATGTCGCAGTTTTATGCCGTGAGCGCCGACATGCGGGATCCCTATTATGTCTATGGCGGCCTGCAGGATAACGGGACTTGGGGCGGCCCCTCGATGAGCCGGGAAGGAATGATCCTCACCGATTTCTGGTTTAACATCGGCGGTGGAGACGGCTTTCATACCCAGAACGATCCTCTTGATTGGAGAACGGCCTACGGCGAAAGCCAGGGCGGGTCGGCCCAGCGCGTGAATGTCGAGACGCGCGAGTCGCGGCGGATCACTCCGACCACGATGAACGTTGTCAATTTTAAAGAATTTTATCCTGTCTGGCCTCCGCCCGGTCAGGCCCAGCCAGCCGGCCAGCGCGGTGGTCAACGCGGCGGACAGCAGCCGGCGCAGGCGCAGGCTCAGGCTCCGCAGAGGGCCCAGCAGGCCGGCCAACAGCGCGCCCAGCAACCCGAGACTCCGATGGGCCAGTTTGGCGGCCCAGGAGTGAGAACTCCATTCCGCTTCAACTGGAGCACGCCAATCCTCCTTTCCCCGCACAACCCGCGGACGGTCTATATGGGCGGTCAACATCTTTTCCGGTCCCTGGACCGCGGCGACAACTGGATGATCATCAGCCCCGATTTGACGACGAATGATAAGAGCAAGCTGGGAAGCCGGGACGGCGGGGTCGACAAGCCGACGGGCGGGATTACAGCCGATGTGACCGGCGCCGAAACGCACTGCACAATCATCACCATCTCCGAGTCGCCGAAGACCCCGGGTTTAATCTGGGTGGGCACCGATGACGGCAACGTTCAGCTGACGCGGAACGGCGGCGTCACCTGGACCAACGTCCGGAGCAATGTGCAGGGAGTTCCCAAGGGAATCTGGGTCAGCCGGGTTGAGGCTTCGCATTTCGATGAAGGCACGTGCTACCTGACTTTCGATGGACACCGGAGCGATGATTTCAAACCGTATGTATTCAAGACCACCGATTACGGAAAGACGTGGGCAAACATCGCCGGCAATATTCCCGACGGCCAGCCGGTGTATGTCATCCGTGAAGACGTGAAGAACAAGAACCTCCTCTTTGTGGGGACGGAATTCGCCGTTTTCTTCTCCATAAACGGCGGCAAAACTTGGACGAACTTGACTCTCAACATGCCCACGGTGGCCTTTCATGACCTGCTGATTCATCCGCGGGACAATGACCTGATCGCCGCGACGCATGGCCGGGGCATATGGGTCATGGATAACATCTCGGCCCTCCAACAGGCCACGGACACGGTTTTGTCTTCGGAAGCATATCTCTTTGAGAACAGCCGTCCTGCGACGCGGTGGCTGCGGATCTCTCGGGGTGGATATGGCCGAGGCAACCTTTTCTTTAGAGGAGAAAATCCGCCGGCGGGGGCGATGATCCATTATTATCTCAAGGATAAACCCGCCGGCCCGGTGACGATCGAAATCACTGACGTTACCGGCCTCAACAAGACGACGTTTACGATCGATAACGCCGTCCCGGGAATTAATCGGCTGATGTGGGACTTCCGCTTTGACCCGGCGCCGCAGCAAGTGCAGGCGGCGGTGGCAAACGTCAAGCGACAGCTCGAGACGATGGCCGGCCGAGGTGAATTGACCGACGAGCAGAAAGCGGCTGTCCAGAATGCACTCAAGCAGGTCGATGCTGCCGGCACCAATTATAGGAAAGTCATGGACATCCAGCGCAGCGCTATGCAGGCGATTACCGGGGGTGAATTCGGCGGCGGCTTCGGCGGCGGATTTGGCGGCCGGGGAGCGGGTGGAGCGGCCGGTGCGATGGCCGAGCCCGGAACCTACGCCCTCAAGATGACCTTCAACGGCAAGACCTATACGGGCAAGGTCCTTGTCCGCCAGGATCCTATGCTGGAGGGCGGCAACTGATATTGACGCAACAATAAGGGTGTCATCCTCGATCGGGCGGCACTAAATCCGTCCCTTCACGGGCTTGCGCCGCCAAAAGCTGGCGAGGATCGAGCCCGAAATATTCTGCCAAGGACCGAAGATGGCGGGGGCCAGCGCCGCGTTCGTGCTTTTAAGGACGTCGATGGCGATCCCCGAGGCCAGGCCGCCGTTCTGCATCCCGACTTCCATGGCCACGGCGCGGCAGGCGCTCTCCTCAAGATGCGCCAGCCGTGCCCCCCAGTAGCCGAGGAGATATCCGGTTCCGTTGTGAAGGACAGACGACAAGATCAATAGCAATCCGACTGACAGCAGCTGATCTCTGGATTGGGCCGTGATCACGGCGATAATCAGACATATGCTAGCCATCGAGACAACAGGAAGGGCTTTGTCCATCCAGTTTTCCGGTCCGCCGAGGAGAACGATCACGACTAGCTTAGCCAGTGTCACGACGCCGATGAGCAGCGAACCGAGTACGATCCCGCTTTTGAGGGGCGCCAGGCGGCCGAAAAATTCCGCTCGGATAAGAAGAATAATGACGGCCAGAGAGATTGTCGCCGCGGATATGGCCGCCAATGATCCGGCTTTTTTCGCCCACGGTTTCCGAGCGTAAAGGATTTTATTGGCGATCAACCCGGCCGTGATCGGCACGATGATCATATTCAAAATCGAGAGCATCATCGAGATGAAAGGGACCAGAATGAACCGGCCGGCCAGAAGTCTCATCAGGAAAGGCGTCATGAGCGGCGAAATGAGAGTCGTGAAAGACGTGATCGTTACCGAGAGCGGAACGTTGCCGCCGGCCAAGTAGGTCATGACGTTGGAGGCGACTCCGCTCGGCGCCGAGCCGATCAAGACAACGCCGGCGGCGATCTCAGGCTCGAAGCCAAAGACCGTAGCGATGCCGAGACCCACCAGCGGCATGATCGTGAACTGGAGCAGGATGCCGATAAACACCGGCCAGGGCATGGTCAACACCCGCCCGAAACTCTTGAGATTCAGCGTGGTTCCCATCCCGAAAGTGATGATCTGGATCAGGGGGACGATGAGAATTTTTAGGTCATGGCCGAACCAAGCCCGGAACAGCACTGGATAGAACATCGAAGCGGCCACAAAAGCGAACACCCAGATCGTAAAGGCGAAGTTTTTCAGCCGGGCGTGCCTCATAAACAGGACGGCCAGCGCTGCCAGGGCGATGATAATGACCGGTCCGGCCGCCGTCATAATTTATAGCACTCCGCCATTATCTCGTTGGGTTTGTATTGACAAATGCACTGGCTGAGCGGAGTTCCCAGGATCCGAATTTTGCCGTCCTCGCCCTGCCCCATTCCGGCTTCGGCCATGGCGGCCAGGTAATTAATGGTCTTGGGATCGAATCCCATGACCCGCGTGGCCATGATATCGGCGGCCAGCGGGTCCAGGCTGGCCAGCGCTACTTTGGATGAAATCGGAGTGCCCCAGGCCGGGCCGTTGCCTTCCATTCCTTCGAACCCGTCGATCACGGCCAGCTCGGGATAAACCTCCTGGGCGAGCTGGAACATGTTGTAGTGGCAAAGGTCATTTTTGGCCGGCGGGGCTGTGTGCATCAGGCCCTTGTCGTTTTGTTTGGCGTCTTTAACGGGGGCAGCCAGAAGGACGTTCTTGAGCGACAGCGTCACGAAGACGTAATTGTGTGTTTTCATCCGGGCTAGGGAGATGATATAGATTTTTGGGTCCAGGAAAGTGTTGATAATCCGGATCGGGATGGGCCGGTTGTCCTTGCTGATCACATAGCGGTATTGATAGGATTCCTGGTTGAGGTCGACGAGCTTGACGTTATATTCCTTTTCGAGCTCGAAATATCCGTTGTTCTTGTAGCCGTCCGTCGTATTGTGGTGGCCGGCCTCTCCGATGATAATCTGTTTCTTATAATGAGGGGTGAGAAAGTCCAGGACGGCGCGAACGGCATCGACGTGCGTTACGCTCAGGGGATTGTCCATCAGGACGACATTCGGCTTGAGAAGGATGGTCTTGTCCTTGATTGAGGCCAGGACTTCGTCCTCGATCATCTTCAGTGATCGAAAGACGATATCGCGCCGGTCGCTGCCCTTGACGAGACTGACCCGCGCCGGAGGAGCTATTCGTTCATAAAGCTCGCCGGGACCGAAGTGATGGGCCAGTTTTTCGTATTGTTGCGCGGTCTGACCGGGCTCTTTTCCCATGAGCGACGTGACGCCCGCGGCGCTGGCGATTCCCAGGCCCATGAATTTTATAAAATCGCGCCGTCTTAGGCCGGAGTGTCTTTCACTCATCGCCGCCTCCTTTCTTCTCATTTTGGGCCGTATTTCAGGCCTTTGACGTTCGTCCGGATCTCATAGACCTTGTCGTAGCTCACGATAAAGAGCGTCTTCATGTCGTCTCCCCCGAAGCAGCAGCTGACGGGATAAGTCGGAGTGTTAACAATCCCGAGAAACTCGCCCTTGTTGTTAAAGATTTGAATGCCCATGTATGTGGCGACATAGAGTCCGCCGTTTTCGTCGATCGTCATTCCATCGGCTCCGCTCGAGCGACCTTTGCGTTCGAGAACCTCCGGTGTGAGATAGAGCCGGGCGAATTTCCGGGCGTTTTTAACAGTCCCGTCGTCATTCACGTCGTACGCCCAGATCCAATTGTCCTTGTCGGTGTCCACGTTCCAAAAGGATTCGTTGTCGTAGGTGTTGTTGACAAAGAGCGTTTTTCCATCGGGGCTGAGCAAGATGCCGTTGGGCATGGCGAATTCGTTGAATCCGATGACCTGGATGACTTTTTCCTGGGGCGTGATGTAGTAAACCGCCCGGCCCGGCTGATTCTTCTTGGCGTCGGGAGTAAATTGCGGGTCGGTGAAATAAATCCCTCCCTTGGCGTCGGTGACCAGGTCATTAGGACCATCGACAGGCTTCCCCTCAAACGTCGCAGCCAGCGTTTTGATGGTTTGTCCGTTGGTCGTCATCTCGATGATGCGGTGGCCAAACATATCGCAGACGGCGAGGTTTCCATTGACCAGGGGCATCGTCCCGTTGGTCTGCATCCGCCCCTGCGAAATATACCGGTATGTGCCGTCCGGATCCATCTCGGCGAGGGCGCTCTTCTTCGGATTGCCGTTCCACTTCTGGTCAAAAAACATGCTCGATAAATAGAGCTTGCCGGCGAGCCATTTCGGCCCCTCGGTGAAGGCAAGTCCAGGACCCTGCTTGGCGCCATCGGCGAGGAGCTTGATTGCGGCGTCTTCTGGGACAACCGCGCGGTAGGCGTCCGAATGTTTAATCCTCTTGTCGTCATAATCGATGCGGGGCGGCCAAAAGATATCGATGACGTCGCAGCCGAGGTCCCCGATTTGGCCGCCGTGGACCATGTCGCCCGGAAGGAGAAGGAGATCGTCTTTTTCCATGCGCGTCGTGCCGTCGAGGATGATTTCATCGATGGCGCCGCGCTGGACAATCATGAGTTGTTCTTCGGGGTGGACATGATGGGCGAACGTTGTGCCCGGATCCATGCGGAGAAAGCTCATCTGGGCGCCGCGTCCGGAAACGAGCCGGGAATTTGCGCCGGGAACGAGTTCGGTGAACTGGATATCGTTCAAGTCATAGACCCTATTCGGCTCCACCGTGGGATTCAGCGGGAAATCCACTTCGCGGATTTTTGAGGGGAGTCCGGAGGCGCCGGCTTTTCTCAAATAGTCCAACCGAGGAGGGGAATAGACTTCGAGAATTACTGCCCCTTCATCTCCTGCCTGGAGGCTGTTTGGGGCTCCTTTTTCGAGATAGACGAAATCGTTTCGAGGCGTCCGGCCGTGTGTGCCGTCCGGCTCTTCCCGGCCCAGGGCTTTCATCGAAACGCGCGTTCCGCCGCTGAGCTGCTCCACTCCTCCCTTCATGACGAACATGAGGCGCTCGGCGGGGAGCGTTTCTCGCGCCATCTCGGACCCTGGATTGAGCGTGATCCAGGCCACAAGCACTCCATTTCCCCAATACATCTTAGCTTTGACGCCCGGGGCGATTTCCGTCACGGGCAATTTTCCGATGTTTGTGACGACGCCCGGCTCGAGATTCGAAGCGACATTGGATTTTGGGATGTCGCTTCGAGTGCGTACAGCAAGATTTTTTTCTTTGATGAGCCGGTCGTTCTTGGCCTTCCATCCCGGCTGCCCCGTGCAGGCGGCCAAGGCGAAGACGAGAAGCAGTAAAATAAGCGCAGCCAGCCTGGAGTTCATTGTCTGCTTATTCATTCGCATCGGCCTCTCCTTGAACCCATTTATTTTCCCAGGTGGTCATGCCGGTTGCCCATATAAAGCCAGAGCATGGGCTCATCGGTATGGTTGATCGAGCCGTGGGGGACCTTGCCGTTGGGAGGAATGAGAAATGCTTCGCCCGGCTCCTGCCAGAGCAGGCGGTTTCCGAACAGCAGAAGGCTCTTGCCCTTGATTTGGCACCAGACCTCCTCGCAGCCTGGGCCGTGGACGTGCGGCTGGGCGATATCGAATTTATCTATGGAGACTGCCGCAAAGCCCATGGGATTGGCGAATTTTGGCGGGACATCGTAGCTGAAGCCCCGGCCGATGTGAGCCCAGTGCATGCCGACGCTGGGGAGAGAGTCATGATAGCTTCCGACGGACATCCCTTTGTTCGGCGCGAAACCCGCCGTGATCTCCTCGGTGACCATGATCATTTCCAGGGCCTCAGCCGAAGCGTTTGTGAAATTATACTCGAGGCCTGCGGGAAGGACTGCCGCCGTGCCTTCTTCGAGCGCGGCTCTCTTCCCGCCGGCTTGGACGATGCCCCTCCCGGACATCACATAGAAAAAAGCCTGCTCTTTATCGGACTTGAACGGCCGGGTATTCGTTCGGGGCTCCAGGGCCGCCCGCTTATAGCCGGTGATGTATTTCAGGACGGCGCCTTTAGCGGGAGGGCGCAGGGGATCTCCGGGCGTCAAAATATCTCGTTCGATGAGTCCGCCGTGTCCCTCATACGGCAGTGAATTCCGCCAGTGGTTGATATAAAGAAAGACATTCGTATCGACCTCCGGGTGGCGGTGGTTGGAAACGGCATCCTCACGAAAAGACGGGTCCGGCTCCACGGCCAGCTTCTGTTGAGCTAAGAGCGCTGCGAATCCAATACATACCACGATTGAAAAGGCCATCGCCGGAAAAACGATAACCGGTTTCATGTTCCCCCTCCTCAATGGATTCATTTTGTCGCGGACGCGACGGTCTTCGTCCAATCCCAGCTCGAAATGCCGCGGCTGTTGACGGCCTTGACCAAGACGACGAGTTTTTCCCCGCGTTTGAGCTGGAGACCTTGGAGCCGGGCTCGCGGCTCGGCCGCGGTCAGAATCGCCGCCGGTGGCCTATTCTCAGCCCCATATCCGATGAGATAGGATGCGACGCCTTTCTCGGGGCTCGGCGCCCAGACGACCTCAGCTGTGTCACCCGTGAAGCCGGTGATTTTAAGATCTTTGACCGGGGCCGGGCTTGAAGCCAGCATCATGATCGAGGCGATGTTGAATTTCGCGGCTTCGGCTAAAAGCTGGTGGTTGACGGTCTCGAGAAGGTCGGTCGGCTGATGGTAATAGGGATTGCCGAGCAGGGGATAGGAGCCGAGGCCGCCGATGATGTCGCCGAACGCCTCGTAAAAAGAAACGGCATCGGTCGCTTTGACATAGCGCGTGTCATAGGTCACCATCTTGGAAAAGAGAAAAGCGGCGGCGTGCTGAATGTCGCGGATGCCGGCATTGGCGTAACGGATCGTGTCGTCCAGGCGGGAATCGTTGGTCCAGCCGATCATGTCGTTATTAAGGTCGGCGGCGATATTCCATTTTTTCTCCCGGGCCTGCCTGACGAACTCGCGGCTGCCGAGCAGACCGGCTTCCTCGCCCGTGAAGGCGGCAAAGAGAATCGTCGAAGGCTGCGGATTTTTCGCCAGGACGCGGGCCGTCTCAAGGAGAACGGCGATCGATGATGTGTTGTCGTCCGCTCCAGGACCCCGCTGGTTGGAGTCGTAGTGGCCGCTAGCGACGTAAAGGATCTCGGGATTCTCGGTCCCGGCCAGGCGGGCCAAGATGTTCGCCGTCTTGGTTCCCCGCGGCTCGAACCACTGATACTCGGGCTGGTAGCCGAAGGATTGGAGGGTATTGAAAATATACTCGCCGGCCAGCTTGTTGCCGGGCATGGTGATGTATTTGGAATCGAAGTTGAAAAGCGCCTCCTCGTAATCATAGATTTTGGTGATCGAAACCTTATCGGCGGCCGCTTGGACAAGGTCATGGATAGGATGGAAAATTTTTTCCCCCTCGGCCCTCAACTCCTTTTCCGAGGTCCGCTGGGAATTGATCCGGGCCAGCAGCTCGTCCATGGTGATCTTTTTGGTGAGGTCGACGAGATAAACGCCGCGGTCGGGCGTGATCGTGTCGCCGTCGCGCTCGGCGCCGATGAGGAGCTTTGTTCCCGCCCGGTCCGCGACCCATTCGTATTCAGGCGCGAGCGTTCGGATCGTATTGTTGTGAAAAACGCGGAAATTTTTCAGGGTTTTGAGGTCATAAAGATAGGCCCGGCTGTGGCGGGGTTCTCCCTTCACGGCCAGGACCTGGTCCAAGTTTAAGAAACGGGCGGCGCGGTCTGGCTCGATTTCCCGGCTCAAACGGACCTCGCCCTTCCCGTCGCTTTTGATATAGAAGATTTCCGAGTTCCTCGTGTACGGGATATCGAATACGACGCCCGAGCCGTCCGGCGCCGGCGCAGCCGACCCGATCCGTTCCGTCGTTTTCTTGAGGACAGTGGGCATGAGAGGCTCGCTGAGCTTCATCAGATTGAGGCTGGATTCGGCCCCTGAGAGGGCGATATAAACAAGGACAGATCCGTCTGCGGAGACTGCCGGGGACGTGGCCCCGCTGATCGGCGTCAATTTTCCATCAGCCAAGCTCAAGATGACCAGTTGGCGGGCGGCGCCGGGCCGAAACTGGGCATCGGGCGGGCCTTGGGCCGGCCTTTGTCCTTGAGCCGCTTGGCCGGGGGCGGCAGCGCCCGCGCCCGGGCGGGAGGCGGATTCGGTCGAAGCGGGTTTTGGAAAAGGCGTTTGAGCGGGGATACCGTAAACGATGTATTTTCCCCCCGGAACGGCAATCGGGTTGGCTTTGAATCCGGATCCCGATGTTAGGGGTCGAGGAGCGGCCGATTGAGAAACGGCATAGATCTCATTTGAAGCGACATCTGTTTCCTTGGCGCCCACGAAATAGACTTCGCGCCCGTCGGCGCTGAAGGTGAGAGCGCCCTTGAGCAGACCGTCGGATTTAATAATTTTTTCCTTTCTAGATTTGATATCGAGGAGCACGATATCCGAATTCTTCGCTTCAAGCCAGGTCAATTGCCTTTGCTTGTTCATAATGGCCAGCCTGTCCAGGGAAGGCTGGGCAGTGAGCTGATCGATTTCCTTGCGCAGGCCGGAGATCTCCGGCGTCTCTGGAACGCGCAGAAATGCGGCGTAATCCGGGGCCGGGGAAAAGACGATGTTTGTGCCGCGGACCTCGAGTGCTGGACGCGCGGGATCGTCCAGGGAGAAAATGCGGGTCAGGGGAGCGGACCGCGTTCCCGTATCATAGGCGGCGTATTTCCCATCTGGGCTCGTTCGGATCGACCGGCCGTCGCGCGTGATTTCTTGAACCTGGAACAATTCTCCGGTGATCAGGGCGATGGGCTCGAAGAAGCGGCCTCCCTCAACGCTTTTTAGAAGGGATTCGAATTCATCGAGCGCCCGTGGGTAATCTCCCCTATCCCAGGCCAGCCGGGCGAGGTCGAACCGTTCCTCGGGTCGGTCCTGGGGAAGGGTGAAACCGGAAATAGCGAAGAGCCAAATGACTGTTAATAGGCTAATGTTTGTTTTCATTCAATCCTTCCTGGACGAAGCGCGGTGTGTCACTTTTTTCTTTTATATACCAGGAGAGGAGGGGAGTCAACGAAGCTTCTGATTATCGATATCAAGGAGCCGACATCAGTTTCCTTTGAGCTTCGATAAGACCGTGACCTTGACGCGCGCCTTCGAATCCTGAACCCTGATCTTTGGCGCTTTGAGGTTGAAGCCGGCCGTCTTGAACTCGGCATCGCAGTAGATGTCCTCGCCTTCCTTCCGGCTGTAGGTGAGCGCATAGCCCTTACCGCCCGGCGCCAGCGGTTTGTTTTCCGTGTCCACCCATTTCACATAATAGAGCTGGTCCTCAACGGTCGGCGTGCGCGATCCCGCGAAATGGACGTCCCGGATGTCGATGCTTTCGATCCCATCCGGGAAGATGTTGATCAATCCGACTCTATATGGTCTTTCCTTGGATTTCGGCGCGAGATACTCGCCCGTGGGTTTGAAACTGACGATATACGTCCGTCCCTTCCGCTCCAGAATCATCCGCAGCGCTTCGTCCCGCCTCTTTATGATTTCGTCATGCTTTGCCTTCAGCTCGGTCAATGGGTATCTTGCCTTCAATGGCTCCGCCCCCGCCGCCACATCGTCGGCCGAAAGCCCGAGCTTTTCCAAGAGCTTTCCGTTGAGAAAGCTCTTGCTCTGGAAGAATCCCTCCTGCCAGCCGGGAAAAAGACGGGTCAACAAGAGGGCCTGGAAGCACCCGTACTGATAGCACTTCCCCTTGGCTTCCATCGAATCCCCCCGGCCGCTTTTCAAGGCGTCGAGCTCTTTTTCGATGTAGGGTTGGATATCCGCAAACCCGAAAAAGAAAGGATCGTCCGCTTTTCCAATCGCCGGCTTATAGCCCGTTTTCATGAGCTCCAGAGTCATGGTCGTTGAATAAACGGCCGTCCCTTCCATGAGGTCATCCTCGGACTCCTGGTTTTGTTCGAGCTCGGTCATGCTCGTCCGCTTCAGCCGACGCGCCGCGAGAAAATCCTTGAGCGCCTCCTTGGCTGCGCTCTCGTCCTGCGCCAAATAGGCTTTTTCGAGCGCCAAGCCCTCGACCTCGGAATAGAGGGCATAGTTGGCGTCGGTGTTATACTGAAGATTGCCGAAGCGGTATTGATAGACGCCCCTCTGAAAAACGTGGAAGAGCTCGTGGATATTGAGCAGGATCTGGCCTTCGCTTGCTCCGGGGACGGTTTTCGAATCCGACTTTTCCTGTGACCTATCGCCAAGCGGCGCCAATCGGAGCCAGACCGTCTGGATGGGTTTTTCCTTGCCGATATTGATCGGACCTCCACCCCCAGTGATCGGGGGCTTTAGGACCAGCGGGATCTCGTTTTTCCGGTCAAGGTAGACTTTCTTGCCTTGGACTTCAACGCCGGGGACAAGGACGAATTCGTCCGTCGGGCTGGGATGGCCGACCAGCATCCGGACGCCGTTGGGGTATTCGAAGAGAAACGGCACGTCGCGGTAGGATTTCCAGCCGGGCCAGACGCGGCCGGCGAACTGGTCGAGCACGTTCCAGGTTTCCTCGAGCCGCTTCAGCTCGATGCGGAGATAATCGGGAAGGGTCTCCTGGGCTCGAATAACCGGCCCGATCGCCAGGCCGAGAAGCAGAAGGCCGAAGCTCAGAACCTTTAGCCTTTTAGATTTGATGCTCATCATCGTCGTTTCCTCACTCCTATCGGCCGGCCCATTCGTCGCGGTTCTTCGCTTTCGTATAATCCCCCGGCAGTTCATAAATCCCTGCCGGAGGTTCGCTCTTCTCGGCCTTGGTCAGGACATTTTCCCAGACAAAGGGATTTCCGATCGGCCGCTCCTGCGTCGTAATCGTCTTCACGGCCAATCCATTCCTCAGGGCGGAAACGCTCCGATAGACTCCGCGAATGGCCGGCTCGAGGCCGGGTTCGACGAACTGGGAGTAATAGCGCTTCAGGTCGATCGGAACGTCCTTGGAGATCCAGATTTCCCGGGTCTCAGAGGCATAATCCGCTTCTCCGGCGAGCAGAACCTTGATGCATTTCAAGCCATTGATCTCTGCGATCTCGCCCGTCTCTTTTGCGCTCCACTCATAGACGGGCTCGTAATCCCAGCCATATTCCTGAATCCGGAACTTTTCCGTCTTCGACGGAGGGGCCGGCTGCGGAGAAATCGATTCTTCTAGGTATTTCTTCGTCCGCTGGTTCAAGATCCATTTCTTACCGAGGTCATTTCGGGTAATGATGGTCACAACGCCGTCGCGGACAGAGCTTTTTCCGTCCGCGATCCAGACTTCGCTCGTCTGCGGCGGAAACGTCCGCCCCATGTATGTTCTCTTCATCGACCCGGCGATGTGGTCGTCGGCGGCCGAGGGCAATACGAGCCCGACGGAGAAAGAGACGGCCAGGATCAAAATCAACGCAAGCCTTCGCATTCGATCCTCCTTGTCAATCCGGTGAATATGCTTATTATACGTCGGTCGACAGCTTTTTGTTGCAGAATAGGACGGCGTCCCTAGAGCTTATAGATCTCCGCAGTTTTATCATCGACCTTGAAATGGTAGAGGCATTGATCGAGCGGCGTGCCTATGACCTGGATTTTGTTCAGGTCGCCCTGGCCCAGGCCGGCCTCGTTCATAGCCGAGAGGTAATTGACCTTTAGGGGGTCAAACCCCATGACTTTTGTGGCCAGGGTGTCCGCGGCGAGCGCATCGCGGCTGGCGATGGCCACGCGGGCTTCAAAAGGCGTCCCCCAGGCCGGACCTTTGCCTTCCATGGCTTCAAACCCGTCGATCACGGCCAGGTCGGGAAAAATTTCCTGAGCGAGGTGGAACATATTGAAATGACAGATGTCGTTTGCCGTGGTGACGGGATTGGTGTGCATCAGGCCTTTATCGTTTGTCTTGTAATCGTTGAGGGGAGCGCCGAGGAGGATATTCTTGAGCGAAAGCGTCACGAGCACGATGTTGTGTGTTTTCATCCGCGCCGCGGAAATAATATACAGGTCCGGCTCCAGGTATTTTGAGATGATTCGGATCGGGATCGGCTTGTTGTCTTTGCTGATGACATATCGGTATGCAAAGGGCGTCAGGTTGAGGTCGACGAGCTTCACGTTGTATTCTTTTTCGAGAGCGAAATAGCCGTAGTTTTTGTAGCCCTCCATTGTGTCGATCGTCGCCGCTTCGCCGATCAGGATCTGGCTATTGACATGAGGGGTCAGAAAATCCAGGATCGCCCGCACGGCATCGACGTGAAGTGAACCGAGGGGGTTGATGGGAGTCACGACATTGGGCTTGATCATGATTTTTTTGTTGGCGATTGAGCCCAGGATTTCGTCCTCGATGAGCTTCAGAGACTGATAGATGATCTTATGCCGGTCGTTGCCTTTCACAAGACTGACTCGGGCTGGCCCGGCAACTTTTTGGTAAAGATGCCCGCCGCTGGTCTGAGGTGCGGCCCATGCAGACGAAAAAAGAGGAAGGGGAAAAGCCTTCCCGCCGAGGGCCGTGTGTCCCGCGATTCCCAGACCGATGCCCCTCAAAAAATCGCGGCGGCTGAAGGAATTAGGCCTTTCCTTTTTTATGGCCATGATCGACTCCTTGCTTTTCTGATGGAAATTCAGGGACGCGTCCCCCCAGTCCCTGTTTGTGTTTTATATTCATTTTTTTGCGTCCTCCTCATGCCGGCAGCCCATGAAGAGCCAGAGCATCGGTTCCTCGGTATGATTGATGGAACTGTGGGGGACTTTGTTCGTCGGAGGGACGAGAAACGCTTCTCCCGGCTCCTGCCATAACAGCCGGTTGCCGAAGAACAGGAGACTGCGGCCCTTGATCTGGCACCAGATTTCTTCGGTCCCCGGGCCGTGCGTATGAGGCTGGGCGATGTCGAGCTTGTCGATTGAGACGACGATGAATCCCATGGGATTCGAAAATTTCGGCGGCACATCATAAGCGAAGGCGCGGGCGATGTGAGCCCAATGATGTCCCACGGCTGGTTCAGAAGCGTGATAGCTCCCAACGGATATTTCTTTGTTCGAGATGAAACCCGCCATCGTCTCCTCGACGACAATGATCATTTCCAAGGGCGCTTCAGAGGGGTTCGAGAGGCGGTATTCCAGCCCGGCCGGGATGACGACGGCCGTGCCCTCGTCGATCTTCACTTTTTTGCGGCTCGCCTCGATGTTTCCAGTTCCCGACATGACATAAAAAAAGACCTGTTCGCCGCTATGCCGGGTGGGTTTGGTGTTGGTCCGAGGTTCTAGGACGCCGCGCCGAAACGCTTTGATATATTTTAGAACAGCACCCTTTTGGGCCGGGTGAAGCGGATCGCCCGGCGTGAGGATGTCGCGTTCGATGAGCCCGCCGTGTCCCTCCTGGGGCAGGGAATTCCGCCAGTGGTTGATGTAAAGAAACACATTCGTATCGACTTCAGGATGGCGCCGGACAGAGACGGCGTCTTCGCGGTAGGAGGGGTCTGGCTCCACGCTGAGCTTTTGCTGAGCGAGGAGCGCTGGAGAGCCGCCGAGGGCAAAGAGGATGACGGAAATGCGCAGAATTTTATTTCTTTTCATGAGCCGCCTCCGGTTCTCAAATCCGTTCCCCACCCTTCCTTATATAATAGGGAAAAACCGCTCGTCAACCCAGTGCGGGCGCCTCCAGATTCAGGAACCTGTTCGTCCTTCCCTCTGTTCCGGGTTTGAGGTGCCGACGGGCGGCTCTCTGATTATCCACGTCTGGCGGGCCGGCACGTCTTCTACGATTTGGCGTATCCCCGAAGGCCACCGGATCTCAATCTCATCGGCCCGCGAGGCGCTGCCCAGTCCGAAATGGACCGGCAGCGCGTCTTGGGCATACCCGGACGGCCCGTGGTTCGCTTCTCTGAATTGGACGCCGCCCCGGGCCCGGAGGAAGATCTTGGCTCCAATTCCTTCGCGGTTCGTTTGTGTTCCGATCAGCCGGATTTTCAACCAGTTGTTCAAATGGCTTTCATTCCTAAATAGGCTGAGGGCATTATAAAACCTCTCCGGAGCTTGATCCGGCGAGTATCCTTGGGCTATGAACAGATCCTGGTCCCCGTCGTTGTCATAATCGACGCTCGAAACTCTGTCCCCTTGCGCCCTCAGCCATGTGTCTTTCTTAGAGACCAATCGACGAATATTTTGAAATCGCAGCATTCCTTTGTTTTGGTAGAAGGCGTTTTTTCTGTCGTTTTGGACGTAGAGGTCCAGAGCGCCGTCGTTGTTGATGTCCGCCCAAGCGGCGTTTCGTCCTCTTCCGTAAGGATCGCGGACTCCGGCCGTTTCCGCCATATCGCGCCATGGCGGTCCCTCTGTTTTGTATAACTGGTTATATTCGAACCCTTTCCCTTGCTTGGCTCCGTTGGCGATGTAGAGCTCCAGTTTTCCATCATTGTCATAGTCACCCCATGCGCATCCGTGTTTGTCCAGGTAGAGGCTGGTTTCCGGCGGCTCTCTGAGGTCATGTTTCATGCCCGTCTCGGAGAAAACGTCTTGGAAGGCTTTGCCGTCACGGTTTAGGCTAAGAAGGGGAGCGACCCTGTGGCGTGTGGCGAAGAGATCCGGAAATGAATCCTGGCTAATGTCCGCCCAAGCGTAAAAGTCTGACCCGAAGCGGGAAACCAACCGGGATTCTTCGGTGACGTCGACAAAAAGGAAGGGAGAGGCTTGGGACACTTGATCGCCGCCGACCCGGCAGGAGGAAAAAATTGCCAGAGCCAGGCTCAGCCAGAGCCAAGCGGCGACGGCGTCATGCTGCGCCTTTTTCATACCTCTTCTTGAAAATGAAATAGAAGGGGATACCCACGATCACGGTCAGGATGGCCATCGAGGAAGGGAAGGGACTTCGGAGGAATCCCAGGATGAGGATCATGATCGCTGCTAGGATATAGATGATGGGCACGACGGGGAAGCCGGGCATTTTATAAGGGCTCATCCCGGAGCGCCTGACTTTGAAGACTCCGATCACGGCCAGGATGGGGAAGATTCCAAGAGAAAAGCCCATAAAGGTAAGGATCTGATCGAGACGGAAGATGAGGATGATGATGGCGATCAAGCCCTGGAGCAGCACGGATTTGGCCGGCACTTTGTGAACCGGGTGGACATCAGAAGCGAATTTGAAGAAACACTTGTCCTTGGCCATCGAGTAATAAACTCTGGGTCCGAGGATGATAAACGCGCTCAGGGAAGAGAACAGGGCAAACGAGATTAGGATAGAAAGGACGTTCTCGAAAGATTTTCCAAAGAGGTTGCCGGCGGCCAGCCCGCCGATCGAGATCACACCGCTCATGGCCGCCGGGGGGACGGCATAGATATAAAACAAGTTCAAGGCAAAGTAGAGTAGAATGACGATTCCCGTTCCCAGAATGAGTGAACGCGGCAGGTTCCTGGATGGGTTTTTCACCTCGGAGCCGATATAGGCGGAGGCGTTCCAGCCGCTGTAGGCGAACATGATCCACATCAGCGACAGGCCCGCGGTTTTCCATCCGCCGAAATTAAACGTGTAGCTTGTTCCTTGAGAGAGATGGGCGAGCGTCCCTTTGCCCGAAAAAAATGCGGCGGCGACCAACCCCACAATCAAGCCGACCTTGAGGACGGTCAGGAGATTCTGGACCTTGGAGCCGAACTCGATACCCCTCATATGGATCAAGGTGAAAGTAATGACGATCAGGCTGGCATAGATTTTTTTGAGGATCTCCGCTTCGGCGCTCCCGAAGATCCCTATGTGGAGAAGCCCGGGAAAAGCCCGGGTGAAATATTCCGAAAAGCCAATGGCTGAGGCAGCGATGGGCGCCGAAAAACCGACAAAAAACGACACCCATCCGCTCAGAAAGCCGGCGATAGGATGGTAGAGCTTCGAGAGAAATATGTATTCGCCGCCGGCATGAGGAATGGCGGCGCCGAGCTCGCCGTAGCTGAGCGCGCCGCAGAGGGCGACGGCTCCGCCCAGGATCCACAGGCCCAGCATGACCAGGGGGTTGCCCAAGTCTTTCATCAGCAATCCGGATGTCGTGAAAATCCCGGCGCCGATCATGTTGGCGACGACGATGTTTGTGAGAGGGAACAATCCGAGCCTTCTTTCCAGGCCTCCGGCGGATTTTGCTTCTGCGGCCATGGGTTCTCCTTCTCAGTAAGTCACGGTGAGTGGTATTTAAACATTAAAGAACGAATTATTGCAAGCATGCTCTGGAGATGCGGCTGAATTGACCGTCCTTGGTTCCTATGATATAAGCGGCAGTAGATGTCCTGGCGTTTTTCAAAGAAGAAGGCGTTGACTGACTTCCCAAAACGGCATTCGGCCTTGTGGATGGGGGCGCTTGCCGCCATGCTTTGGCTGGCGATGGCCACGAAATATTTTTCGATAGCGGGCCAAGTTCAGGGCGGCCCGCCAAAGCTGCCTCTGCTCATCAGCGACGATTTTAAGAATGGGAAGGCCGCCGGCTGGCTGCCCAATTTTCCCGATCGCTGGCGGGTCGATAGGGAGGAGGGCGTATTCGTTTACCAGCTCATAGCACCGGGAGAACAGGGGAAGGTCCGGGCTCCGACCTCATGGTCGCTCCTCAAAGAATTTGACCTGACGAGTTTTATTTTCACCGGCCGGATGAAGTGCAAGACCGACCCGTCCGTCGATAAGCGGGACATGTGCGTCTTCTTTCATTTTCAGGATGCGACGCATTTCTATTATGTCCATTTCAGCGCCTCGAGCGATGACGTCCACAACGTCATCGCCATCGTCAATGGCACGGACAGGACGAAAATCAACCGAGAACCGTCCGGCGCATCCGTCTTCCGACTGACCGACCTCAAGTTTCATGATTTCAAAGTGACCTGCGATGCGGCAACGGGTGAAATCAAAGCCTACCTGGATGACATGGCAACGCCGATTCTCACGGCCGTGGATAAAACCCTGGGCCATGGGCGTGTGGGCGTCGGGTCATTTGACGACACGGGCAGTCTCTCCGACATCAAGCTCTGGGGAGCGATTTTTAGGGCGCCCAAGGAGGGTCCATGAAGATGAAAAGCATGAATCGACGCGATTTTCTCAAGGCTTGCGCGGCCTCCACGGCCGCGCTCGGGGCGCTCAGTTCCAGGGAGGCGCTGCCCGGCCTGCAGGCCGTCCTCGACGCCAAAGGTTTGCCAACGGTTACGCTGGGAAAAACCGGCCTTGTCGTTCCGCGCATCGGCATCGGCTGCGGCAGCCGGTTCTGCGCGGTCCAGGACCCCGAGAAAAGCGTTGAGATCTTGACCTACGCCCTCGACCACGGCCTCTATTACTGGGACACGGCCCATGATTATGGGACCGATAAGGTCGTGAGCGAAGAAAGACTCGGACGGGTTTTAAAAACCCGGCGCAAGGACGTGATTCTATCGACAAAAATTCAGAAGCGGACCTATGACGAAGGCATGCGCCACTTGGAAGAAAGTCTGAAACGGCTTCAAACGGATAAGCTGGATCTCCTCAAGATCCATAATATCGCTGCGATGGACGATGTGGAGAGGGTCGGCGCGAGCGACGGCGTCTTAAAAGTCCTGCTTAAAGCCCGCGACGAAAAAACGACTCGCTTTATCGGGTTCTCCGGGCATACTTCGGCAGAAGTAATGAAGGCCATGATCGTTCGCTATGATTTTGACACGATGATTGTCGCTTTGAATCATTACGCGGAGCGGAAGGGGGATATGGAGCAGGACGCCGTACCCGCCGCAGCCGCCAAAAATATGGGGATCATGATCATCAAAGCCATCCGGCCGCGAGAGACGGTCAAGAGCCTTGTGCCCGCGGATCTCATCCGGTATGCCTTGAGCCTGCCCTATGTCCACGCCGCCATCATCGGTACGGATAGCGTTGATATTGTCAAAAGAAACCTCGAAATTCTGAAAAGCTTCAGGGCCATGGACAGCGAGGAGATGAAAAAAATCCGGGCGGCACTGGGCCCCTTCCTCGAAAGCAAAAACATTCCCTGGATGCAGCCTGGCTACGCGGACGGCGGGCTGGCCTGAGCCCGAGCTCGTCGTTTTTTATTCGCAAGGTTTTGGAGGTCGCCATGAAAGAAGACATCAAACGAAGGGACTTTATGGAGCTCATCCTGGCCGGGAGCGCTTTCTGTTTCTTCCCGCCGGCGCTCCGGGCGTTTCAAGCCGGGCCCGGGATATCCAAGCTGATCAGCCCGGGCAATCGGCGTTCGAAAGTCCGGGTGGCCCGGCTCTACATGGCCTCTATTCATGGCCCTTGGCCAAAACCCAATCTCGACCTCAAAAAGGAAATCGGGGTCTACGAGAACGCGTTCCGCTTGATGAAAGACGAAATGGCCGACGTCGATTTTGTCGTCGACGAGCTGGTGACGTCTGCGGCCCAGGTCCAGGGCCTTCGGCAGAGGCTTCTCGACGTGGACGGCATTCTCGCCATTCATCTCAATATCGATATGTGGCCCGTTTTCCAGGAGATCCTCCGGGCGGAAAAGCCGACGATGGTTTTCGCCGTTCCCTATTCCGGGCACGAATGGACCAGTTTCGGCGACTTGCGCAAGCAGCCGCTGGGGGCCAGGATGGACTGTATCCTGACCAGCGACCTCCGGCAGCTGGCCGTGGCCATCCGGCCTTTCCGGGCCATCCACCATTTCCGAGAAGCCAAGGTCCTGAATGTCACGACCAATAACTTTGCCGATTATGCCGCCAAGGCCAAAGAGAAATTCGGCATCGAGATCAAGGCGGTGAGCCTGGCCCAAGTGGAAGACGTCTATAAGAGCATCAGCGACAAGGACGCGGCGGCCGAGACCGAGCTCTGGATCCGCCGGGCCGAGCAAGTGGTCGAGCCTTCCAAGGAGGATATCTTTAAGTCTTGTAAGCTGGCCCTGGCCTTCGAAAAGATGGTGGATGCTGAGGAGGCGACTCTCCTGACCGTGGATTGCTACGGTTCGATGTGGGATAAAACCATCAAGCTTCCGGCTTATCCCTGCGTTGGCTTCGCCAGGCTCAATAATCTGGGATGGGGAGGCGTCTGCGAGTCGGATCTGCGCTGCGCGATGACTCATGTCCTTTTCCAGGGGCTGGCCGGAAAACCGGGCTTTGTCAGTGACCCGACTGTCGATGAATCCAAGAACAGCATCATCCTCGCCCACTGTATGGGGACGCCGAAAATGGACGGACCCAAGGGGCCGGCGGCGTCCTATAAACTAAGGTCAGTCATGGAAAGGCAGGAAGGAGTCGTCCCCCAGGTTAAAATGCGGATCGGCCAGGAGGTCACCCAGGCGATTTTGGTCGGGATGGATGAGCTGCGATATTTCACGGGCTCGATCATCGAAACCCCGGTCGCTCTTTCGGACGATAGGGGCTGCCGGACAAAAATTACCGTCAAGGTCGACGGCGATGCGGCAAGGCTTTGGAAAAACTGGACGGCCGGGCTCCACCGGCAGACCTGCTACGGCAATATCACGAAAGAAATGGGCTTTTTCTGCAGGTTCAACGAGATCCAGATGATCCATGAGGCCGCCTAGAGACTCTTTTTGAATTCTGTCTTTTATTAATAAGGAGGAACGGAGATGAGTTGGTCTATCAAGCTGTTGAGGGTTCGAGGAATCGACATCAAGGTCCATCTAACATTTGTCTTGATTCTCATCTGGGCCGCTTACCGGTGGGGATATACGATGCGTGCCGGCCTGGCCGGGGCCCTGTACGGCGTGGTCGTCATCCTGCTTCTTTTTGTTTGCGTGACGATTCATGAGCTAGCCCACAGCCTGACGGCCATGCGCTACGGCGTTAAAGTCCGCGATATAACGCTGCTTCCGATCGGCGGGCTGTCCCAGATGGAGGAAATGCCCGGAAAGCCGGCCCAAGAACTCTGGATGTCACTGGTGGGGCCTCTTTCCAATTTTATCATCGCCTTGGGCTTGTTTGTCCTCGATATCCTCTTTGGCATCGGGGCGGGCCTGACCCCCGGCCGGCTGAATAATGTCCTCGATTCCGTCAGCTGGCAAGGACTGCCGGCGTACCTTGCTCTTTCCAATCTGCTCCTGGGAGTCTTCAACCTGCTTCCGGCCTATCCTATGGACGGCGGACGAGTTTTGCGCGCCTTTTTGGCCATGCGCATGGACTATTCCAAGGCCACAGCTTGGGCTGTCAATGTCGGGCAGGGACTGGCCTGGTTTTTAGGGCTTTTTGGAGTGCTGAGCGGCAACTGGACGCTCGTCATTATTGCCGTCTTCATCTACCTGGGTGCGGGGCAGGAAGGCCGGATGGTCGAGGTCAAAAATGTGTTGGGGGAGTTTCGGGCGAGCCAGGCCATGGCCCAGAAAGTGCAGACTCTTTCCCCCGAAGCATCTTTGGCCCAAGCCGTCGACCTCATCCTTCATGGGTTTCAGACTGATTTCCCGGTCCTTGAGGAAGGCAAACTCATCGGCTTCTTGACTGAAACGGACCTGGTCACGGCGCTCAAGAAACACGGCCCTGAAACAACGGTGGGGGAGGTGATGCGGAGAGAATTTCCGACCGCTGAGCCCGGCGAGGGACTCTTCAACGTTCAAGAAAAGATGGGCCAGAGCCGGCTGCGATCAATTCCCGTTGTCCAAGCAGGTCAGCTGGCGGGGTTGATTACGGCCCAAGACATTAATGAAGCTTTATTATTTATCTCCCTGCGCCCCGAGCTCGTCCGAAAAACCTGACGACATTTCTTCCAGATTTGCCGAAGCGATTCCTGACTATTTTTTAAAAACTGAAGAAACCCTGTCAAGCCTTAAGAGATCGTCTCGACTCAGCGTGAAGGCCATCGCCCCGGCGTTCTCCTCGGCGTGGCGCACTTTTGTCGCCCCTGGAATGACAAGCACGGACGGTCCGTGAAAATGAATCAGCCAGTTCAAGGCCGGCGGGATTCGTGAGGGATCCAGCCATAAACCTTTTTGCCCTTATTTTCGTTTGATTTAATGAATGGCTGTCGCTAGTCTTTGTCTCTTGGATCGGAAGGTGGCCATGAAAAAATATCACCTCCTTGTCATTCTTGCTCTCGCCTTTCCCTTGTCCTTATCCGGGCAGGATGTGGGAACCGCCGCTGACGTGCCTTCGTTTTCGATGGCGTTTTCCTATGAGCGTCTTTCCAGGGATTTCCGCCTGGCGGGAATCCGGCAGGAGATCCATCGGGACATCTATAGGGCGACGCTCGGCCTGAAGCCTTGGGAGGGAGTTTCTATTTATGGGTTTGTCGGCTCTTCGAATTTTCCGAATTCCTATGTCTCCGGCGGAAGGACCCTCTATTTCGGAGGCGGGTTGAAATTCTTAATGGTCGGAGAGGTGGATATTAGGGAAGAAGACGGACACTCTCTTCTCGTTCGAGGCGCCGTAGGCCTGGATTTTCAGATCTCCCGCCTTCAATCCTCGCATACCGCCGATTGTGAGAGGCTCGGGCTGACCCGGTACCAAGGCTGTCTGGATTTCGGGCTAAGGATCTGGCAGGTCGCCGGCTATTTCGGTTTCAAGTTCAGCCGGATTTCCGGCCCATTCCATCCGGCGCTCTCCGATCAGGAAATCGATGCCAAGGGCACGGGGCTTTTTAGCATGATACTCGGCCTCAATTGGCATCTCTGTCCCCGGGTGGCGCTCGTCTCGGAATTTAGCTTTTTCACTGAACGAACGTGGGGACTCGGCCTGCGGATTGATTTATAGATAGCCCAGACGAGGCTTGGAGTAAGTATTATTCGAGGCCAGGGGTCTGACTTTTATTTTTCAATCCTCAGGGTCAATATCTGGTAGGGCAGCAACGCCACGGGTCCCCGGACCTGGTCCAGGCGTTCCTCGAATGGATTGCTGAGAACGATTGCGCCTTCCCGGCAGATAGATCCCTTTAGCCGAGCGTTTTCCGGACGGCCGGAGGCGTTAAAAAGCCATACCATCCAGGCTTTTTTGTCGGAGCTCGGCCTGAGCGATGCAATGACCAGGCCTGCGGGCTCGATCTCGAGCAGGGGCGGTCGCAACGGCAGCTTCTCATCACTCAAGGCCACGACCAACGGCTGGGTTTTTTCCAGGCCGAACCTTTTTGCCGCTGCCGTCTCGAACCCTTGATGGGGACGGATGGCGTACCTGAGAGGGACGATGCCGTCCTGATCGGCCTTGTAGTTTGTGTGCCAATAGTTGTTCATGGCGTAGGAATAAATTGTCTGCGACGGCTCAACGGCCGTCCGCCACGCCCGGACGCCCTTCTCAACGGCCGATTCATCCGTCATTTTTCCAATTTCAATCAGGGGCGCATCCAGGCTGACCCAGCTCAAACCGTAATCCTGGTTGGAGATATCCACAGAGTTTTGGATGCAGAAATAGTCCTTGCACGAGCCGGGGATCTGGTCTGCCTCAGGACAGATGAGCGCCCATCCGAGATCCAGACGGAGGGTGCCGGCGGGAACGCTAAACGGAAAGGCGAAACGGACGCTTTCTTTTTCGCGTACGCTAGCTTTGTCGACAAGATTGATGATATCCACGTCGCTGGAGCCGTCAGAGATTCGGATTTCTCTTCTCAGGCTCCGGCAGCCCGGCGTTGGGGATTCGACCAACAGCGAAGCGACAAGGGGACCGGGTTCCTTGACGGAGATCTTGACCCGGCTTGCGGCCTGCGCCGCGGCCGGATTTTTTCCGGCTACGTAGAGATACTCATTCCATCCGGAACCCTTGGTTCTGTCAACGAATTCGATGTCTTTGCGAATTTTCCATTTGAAACTGGACAGGGAGCCGGTCTGCGGATCGAGGGTGAGGGAAATGACATCGTTTTCGAGTCCCGACGATCCCGCTCTGGCAGAACCTTTGCCGGGCGCCGGCCCTCTTTCAATGATCAAGCGCTTGGCGCCGAAGACCGGCACCTGACTGACTAACACCGCCAGTTCGCCGCTCGCCAGGCGCTGGGAAGGAAGAAGGTTCCCACCCGCCTCTTTGACGGTATCCCCGGAGAAGCTTAGGTCCTTTGGCAGAAGGACGACCTCTGTCCTTGGCCAAGAGCTTGTATTGAAAATATCGACGACCAGCCGGGCCGATTTTTTGAGGGAATCAAGCATCGGTTTCCTGATCGCCGCTTGGAGAAGATTCTTGGCGCGTGTGTCACCTTCCAGAGCAAAAGCTTTTTTATAAGCCCACTGGGTTTTAGCGTTTTCGCCGCCGGGATTGCTGACGCTGTCCGCGGCGCCCCAGGTGTGCTCGTCGAATAAAACAATCTGGCGCCAGGCCTCCTCGAACTCTTCGGCCGGATAGTGTTCGGGATCGAGCATGGCCCACAGCGCTTCCGCCTGCAGGAGGCGGGAGGCACTGTTTCTGTTCATCGCCGTCTCCAGAGCCGACGAAGCTGCGCCGTCTTCCCAGTAAGGAGTGAAATCGCCTTTGACAGAGGGAATTTTTTCGGCATAGCGGCTCTCGAATTCCTCAAACATTTCCTGGGACGTGGCGATCACGAACTTGGGTGATTCATATTCCTCATTCCATTTTTTCACGAAATCACAGAGGTTCGGATCGGGGGGCCCATTGTCCCCGCCGACGGTGTAGCGCACCTGAACCATGGCATAGGGATATCCGGAATCTTCGAGCTCCCGGAGATAATCAAAAATCGGCCGCTTTTTTTCAAACCCGAGATTCCCCATGTTCAGACCGTGGAACCAGGAATAGCCCCGGCCCGCCATCCAGAAAAGAATTTTCTCTGAGCCCGAAGGAGAAACCCAATAAAAGGGCCGATCGCCCCACGTTTTGAGGGCCTGCCCGATTCGATCCCCGCCGTCGGGCAGGTTGGGCATGTAGTTCGGCCCGCTCGAAAAATATTTGATCCCGCTCATCGCCAAAGCTGGGACGAGGCTCCAGGTGTAGCTCGGGATATCTGTGATCATGGCCGAGTTGACCTTGAGGCCGTAGAGCTTGGTGAGGCGCCGGGCAAATTCGGTCAGATGGAATAATTCTTCCGGAAGACAAAGGCCCGTTAATTCATTGGCCAAGAGCCCCTGGAGGCCAATCCAGCCTTTTCTAACCGCTTCGATGAAGGCCGCATGCTTTTCGGGCGTCGTTTGTCTCAGATAAGTTTCAACGGCCCAAAGGACCTCGACATTCCACCTGAACCTCGCTCCGGGGGGATACTGGCTTGTTTTTCCAGCGAGTTCGATGGCCTCATCGAAATATTTCCAGTGATTTTTTTCGACGACAACCTGGAGGTCGGAATAACCAATATCGACATGGGAATGAGGGAGAAGATAGAGTTCCCGTTTCTGGACAGGCTTGAGCCTGACCGCAAGCTGAGAGGCGGGCCGGCCTTCGATTTCAACAGAAAGCGAAACGTCCTTTGGTTTGGAGACGGCTTCGACCGGCAGATAAATGGCGTTATAGCCCGTTTGGAGCCGGGCCTGGATTTTTTCGCCTGAATCGATTGATATCACAGCCGGGCAGGGGGGAGCGATATGACTGAGATCCACCCGGATGTGCTGCCAGAGCTTTCCGTTTATCCGGACGAGAGCTTGTTCCCCGACGGCGCTCGTTTTCGATTCCAGGTTGTACTGGAAGACCATGAACCAATCACGGCTCTTTCCGTCCTCTCCGACGACTTTGAGGCGGACAGGCTCGCCGGGCTTAAAAAAGGATCTCGGAAGTTTGAGAAACATGAACCCGAACAGCTCCTGGAATTGGTCAACCATGGTCGCTTCGAAAGCCAGCGAGGATTCATCCTTTCCGGGGAATTCCCAGGATTTTTCCGTGCTGTCCTTGGCGGTGTTGAAGGTGAACAGCGGCTCGCCGTTCACCGTCATAAAAAATTTATGGCTGCCCTTTTGGGTTGCCAATCCCGCCATCCAGACGAATGTGGCAAACGGCTCCTTGAAATCGGCGGGGATGGGCTCGGTTTCCCATTCGATCGACATCGTACCGTCCGTGGCCCGGACGAGGAGGGCGGACGTTGCATCCGGATAGGGAGAGTGATAGCCGATCGTCTCCCCGGCGATGGTTTTTTTATAACCTTTGAGCCAGGTCTTTTCCGCCGGCCACGCCTGTGCGTTAGACGAAGCCAAGAGCGTCATGCATAATCCTCCTGCCGCTAAAAAAGCGGGTGCGCGCCGCGCCTGCCGAAAGGATCGGATACGCCTATTTTGTTTTTCTTCCATGCTAGATTTTTCTCCTAGGTAACGGAGACGGGCCAGTGATCTTAAACGTCCAGGCGTGCCGGCAAGGAGGATTTTCCGCGGCGGGGGCGGGAATATGGATCAAGACTCCTTTTCCAACCTTTTCCCAGTGGAGCGATCCCTCGACCCCCAGCATCTGAATACGGCCGGTTTTCTCCGGGGCGTGGGAATAGAGAAGGATTTTCGAGGGTGGGTTTTTTTCGTCCTCGTCGGCCAGATAGATGGCGTAGACCGTTCCGTCTTTCTTCGCCGTCAAGCAGATTTTAGCCTCTTTGTAAGGCGCCACAGGCCGCGTTTCGTAGATGGCTTCGGCGTTCACTCGCATCCAATCGCCAATCTCGCGAAGTCTCTGCAGGGAATCGGAAGGAAGTTCACCCTCGGCGTTGGGCCCGATGTTCAAGAGAAAATTCCCTCCCCTGGAGACGATATCCACGAGCAGATGAATGAGCCTGTTGGTCGATTTATATTTGTCATTCGGCACATAGGACCAAGAGTTGCCCATCGTCATGCAGGTTTCCCAAACGTAGTCCAGCGGTTTTTCAGGCACTTCCTGCTCGGGCGTGCGATAATTTTCGTAGCGGCCGGTGACTGTACGGTCGACGATAATCAGCCCGGGCTGATTCTTTCTGGCCATGGCGGCGATCCGGGGCATGTTGATGTCCTGGTTGAAGGGCATCTTGAGAAAGCTTTTCAGATTTTTATCGAGTTGAGGATAGGGCCGGACCCAGCCGCCGTCGAGCCAAAGGATATCCACCTGGCCGAAGCCGGTCGTGAGTTCTTCGATTTGTTTATATGTGAAATCGGCGAATCTCTGCCAGCGTTCGGGGTATTTTTTGGTGTCATAATTGACATGGCGGTCCGGGGTCGCCCATTCCGGCGCCCAGTAATCAGGCGAATGCCAATCAGGCTTGGAGACATAGGCGCCGATGCCGAAGCCCTCCTTCCGGAAGGCGTCGAAGATTTCCTTGACGATATTCGCCCTCGGATTCTTGGAGAATGGACATTCGGGTGACGTGATCTTGTAGTCTGTCTGTTGGGTATCGAACATGCAGAAGCCATCGTGGTGCTTGGTCGTGTGGACCACATATCGCATACCCGCATATTTGGCGGCCCGCGCCCATAGCCCTGGGTCGAATTTGATAGGGTTGAAGGTTTTTTTCAGGGCCTCGTATCTTTTTTTGTATTCCACATAATCGTTCGAATTGCGTCGGCACCAGGGCTCGTCCTCCGAGCAGATGCTCCAGGATTCCACAACGCCCCACTGGCTGTAGGGGCCCCAGTGCATCATCAGACCGAATTTTATGTCTTGAAACCATTCGAGTTTCTTCAGGACCAAAGGATCGGACTCCTTTTCGGCCTCTTGAGCGGCTGCTCCCGTCGAAGCAACCGCCATAATCAGAAAAAAGAATCCCGTGACGAGAAACAAAGAGGATCTGCCGTTTCTCATATCTCCACCTTTCCTTATCTCAAGATGCTGCTGATTTTAGCCCGATTCGGGCTATTTCGCCAAGAGATTTCGATATAGGGTTGTCTGGGCTTTCAATTTTAGTTACCCTATTAGAAGATCCATATATCGACAGGATCCCTTCGCTGAGGAGGCATTCGATGGTTTCAAAACGACTTGTTTTCTTCTGGGTCTTGGTATCGGCCGGATTCCTGAATGCTCAATCCCCCTGGCGCTTCGATTTTGAGAATGGCGCCGCATTCAATGGGTCCAACGACATCGGCATCCCAAGAAGCACCGGCACGCGCTTCTCCTTGACCGAAAGTTTCGATGTCATGCCGACTTATTTCTTAAGGCTGAGGCTGACCTACCGCATTGGGGGCCGCCACTCTCTTTCGGCCTTGTTTGCGCCGTTGAGCTTCAAGGCATCGGGCCGAACCCAAGTGCCCATCCGTTTTAATGGGGCCGATTTTCTCTCCGGCGTGGAGGCGGAGGCGTCGTATCGCTTCAATTCATACCGGCTGACCTACCGGTATGACCTGATCGGTGCGGGTCTGTGGAAAGTCGGTATCGGATTTACCGCCAAGATCAGGGATGCGGCCATCCGCTTGAGAGCGGGCGCGGTCGAATCCGAAAAAAGGAATGTGGGATTTGTTCCGCTGTTGCACTTCCGCGTCGAGCGCCAATTTTCTGCCAGGATTGGCGCCCTGCTCGAAGGGGATGCCCTGGCCGCGAAGCAAGGACGCGCCGAGGATGTTTTATTGGCATTTCTATTCCGCTTGAGCCCTTCAGTGACGCTCAAGGTCGGATATCGGGTCGTGGAAGGAGGCGCCAACGTGGAGGAGGTCTACAATTTCGCTTTGATTCATTATGCCTCATTGGGTATTTTCATAGATTTCTGAGCCCAAGCCGGCAAAAAAAAAATAAAATTGACCCAAAATTGCCGATAGCGATTCCCGACGGGTCCTGTCCCGGTTCACCCCCGGCGCCCCTCGCGGTCCATCTTGTTTATTTTCATATTATTTTTTTCTCGGCATAAAACGCTCGGGTCGGCGGGGGGCCCCCGAACCGTGCCACC